>Ga0134126_10001542_pt1 | contig 29373 bp, 19 predicted proteins | sample KB31752_FD_96881 | JGI IMG/M metagenome (GOLD analysis project Ga0134126, IMG submission 96881) | Terrestrial soil microbial communities with excess Nitrogen fertilizer from Kellogg Biological Station, Michigan, USA - KB3-175-2 | ecosystem: Environmental > Terrestrial > Soil > Unclassified ... | reverse complement strand
TATCGTTTTGGAGAACAAAAACAAATGAGCAAGATCATAGGAATCGACTTGGGAACGACCAACTCCGTGGTGGCAGTCATGGAAGGCGGCGAACCCACGGTCATAACAAACTCAGAAGGCGGGCGGACCACGCCCTCGGTAGTCGCGTTTACGAAAGACGGTAGCCGCCTGGTTGGCCAGGTAGCAAAACGCCAGGCAGTGACTAATCCCGAGAACACGGTTTATTCAATCAAGAGGTTTATGGGCAGGCGCTTTGACGAAGTGACCGAAGAGATTAAGCAGGTACCTTACAAGGTGAAGCCGGCCGGCTCCGGCGACGTTCGTATCGAGGCCGGTGGCAAGGAATGGAGTCCGCCCGAGATTTCGGCCATCATCCTTCAGAAGATGAAACAGTCGGCCGAAGACTACCTGGGACAAAAGGTAGACAAGGCGGTGATTACCGTTCCGGCTTACTTCAACGACGCACAACGCCAGGCCACCAAAGACGCGGGCAAGATTGCCGGCCTGGAAGTAATGCGCATCGTCAACGAGCCCACTGCCGCGGCGTTGGCTTATGGACTCGACAAGAAAAAGGACGAGACGATCGCCGTGTTCGACTTCGGCGGCGGCACGTTTGACATCTCAATCCTGGAAGTGGGCGAAGGCGTTGTTGAAGTTAAATCAACCAACGGCGATACGCACCTGGGCGGCGATGATATTGACGAGCGCCTGACTGAATGGATCATTGAAGAATTCAAGAAGGATCAGGGCATCGACCTTTCAAATGACAAGATGGCCCTGCAACGTTTGAAGGAAGCGTCGGAGAAAGCAAAGATTGAACTCTCCAGCACGATGGAGACGGAAATCAATTTGCCCTTCGTCACGGCGGACCAGTCTGGTCCGAAGCACCTGGCAATGAAACTAACGCGCGCGAAGTTTGAGCAGTTGGCCGAGCCTATCCTCGGACGTTTGAAATCGCCGGTAGAACAGGCGATCAAAGACGCCGGACTGCAAGCCGGCAAGATTGACGAAGTAGTTTTGGTAGGCGGCTCGACCCGTATTCCCAAAGTCCAGGAGATTGTGAAGGGCCTGTTTGGCGGCAAGGAACCAAACAAGAGTGTTAACCCTGATGAAGTGGTAGCCATCGGCGCTGCTGTTCAGGCGGGCGTGCTTTCAGGCGAAAAGACCGACATTCTGTTGCTTGACGTTACTCCGCTGAGCCTGGGAATCGAGACCCTTGGTGGTGTGTTCACCAAACTGATCGAACGCAATACCACCATCCCAACACGCAAGTCGGAAATATTCTCGACTGCTTCGGACAATCAAACCTCCGTTGAAGTTCACGTGCTTCAGGGCGAACGTCAAATGGCGAGCGATAACCGCACGCTTGGTAAGTTTCACCTAATCGGCATTCCGCCGGCGCCTCGCGGCATGCCGCAGGTTGAGGTGGCCTTTGACATCGACGCCAATGGCATCGTGAACGTTTCGGCCAAGGACATGGGTACTGGCCGCGAGCAGAAGATAACCATCACTTCGTCATCGGGTCTTTCGAAAGACGAGATCGACAAGATGATGCGCGATGCAGAGTCGCATGCTGCAGACGACGTCAAGAAGCGCGAAGAAATCGAAGCGCGCAACAAGCTTGATAGTCTCGTCTACCAGATGGAGAAGACACTCAACGAGAATCGCGAGAAGGTTGGCGCCGCCGCCGGCGATGTTGAGACGGCGATTGCGGAAGCCAAAACAGCACTGGCTGATGGTGACATTGATAAGCTGAATTCCGCCTACAACCAGCTGCAAACTGCTTCGCATAAGATGGCTGAAGCGCTTTATCAACAGACTGCGGCTACCGGAGCGGAAACGCCCGGCGCGGAGGATCAAGCTTCAGCGGCGGGTGCTTCCGGAGCGGGAGGCTCGGGCGAAGACAATGTGATCGACGCCGAATACGTCGACGTAGACGAGAACAAGTAAACGGTGAAAAGTGACAGGTGAAAAGTTTCCGCTTTCACCTGTCGCTTTGTTGGAAAAATCGAGTGACAGGTGACAAGTATGCGCTTTTCACTTGTCACTATTTACTATTCACTGTTTTGAAATGGCCAAGCAAGACTACTACGAAGTTCTGGGTATCAAGCGAAACGCTAAGCCTGAAGAGATCAAGAAGGCTTATCGCCGGCTCGCGCGCAAATATCACCCCGACGTCAATCCTGGAGACAAAGCGTCGGAGGAGCGTTTTAAGTTAACTACTGAAGCGCACGATGTGCTTTCTGATCCGAAGAAGCGCAAGGTTTACGATCAGTTTGGGCAGTATTCCGACAACCTGGCGGATGCCGCCGCGCGCGGTGCCACCCCGGGGGCGGGAGCGGGCCGCACCTCTCCGGGCTTTGATTTCAGCGGCTTCGACTGGAGCACTACCACCACTCCCGGCGGCGGTGGTGCCAGCGGCTCGAGTTTTCGCGACATCTTTGCGGATCTTTTTGGCGGCGGCTCAGCGAAAGAGCCCGAACCACCGCGAGCTCAACCTAAGCGTGGCGACGACATCGAGATGCCGCTCACGCTTTCCTTTGAAGAAGCGATCAAGGGCATAACCACCAACCTGACGGTCAATCGTTCCGAGCAATGTTCACGTTGCAACGGCGCCGGCGACATCGGTGGACCGGTGATGGTCTGCCAGACTTGCAAAGGCTCGGGACAAGTACAACGCGCCGGCGGCCGCTTGCGCTTTGCGCAGGAGTGTCCTGACTGCGGTGGCACCGGTCGCAGGCGATCACCCTGCTCTTTGTGCAAAGGCAAAGGCACCGTGCCAAAAACAGAGACAGTTAAAGTGCGCATCCCCGCCGGTGTGGAAACGGGTTCGCGCGTACGTATTCCCGGCAAGGGTGAAGGCGGACGCCTTGGCGCACCGCCGGGCGATTTGCACATCATTACCAATGTCGGCACGCACAAATACTTCACGCGCAAGGGCGACAATATCTACGTCACTGTTCCAATAACCGTTCCGGAAGGAGCGCTCGGAGCAAAGATTGAAGTGCCGACCGTGGAAGGCAAGGCGCAGTTGCGCATACCTCCGGGCACACAGTCGGGACAAAAATTTCGCTTGCGCGAGCGCGGCGCGCCATCGCTGCGCAAGCCGGGCGCGCATGGCGATCAGTTTGTCGAGGTGCAAGTAACTCTTCCGAAAGTGATCTCGGAAGAGACAAAAGAATTGCTGCGGCAATATTCGAAACTGAATGACGAGAACCCGCGGGTGGAAATGGGATTGGAGTAAAAGGTGAAAAGTGAAGAGTGAAAAGTTAAAACCAAGGATTCCGCTTCCTGCTTTTCACTTTTCACCTTTCACTCTTCACCGTTCTTGATCATGAAACGCAAACTAAAGACATACACGATCAGCGCGGTGGCCGAGCAATACAGTCTGCACCCACAAACGCTGCGTATGTATGAACGCGAAGGACTACTCAAGCCGTCGCGGTCTGAAGGCAACACGCGTCTCTACACCGATCCCGATCTCGCACGTTTGGAATTGATTCTCTCATTGACGCGAGACCTTGGTGTAAACCTCGCCGGCGTCGAGATCATTCTAAACATGCGCGAGAAGATGGATGCGATGCAGCACGAGTTTGAACGCTTCTTCCACTATCTTCAGTCTCACGCCGACGAACTAACTAACTTCGTCGAACCTCCAGCCGAAGGCACTACTGACGCGCTCGTTCCGCTGACCCGCGCCGCCGCACTTCGCCGACGCGGCACATCCCGCGCCTAACCAATTCTTCGAATACCAAACCTGGGACGCGCCGCTCCTGCCCGGGGCCATCCATTAACCTGTAATAAATCAGTTACAGACAGTTACGTTTTTGTGTCGACGCCAGCTTGCAATCGCCAGTTGCAGAAATTCGGTAAACCAAACGTGGCTCCCCAGCGTCATAGCGAGGTCTCCAACTCGGATTCTGACTTCGCCATCGACTTGGTGCAATCGTGTAGAACTGAAAGGGGTGTTCATGTTTGTCGAACCGCATTCCACGGTCTTACTCAACCATGCTTACATAGCGTTCCTGCTTTACACCGACCCGGGTTCAGGGATTTTAATCTGGCAGCTTGTCCTGGCGGCATTTTTTGGCGGGATGTTTTACGTACGTAAGGTGAAAGATCTCATTGTGCGCCGCAAAGATCGGACCCGCACGGAGTAAGCCGGCACCTTAAAACCCTTTCACGCAATCAGATTTCGATCAAACTGAAGGGCCTACGTGAACCCCAGCTACGGCACTCGACCAGTTCCTTCATTAGACTCACTAAGTGGGCAAAGCACTAAAGCCTCGGCGACGTTTCGCGATCCTGCCGGTCGTGTTCTGTTACTGAACGATCGAGTCCTGAGACTGGTAACGAACCAGGGTGCGCAGGAACTCAGAGGTTTCCTCGACAGCAACGCCGCTCGCGAGTTGTTAGCTCGTGGGCAACTCGTTAAGACGACGTTTCTCGATGCGGAGATTCAGGATCTGGGTTTGTCCCTTGCGGAAGTCGGGCCGACAGCTAACTCAAGCGCGGCACTAGTTGTCGAGCACGAACCTATTGCGCCGCGTAGTTTTCCTTACGAATGGTCCCCGCGAATGCTGCATGCGGCCGGCTCCTTAATGCTCGATCTCGCAGAGACGACACTCGCGGAGAATTTCTCGCTTAAAGATGCAACTCCTTACAACGTGCTATTCAGGGGCGCGCAGCCGATTTTTGTCGACCTGCTCTCTTTCGAATCACGCGAGCCACGCGACCCAACCTGGCTACCCTTCAACCAATTCATTCGCACGATTCTGCTGCCCCTGTTGATGAACAAGTATTTTGGCTTGCGTTTGGATCAACTGCTGTTGGCGCATCGCGAGGGAATCGAGCCGGCCGAAGTGGCCCAGGCCTGCAGCCTGCTGCGAAAGTTTAACCCGCTCTTCCTCAGCCTGGTCTTTTTCCCGCACTGGCTAGGCAGGAAAGGATCAAGTCATAACGGCGCTATCTACCAACCGCGAAAACTGAGCAACGCCGAGCAAGCCAAGTTTATTTTGCAACGCCAGTTTAGACAGTTGCGCCGTCAGTTGGACAAACTGCAACCGTCTGGCCGGGACTCCGAGTGGTCTGGTTATATGACTGCGGACCGCCATTTTTCTGAGGATTACCTGCAAGCGAAGCAGTCGTTTGTAGTCGCAGCTCTCGAAAGCACCACAGCGCGCAAGGTACTGGATGTTGGCTGCAATACGGGACACTTCAGCCGGCTGGCGGCTGAGCGTGGAGCAAGCGTCGTCGCCATCGATCAAGATCCGACTGTTATTGACTTGGTTTGGAAGCAAGCAGCGGCAGATCGTCTGGACATCCTGCCACTCGTAGTTAATCTTGCCCGGCCAACACCCGCTGTCGGCTGGCGTAATCAGGAATGCCCTTCATTCCTCGAGCGCACCCGTGGCAAATTCGATCTGGTACTAATGCTGGCAGTGCTCCATCACTTGCTCGTCACTGAACAGATACCACTACCGGCAATTCTTGAACTGGCCGCGGAATTGACTTCCGAATTTCTCATCATCGAGTTGGTCTTGCCGGCAGATGCGATGTTTCATTCTCTGGTCCGTGGACGTGAGGCACTGTATAGCGATGTTACTAAGGAATCCTTCGAACATTTCGCGAACGAGTTTTTTACAATCGCGCACGCTCATCGTCTGACTGATACCCGCTGGATCTATCTGCTGCGCAAACCATGATGAGATCGCCAATGTTCAGGAAATTGGCCCTGGCGTTTTCGGTTGCCAACCTCTGTTTCTTTAAGGCCTGGCGCGACGTCCTCAGCCCGCAGGCGATTGCCTATCTTTATTTGTGGAAACAAAATCCTGGGTTTGCCAGTTTGCTGGCGTTGCTCATTAATATTCTGGCGTTGACGGCTGTTTTCTATTTGGCATTCACTTTGGCATGGCGTCGCGCCGGCCCATTTTTGCAAAACTGCCTGCGTCTGGTCTTCCTCGTGATCTTTTTTCGCTCCCTCAATGGAGTTCGCATCCAGTTTCACAGTCTCAGTACTGGTCACCTGCGTCTCGTGTTCGGACGGGTTGGATTTTTCGTGCTGGGGATGTTTCTGCTTGCTTTGTTAATTCTGATCATTGCGCGTTACGGCATCGTGAGGGTGACCGGGGTCGCCGCGGTTGTAGCGCTGATCCTGTCTCCGCTGGGTTTGGTGGCGGCCACTCAGGGAACAATACAAGTGATCAAATACAACTCGCTGGTATCGCGGGAACGCCGATCGACTCCACTCATACCTGCGAGCAGGAATCGTGGCCCGCGGGTGCTCTGGGTGATCTTCGACGAGATGAGCAGTGAACTGGCTTTTGGGCGACGTCCTCCCGAGCTTGAGCTGCCGGAGTTTGATCGCTTTCAAGACGTCGCACTATCCGCCACCAATGCCTATCCTCCTGCGGGAAGGACGATACAGTCCATTCCTGCTTTACTCACCGGGCAATTGGTTGCGGCCACAAAGCCGGACGGTCCGGATGAACTACTGCTCACATTCGCAGGACAGAGCGAACCCGTCGGCTGGAGTCAGCAGCAGGATATTTTTTCGGCTGCGCGGGTAAGTGGTTTCAACGCGGCATTGGTCGGTTGGTATCACCCATACTGCCGCGTACTCGGTGATCGTTTGACCAGGTGCTTTTGGCAACCGGCCAGCCAACTCACAAATCCCGAAAAGTTTGGCGTCACACGAATGATGTTGGTCCAGGATGCCGACGCGCTGCGGCTTCTGCCCTTCACCAGTAGAGTGCGCGAATGGATCTTGAACAAAACGCCGGATTACAGGACACCTCACTTAGGCGACTACCTCGAGTTGATTGATCGGGCCGCACAGTTAACGGCAGATCCCGATGTCAATCTTGCCTTTGTTCATCTGCCGGTTCCCCATCCGCCCTACATTTATGATCGGCATCGCGGAGTTTGGGATACGACCGGAAAGCTGTCGTACCTCGATAATCTTGCGCTTGCCGATCGCGCCCTCGGTCAGCTACGGACAGCGATGGAGCGAACGGGAATCTGGGACACGACGACTGTTGTGGTTTCATCTGACCACTGGTGGCGTACTGACTACTGGGACATTCGAAAACCGATCTGGAGTCTGGCGGATGATCCTTACCGCGGCCAGGGAGCCGATCATCGCATCCCATTCCTAATAAAACTTGGAGGACAAAAGACAGGGGTCAAGTATGAGGCTCCCTTCAATACGGTCCTCACACACGATCTGATTCTCGACGTATTGAACGGAAAAGTTTCAGGAGCGGAAGAGGTAACTGGCTGGCTGGACACACATCGAAGCATCGGGGAGAGCCCATTTCAGGCCTATGACGATTCACCTTAAAGAACAGAATTAGTGGCTGAGTGCAGTTCGATCATTGGGGAGGCTTAGAGTCCTAAGATTACGCTGTTACTGGGAATTCCGTCCGCAGTAAGCTGCAAAATATTATTGCCGGTTTGCGTGATGTCATTGGAAAAAACGATCGTGATCTGATCCAGTCCGGGCAATCCGCGACAGGCCCGTACTCTTTCCACTGTTACCGGCTGTCCATTGATTGTTACCTGCACGACGGTAGCCCCACGCACACCTGTCGAGTAAACATAAAAGCGGCGCAGGTGGTCGTCCGTCATTAAGAGCTGTTGGCCAAGCAACTTATCCAGATCGAATACCACAGCGTTACCTTGCCCATTTCCGGTGTCTGTAAAAATACCCGGAGCTGAAGCCGCCACATTTATTCGAGCCCGTATCTGTACGCCGTCAGCTTTACTGATCACAACCTCGGCTTGTCCGATCTCAGTTTCCGCTGGAATCCTGAAATTCATCTGAGTTGACGAGGCAAAGAAGATCTCGGCTGGACGGCCGTTAACCGTGATCGAGGTGCCCGCAAGATTAGTCGGAAATGATCCGTCGGTTTCACGTGCTGCCTGGATGGCGCTATTCGCGAGGCCAATGCCGAACGCTGTGGCAACACTATCGGGCGCAACTGATTTTTCCACGCCCGGCTCGGTGCCCATCGAGGCACCATTAACAATGGCGTCCTTTGGATTCAGTCGCTCTGTATAGACAGGCTGGGTCCAGGCTGCTTGTCCGTATCCATTGACGAGCTTTACTCGAACATATTGCTCGTGATTAGTGAACGAGTAGACTGCCGAATTGCCTGTGGTGCGCTGCAGCAATTGCCCGTTTCGTCCAATGAAATCAATCGTAGTCGCGCTGCCGCTGTCTTCAAGTCCAATCGTAATATTCGATTGGGTAACCTGGTAATTTTGCAACGTAACGCCGGTACTTGCGTAGAAATCTCCACTGGCGATCGCCTGCGTGATCGCGGGCGGCGAAAGGTTCGCAGCTCTAACCATGATCCAGGCTCGACCGGGCAGGGCGCCTGCCGGATTGTCCAGGGTGTGTTCATCGTCAGCCGCGATGCCGTAAAGAAGTTTGCCCTGGGTAAGGGCCGTGTCCCAGTTTGCTTCAACCGAAGGGTGGGTGGCGTCGCCCGTGTTGTTCACTACTGGATGAGCGTTGTAGACCTCGAATAGGAGCGCTCCTGAAGCATTTATTAGATCGTCAGCGGAGATTGCGAAATAAAAATTGGGATGCGCGATATAGGCTAGTCCACCGGCCGCCAGAATCGCCGCAAGATCGTTGTCGATAGTATTGAGCACGCTGTTGCCGTGCTGAGGACCGACAACGCCGTCGTTATTAATCGCATTCAGATGTACGGGTTTGGTGTTCCAGGAATCGGTTACCTCTTCGCCTTTCATCACCAGAAAGGATCCGGGTTCTCCGAGCTGGGAATTCAAACTATCAACTTCCGTCAATCGGTTGTGATCGGTAATGACCACGAAGTTGTAGCCAAGCGACTTGTAGCGCGCCGCAACCAAGTCGGGGGGGCTATCCCCATCGCTGTTGCTGGTATGCGTGTGCGTATTGCCCCGATACCATTGCGACGCGACGGTAACCGGAGCACGTTGAGTTGGTTGACGCTTGGCAGAGGCGACGGAGGCAGCGTGAAGAAGGGCAAGGCCCGCGAGTAAGCCAACGAAAGCAATCAGACCACGAAACAGTCTTGCCGCAGCAAGACGAGGGGGGGAAAACATAAAACGAAAACTCCGACCTGAGATAAAGACTACGAACGGACCGCCAACGGGAATCCGGGTTCAGTTACCCACCGGCAGTTGGCATAGAAGAAGGTTGGCATTAGCCAGCCGCTGATGAGCGGACGCAACCGCTACGGCAGAACAACGCTAACTCAAATCAGTTTTGCTGTTTTGTTACACCAGGACTTCGACGCGGGCGCAATGTAACATCATGTCAAATTCGCGTCAATGCTCTCGGCAACAGTAAACACCCAATAACAGTTTTCTCTGTAATACAAGCAAAGAACTCTCGCTTTCCTTGGCAAAGGCTTAGCGCTTTGTTGTTGGAGATAAGTTGGCGTAAAGCAGCCAATGAGCCAGCGAAGCTGGCGGGAAGAGTGATAGCCCCAGGCGAGGCAGGCTGGTTGAATGATTTCTTTGCAGCAGTTCACTGGGTTGCGGCCTTGGTCGGGGTTGTGAATCTCGGTTTTCTCCGTGTCTTAGTGAGTCTCTTGCCAGTTTGTTTACCACCATTACATGAGCAGGCGTCGAGAATTTTCAAATGAGCGTTCAAGCAAAATTCCTGTCAAGAACTTAAGTTTGCCTCATGTTGTCTTAACCTTGTTGAGGTCAATAACCGCGTGCTAGATTCCGCATCACCCTGGGCTTTCCGAAACAAGATCCACCGCTTACTCAACTAAAACCGCTATCCAGCGCGTCCCGAAGAGGTCTTAACCTCTCAGTGCGCTCCGGTGGAAACTACAAAATGAGAAGGCTCGTTTCAGCCTGTTTTACCGCCTCAATGCTTTCTGCGGCGCTGCTCCTCGCGGCCATAAATCTGGCTAACCCTAAACCTCTATCTGCGCAGGATCTTGACAGCGTTACTCTCAGCGGTCATGTGTTGGATCAGAACGGCGCCGTCATTGCCGGAGCGACGATCGAAGTTGTTCTCGCAGCAACCAAAACAACGCGTACCGCTGTGACAGACGATGCGGGAACTTACCGAGTCATTCAGCTCGAGCCTGGAGTTTACAACCTGCGTGCTTCATTCCCCGGCTTTGCGAGCCAGGAGAAAACGCAACTGGGGTTCATTGCCGGCAAGAACGTACAACTCGAACTCACGCTCATGCCGGAGGGCATAACAGTCAATCCGATCACGGTCACTGCTGACGATACTCCTGCCGTGGACACCACTCGCACTGTCGTTGGCGGTACGGTGACAGCACCGGAGGTCGAATCGCTGCCGCTCAACTCGCGCTCACCGTTGGATCTGATTTTCAATTTGCCGGGCGTATCAGAAGAAGCACTTTCAACGCGGGAGCTGGCCGAAGACCGCAACACTTCCGCCGCCAACACCCCGGAAGAGTCGGGAACGTTTTCGTTAGCCGGCGGCCCTGCCTATTCAAACAACATCACCATCGATGGCCTCGACAATAACGACGACCGCGCCGCCCGCGAACGTTTTCAACCCTCGCTTGAAGCAGTTGAGGAAGTTCAGATAATCACTAATCAGTTTTCCGCCGAGTATGGCCGCGCTTCTGGTGGGCGTATCAACATTCGTACACGCGGCGGCGCTGACAAATATCGCGGGCGGGCGTTCTACTTCTTCCGCGATGACTACCTCAACGCCAATACTTCCATTAACAAGGCCAGGGGTTTATCGCGCCTGCCGCTAACGGAACACAATCCGGGGTTTACGTTTAGCGGACCGTTGCGATTACCGTTCTATGACGGCTGCGGGAAAACGTTTTTCTTCACTTCATACGAATACAACACCATTCTTGACTCGGCGACGATAGATACGCTGGTGCCAATCCGGCAAAATCCGCGTTTCAAGATTGCGGCTCCCACGGTGACAGACCCATCGCTGATCGGGCAGCTTCGGCTCGACGCCGGCATCGCCCCGTATATTTCCCGGGTGTCTACTCCAGCGAGAAACCACACGCTAACCACGCGCATCGATCACAAGTTTTCCGATCTTCACAACGCCTCGACGCTTTACCAGTTCGGGCGGCAGAATAACCTGCGGCAATTTGCCGGCGGGAATCGCCTGGCGGAGGCGCTACAGGGCAAAACTAGAAACACAGATGCCGTTTCCTATACTGACAACTACGTAATCTCGGCTACGCTCGTCAATCAAATGCGCTTTCAGTGGTCCCGCCTGGCGCCCGGCACAACAGCTGGCGGCGACAATACGCCTGTGGTGCTGATCACGCTCGACGACCCGTTGCCAACAACTGATCCTGACCGGCGGTCCGGCACGCTGGTAGCCGGCTCATCAACTTCGGGCGCTACCGATCGTCGCGAGTCTCGCGCGCAGGGTCAGGAAATTTTGTCGTGGGTGCACGACGCCCACTCGCTGAAAATCGGCGGTGACGTACAGTACATAAGCTCGACATTCATCGATCTTTCGGATCTCTCCGGCACTTACAGTTTTTCAAACGCTCTCGACTTTATCGCGAACGCCCCCAGCCGTTTTCGACAAAATTTTCAGGCGGAGTCAACGCAGCACAATACCTATATGGGCTTCTTTATCCAGGACGAGTGGCGCGCGCTACCCAATCTGGTTTTGAGTTATGGATTGCGTTATGAGAACGAGACGATCATTAACGACCGGAATAATTGGGGACCGCGTTTTTCCGCAGCCTACGATCCTTTCAAGGATGGGAAAACGGTGATCCGGCTCGGCGCCGGGGTCTTCTATAACCGTGCCCTGCTTCGCACCATCGACGACTTTACCCTCGGGACCCAGCAACGGTTTTTTGACACGAACAATCTGAACGATCCGGCAACCGGGCAACTCGGCAGCGCCGACTTCCGCCGCGCCTTCATTGCCACAAATCTCAGGTTTCCCGAAACGCTGACTGTTGATTCACCGCTTGTCCAAAACTTTGGCGTGCTCAACGCCGGATTCTCGCGCCGCCTAGATCCTGCATTGCGCATTCCGGAGAGTTATCAGGCTAATGTGGGATTCGAAAGAGATCTCGGACAAGGTTTTGTTTTTGAAGCGAACTACACGTTTAATCGCGGCCTTCATCTGTGGCGTGAATTCAATGCCAATGCGCCCAAACTACCGCCGGGGTTTAAAAACTTTTCCGAATACCTGGGCTCGCGTGATTTCGCGAACTTCCGCAGCAGTCCGTTTGGTATCCGGCCGCTTTACAACGTTTCCACGGCCGGTGATCTAGTCAGATTTGTTTTTAGTCCGCTCGATTCTGCTAATCCGAATGCGATCAGCCGCATCGCTGAGTTTGGCGTGCCGATCTCCATTATCAATCTGAATAGTTTCACCTCGTCGACCGCGGTCGAAGTGGCCCAGGCTGCCCTGAATCCCTTTCGACCCGATCCAACTCATGCGGACATCCAGCAACTCATTTCGGCCGGCAACAGTTTCTACCACGGCCTGACGCTCGAACTTCGCAAGCGGCTCAAACGAACAAAGGACTTCGCCGTCTCATTCCGGGCAGCCTATACATTTTCACATTTGACTGACGATGGCATTGTGAATACTTCCGACGCGCTCGTCGCCGGCGACTTTTTCGCCGAGCGCGCACGTAGCCTGCTCGACCGGCGGCACCGATTCGTCTTTTCCGGAACGTTTGATATGCCGCGTTATCTGGGTAAGCTGCGCCTATCGCCTGTCGTGCGGCTCACCTCGGGAGGGCCATTCAACATTTCTATCGGTGGCGCAGACCGCAACCTTGATGACGTCGGCAACGATCGGCCGATCTTCAAGGGCGACACCAAGCTGCTGCACTGGCGTGGTCCGGGCGATCCGATTGACCCGGCCGTCCTGAATTTCTTTTCACTGCCTACTATAGGCCAAACTGGAAACCTGCCGCGCAACTCCGGACAAGGACCCGGTCAGTTTTTCTTTGACTTGAATGTTACACGCGAGTTCCGCCTGAGCGAACACCTGCGGCTGCGTCCGGTAGTCGAGTTTGACAACGTGCTCAACAAAACTGTCTATAGCTTCGGCAGTGAATTTATAAACTTCAACGCCTTCGCACCCACTGCGACGCCGCAGCAACGCCAGGCGTTCCTTGATTCTTTTTTAGTCACCACGCGCACGCTGCGCCCGCGACAGGTTCGGCTAGGCGTTCGTTTCGACTTCTAGCCGGACGGGTCAGGAACAGGCGGCAGGAAACCTAAAACATTTTCCATTTGTCATTTGACATTTCTCATTTGTCATTTGGTCTTCAGCGCGTGATCATTTTGAAGCACGATTTTTACGCGCCAGTTGCCAACCAAATGAAAAATGACAGATGACAAATGACAAATGGAAAATGCTTTTGGGTTTTCTGCTTCCTGCCCCTGCTCCTGCGGCCTGCCTCCTGCTCCTGCTTCCTTCCCACGTTCTGTGTTAGATTTCCTCGCGATCATGCCCGACCCTTCATCACCATCAGAGCACGTCAGCGAGGTTGATACCGCGCTGCTCGATGTTGAACTCTTTCTCAAATACCAGGCGCCCGAGCGAGCAATCAAACGATTGCTTACCGCGCTTGAGGGACAACCGCGCTCAATCCCTTTACGCGAACGAATGCGCGAGATATGTATCGGGCAAAAAAAGACTGAAGAAGCGGCGCGTCAGTGTCTGGCACTGGCCAAAATTTATGTCGAGCGTGAAGAGTTTGACGACGCTTACGATCGACTATTGGAAGCCAAGCAGCTCGACACTCGAATCAATATCGCAGGCGGTTTGGAAGCGATTCGCCGGGCTCGTCGGCCGGATTTACGTCCAGAGGCAGCCGCAGAAAAACCGGCCTCAGCCGGCCCACTGGTTACTCTTGCCGGCGACCTGACCGCGATCAGTGTCTTTGACGCGGTCCAAGTAATCGAAAACGCGAGGCTTACCGGCACCCTCGTGTTAACCAACGACACGCAGACCGGCAGCGTCTACTTCAACGAAGGAAGGATTGTGGACGCCGAAGCCGCCGGCGCCGCTGGTGAGCCGGGGTTTCGGCAAGTGGTGGAAATAACCACGGGAGGTTTTGAGTTTCAAAAATCCGCGGAAGTGTTTCCAGCGCGAATTCAAGCGGCAAGTAACACGAACCTTATTCTTGATGCGCTAAGACAGCTGGATGAAGACAAAAAATAGGGAGCTATCAGCGATGCGGCAATAAGCGAAGAGGGGAAGAAACAAATTTTCCATTTGACATTTCTCATTTGTCATTTGGGACACGGTTACGACAAGGCGGCGGGGACAGAAGAACTACAGAAGTTCCTGGTTGCTGTTTCTGGGATTTGGTAAGGGGTTCCCGTGGGTGAACCACCCAAGTGGAGATTCAAATGACAAATGAGAAATGTCAAATGACAAATGGAAAATTTCTTACTCTTGCTTCCCCTGGAAGAGTTGGTCACTCGCGAGGCAGCTCGATCGTGAAGATGCTGCCCTTACCAAGTTCAGAAGTAACCGTGACTTCGCCACCATGCGCGCGGGCCAGGTGTTTCACAATGGCCAGTCCCAGGCCAGTGCCGCCCATCTCGCGTGAACGTGCACGATCCGCTCGATAGAATCTTTCGAACAATCGCTCCAGATGTTGCGCCGGGATACCCTCGCCTGAGTCCTGCACCATGATCCTCGAGCGGCGAGCTGCGACTGGCGACCGCCCGCTAGCCACGGCTTCTGCATCCTCTTCATAGCTAATCGTGACCGTGCCATGCTCGCGATTAAACTTGATCGCATTCTCTACCAGGTTGGTCAACATCTGTTCGAGCCGGCGCGCGTCAGCGTAAACTGTCGCGTCGCGAGCCACGACGTTACTGACAACGATTCCCTGCGCCGAGGCTTTTGCCGCGAGCGAGGCAATCACATCGTCCACGATTGGAGCGAGCTCTACCAGCTCCGCTCTAACCTTCACGTTTCCAGACTCAATCGCGCTTAGCTCGAGCGTGTCGTCAATGACTTCATGCATTCGCACTGCGTTTCTGCGGATGATGGAAAGAAACCGCTGACTGGCTTCGCGGTCATCGATGGCTCCCGCTTCGAGCGTTTCGATAAAGGCGAGCATCGCGGTTAGGGGCGTGCGCAGCTCATGTGAAACATTGGAGAGGAATTCCTGGCGCACCTGCTCGAGGCGCTCAAGTCGCGTGACGTCAATAAAGACTCCCAAAGCTCCCTGTGCTTGTAGCCCTGCCGCGCTTCCCTCGGGTTTGCCATTCGAATTCGTCAGCGGTACTACGCGCAGATCGAATACCAGCCGCTCTGGCCCGTGCGTTTCAACTTTCACGCCGCTTCGTTCAGTTCCTTTCAGGGCATCCAGAAAAGCGCTGTAGATTGCCGGATTGCGGGTGAGTTCGGTCAGCCGCTGGGAGTCAAGCTTGCCGCGGGAGAGATTAAACAGGCGATGAGCAACGGCATTTGACGCAACTACGCGCATGTCCTTATCAACCACAATCAAACCTTCGCGCATCCCATGCATGGTCGCTTCAAATAGCTTCCCCAGTGCAAATGTGTCTGCGGGCGAGTCGTCGTCGCTTCGTTCTTCGCCGGCGGTTGGAAGTTGTTGTGTCGAAGTGTTCTTAGAGAATGCTCTGAGGAGCCAAACGACAGCAGCGAGTATCAGGACAGCAGCAACAATCGCTCGCGCGGTGAAGGAGGGCAGGACGAGAACAACGGCAATGACGAGGACTCCGACAACTATTAGAAAGCGGAAAGGCGTAGGCATAGACTTTACAAACTCTGCCGCGCAGCGGCGAAATGTTTATAGACCCCGCCTTATAAAACTCCAAGCTCCGTCAGGAGCGAAACACCTATCGCCGATAAATCGGCCAGGAGTTTCTTTTTGATTTGCGTTCTATAAACATCGCGTTCCTCCGGGACTCGCTTCGCGATGCCACCTTGATCGTTTGACTTAGGTTTGAGCGGCGCTGGTGCCGGGACAACCCACGAAACGGTAACCGACGCCAACCACGGTTTCAATGCAATCGCCGCATTCACCCAGCTTCTGTCGCAAGCGCCGGATATGAACGTCGAGCGTGCGCGCGTCGCCGTAATAGCTGTAGCCCCAGACGTTGTCGAGGAGTTGCTGGCGAGTGATGACGCGATCGGCGCTCTTCGCCAGTACCGAAAGCAGACTGAATTCTTTGTTTGTCAGTTTCACTTTCTGGCCGTGGCAAACGACGCGGATATCGTCGAAATCGATTAGCAGATGATCATCTTCGTAGGTCTTCCCACTGGTCTCATCCATTCGCCGCATCACGGCGCGCACACGGGCCAGCAGTTCTCTTACCGAGAAGGGCTTGGTGATGTAATCGTCGGCGCCGAGATCCAACCCGGCCACCCGATCCGATTCAGAGGCCTTGGCCGTCAACATGATTATTGGCGTGCGGCGCGTCGCAGGTTCCCGGCGCAGGCGGCGGCACAATTCGGTGCCACTCATTCCCGGTAACATCAGATCCAGGATTATCAACGAAGGCGACTCCCGTTCGTTAAGGGCAGCTGCCAGCCCCGCCTCTCCAGTCAATGCCGTAATGGCGGGCAATCCCTCACGCTCGAAGTTGTACTTCAAACTTTCGGAGATGTCCGGATCATCTTCAACGATTAGGATTGGTCGTGTCATTCCTGAGATGCCTTTTACTTCCAACGAAGCAGGGAAGAAGATTTGCCATTTGCTATTCGTTCAACTTCGAAGCGCAACCAGTGCAGAACCGCGAGCGGTAGCGAGCGGATGCAAGCACTCAAGGTTAATCTGTCGGAACGCTTTTCATGGTTGACCGTAGCATCCGCTCGCGGTTCCGCATTGGTTGATCGAGTCGACCTTAAATACCGATTACATTCTACTTTTGCTCAACCTTGGGACAGACCGGAATGTCTGCCCTACTTAAAATGCTTGATAAACGCGGCTTCCGCCATATAAACCGTCAACTCACAGATGTCGGTCACGTAATCGCCAATCCGCTCCAGATGCTTGGCCACAAAAAGTAGCCGCGCGTCTCGGGTCGCAGTGGAGGGCTCGGTTACCATCATCTCGATCAACTGGTGAAAAACGTGGTTGTAGAGTTCATTGATCTCGGCGTCGCTCAGAATCACCTCGCGGGCTGCGCCAGCATCGCCGGAGGTGAAGGCATCAAGCGCAGCTCGCAGCATCCGCAGCGCGTGATCTGACATGCGACTCAGATCAACGACTGACTTTAATTCCGGTTCGTTGTTGAGATCGATGGCCACCCGGGCAATGTTGGCAGCGTGATCGGCGATGCGCTCAAGCACCGGCGCCATTTTGGCAACCGAAATAACAAAACGAAGATCGCGCGCCGCAGGTTGCCGCAAAGCAATGATGTCTATGCACTGGCGATCAACTTCGACTTCGAGTTGGTCAATCCTATCGTCCTGATCAAGAACTTTACGCGCGAGTTCGCTGTCGCGTTCTGTGAGCGCCTTCATAGCCCGTTCGAGCGCAGTCTCGGCTTCGCCACCCAGCAGGAGCACGCGATCGCGCAGCGAGTCGAGTTCGTCGTCAAGATGTCTGTGGTATTCCATTATTTTGAAATTGTATTGGGCTTTGGTTTTTGGTTTTTGGACTTTGTGCTTTGAACTTTGTACTTTGTGCTTGGTTCTTTGATGTTCGTGTGCTAGCTCAGTTTCAGCTAAACGTCACAAAGTACAAAGACCAAACACCTTATTCATCAACCAAACCTTCCCGTTATATAGTCTTCCGTCAACTTCTCATTAGGATTAGTAAACATCTTTTCAGTTGAGTTCACCTCAATCAATTTGCCCAGCAGGAAGAAGGCTGTGGTATCAGAGACGCGTGCGGCTTGTTGCATGTTGTGCGTCACAATCACGATCGTGTACTGCTTCTTCAGCTCAACGATCAGCTCTTCGATCTTGTGCGTGGCAACCGGATCCAATGCCGATGCTGGTTCGTCCATCAATACTACCTCAGGCCGAATAGCTAAAGCTCGCGCAATGCAGAGGCGCTGCTGCTGTCCGCCCGAAAGACTCAGGGCAGAAGTCTTGAGACGGTCTTTCACTTCGCTCCAGAGTGCTGCGTCTTTTAGCGCTTGCTCGACGCGTTCCTCCAATTCACTCTTGTTTGCAGTGAGGCGGTTTATTCTCAGTCCGTAAGCCACGTTATCGAAAATCGACTTGGGAAACGGATTCGACTTCTGAAACACCATTCCCACTTTTCGTCGCAGTTCAACTACGTCCGTTCCCGGCTGATATACGTCAACACCGTCCATTAGCACCTGGCCCGAAACGCGCGTGCCGGCAATAACGTCGTTCATGCGGTTCAGGGTGCGCAAAAACGTAGACTTGCCACAGCCGGACGGTCCGATGAAGGCCATCACTATCCGCTCTGGAATCTGCAGCGACACACCGTGGAGCGCCTGGGTCTTGCCGTAGTAAAAGTCGAGATCGTGCACAGCGATCTTGGCCGCAGCTCCCGATTGCGCTGAGTCCAGCGTGCCCGGATCGCGCTCAGGAACTTTCACTCGGGTGGTTATTGTTGGTGCAGTTGTCGACATTCCTTAGTTTCAGATCTCAAATCTCTTGGTTTCAAAATTTCAGATTCCGAGTCAACTCAAAACCTCTTCCGTGTCAGAAAACGCACGGCAATATTGATCGACAGGATTAAAGTCATTAGCACCAGCGTGGCCGCCCACGCCTGCGCGTGCCATTCGTCGTACGGCGAAATTGCATAGTTGTAAATCTGCACCGTCAGCGATGCAATTGGCTGGTCAAAGTAGTAACTAAAAAAGCGGCTGCCAAAAGCGGTGAACAATAGCGGCGCCGTTTCTCCTGAGATACGCGCGATCGCCAACATTGCTCCCGTTGCGATGCCTGATGCCGCCGCCGGCACGACAACTCCAAGGGTGACGCGCCATTGCGGCGCGCCCAAAGCCAGCGCCCCTTCGCGCAAACTGTGGGGCACAAGCTTGATCATTTCTTCGGTGGTGCGCGCCACAATTGGAATCATGATCAGAGAGAGCGCCATTCCGCCCGCGAGCGCTGAAAAATGCTTTAGCGGCACGACTACAATTGTGTAGACGAATACTCCGGTGACGATCGAAGGGATTCCGGTTAAAGTGTCGATCAGGAACCTCACGAGACTGCCAAAGCGTCCGGCGCCAAACTCAGAAAGATAGACGCCAACCCCGATTCCCAAAGGCAACCCGATTGCAGAAGAAAGCAGGAGCAACATCAGAGTTCCGAGGATCGCATTGCGAATACCGCCACCCTCGCCCACCGGCTGCGGATCGTTCATTAGAAAATTCAGGCTGAGCGCGCCAATTCCCTGCATGGCAATGTAAGTCAGGATGATCAGCAAAATTCCGATCGCCGCGAAGGTACAAAACGCGGTAAGCGAAGTCATGGTCGCACTGGTGGTGCGGCGTATTTGATCGACTCGTCTCATTGAGTTCCAAGTTTCAAGTTTCAAGTTCGAAGTTCAATATCAGGTCCTCAGGACTCAGGTTTCAGGTCTCTCAGGCTGAACCTGAAACTTGAAACTTGAAACTTGAAACTTAAGCAGCGCCGCCAACGCCACTCGTCTTGCGTGTCACATTCCACACCAGGATTCTGGCGAGGGCGTTCACAACAAAAGTTACGAAGAACAGGATGAGTCCCAGTTCAACCAACGAACTCAGATAAAGATCCTGGGTCGCTTCAGTAAATTCATTGGCCAGGACTGACGCGATTGTGTAAGAGGGCTCGAAAAGCGACGCGCTTATCTGCGGACGATTTCCAATAACCATCGTCACAGCCATGGTCTCGCCGATCGCGCGGCCCAAACCGAGTATTACAGCTCCAGCGATTCCGGGTGCGCCGTTTACCAGAACTACGCGCGTCGTTTCCCACTTGGTTGCGCCCAGAGCAAGCGCCGCTTCGCGCTGTGAACCCGGCACGGCCGTTAACACGTCCCTAACAACAGCGGAGATGATTGGCGTGACCATGATCGCCAGAATAATTCCGCCGGTCAGTAAGCCGATGCCGGTGATCGATCCGGTAAACAGCGGCAGCCAACCAAACCAGCGTTGCAGCGGCGGCTCCACGTGGACACGCAGAAACGGAGCCAGTACAAAAATTCCCCACAGCCCGTAAACAACCGAGGGAATCGCGGCCAGCAGTTCAACCACGAACGCGAGCGGCCGCGCGAGCTGTCGTGGCGCCTGTTCTACCAGGAAGATTGCGATGCCCAGGGAAAGCGGCACGGCGATGAACAGAGCTATTAAAGACGACACGACCGTGCCGTAAATAAATGCCAGCGCTCCAAATTCACCCCTAACTGGATCCCAATTCGTGCTGGATAGAAACCGAAACCCGAACTGATTAATCGAGAGTCTCGACTTATAAGCCAGGGCCAGGATCATCGTCGCCACGATCAATAACACCAGCAATGCCGCGCTCAATAACAGTAGACGAAATATCGCGTCGCCGGTGTTGCCAGTCGGCGAGAGAGCGCGTTGCAAAGCGCTGAAGGCATTGTTTGGAAGCGGACGTTGTCCGATGGCTTCGTCCATATCAGTGACGGCGAGAGGCGGGCGCTCGAATCAGCCCGCCTCTTGCCAATGCTTAAATTCAAGTGATTGCTGGGACCGCGGGCGTCCCGCCCGCAAACGCGCCAAGGGCGCGGTCTTTCAGAAGTAGCTTGCTCAATTCATTTTCGCGCTTCGCGCTCATTTGCGGGCGGGACGCCCGCGGTCCCAGACAATCACTTCTGATTTTGTAAACTTACCGCAGAGGCTTTCCAGCGGAAGTGATGGAATTGATCTTCGCTTCCGCGCGTTTCACGATCTCAGCGGGCAACGGAGCGTATTGCAACTCCTTCGCAAACTGTTCGCCGTCGTGAATTCCCCACCAGAGAAAATCAACCAGAGCCTTGCCCTGGTCTGCATGCTTCTGGTCCTTGTAAGCAAGGACGTAGGTGTAACTTGAAATCGGATATGCATTCTCTCCGGGTGAATTTGTGATCGACACGCGCAGGTCATCAGGTGTTTGGGTTGAAGCCGAAGCTGCTGCCGCAGTGACTGCATCAATCGAAGGCTCGACAAATTTGCCGCTGGCGTTTTTGATCAAGGCCGCGGGCATTTTGTTTTGCACTGCATAAGCCAGCTCGACGTAACCAATCGTGTTTGGCTGATTCTTAATTTGACCGGTGACTCCTTCGTTTCCCTTGCCACCCTGGCCACCCGGCCATTTAGGTGACTTATCAGTCCCCACTTTTTCTTTCCATTCCGGACTTACTTTTGAAAGGTAATCGGTGAAGACGTATGTCGTGCCGCTGGCTTCAGAACGGTGCACCGTAGTGATATCCGCCGCTGGAAGACTGACACCGGGATTGTCCTGCTTGATCTTTGCGTCGTCCCACTTTTTGATCTTGCCAAGGAAAATATCGGCAACAACTTCGGGTGAGAAGTGGAGCGGCTGCGCTATCGAAGCAACGTTATAGGTAACAACAACCGCGCCCAGCACGGTCGGGATGTGCAGCAATTCACCGGGCGCTGCCTTCAACTCTTCATCTTTCATCGGCGCGTCAGAGGCACCGAAGTCTACAGTTTGTTCCTGGATCTGTTTGATTCCGCCACCTGAACCGATCGACTGATAGTCTATCTGCACACCCGGATGAAGTTTGCCGTATTCGCTAACCCACTTTTGATAGAGCGGGTTCGGAAAAGTTGCGCCGGCGCCTTGAAGCTTCATCGGACCACCGCCGCCGCCTGGTCCGCCGCCAGGGCTACAAGCAAGGGGAAGCAGGGCTAACGAAGCGAGCAGAATGGATTCAGTTATTCGAGGGGACTTCCAGAAAGAGGACATAGATTTCTCCAGTAGACTTTGGATTTTTAACTGGAAATCTAGGGGCCGAGTGTTACGCCTATCTGAACTATGGCTGAACTTTATGTTAACACTGGTTCGATTGCGGATTTCGGATTGCGGATTGCGGATTGCGGATTGGAAAACAAGCCTTGGGGGCGGATCGCCAGGCCCCACCGCTGATTGAAGCGGCATCCACCTGTTAACATGTAGTTGAATGGGACATGCACACAGTCACGACGTTGGAGCCACCGGACGTCGTCTAATCCTATCGATGATTGTGACCGTCGCTTTCGTCATTGGCGAAGCAATCGCGGGCTACTTCGCGCATTCCTTAGCGTTGCTTTCAGACGCCGGACATAACTTCTCCGATGCGTTGGCTCTCGTTTTCTCCTGGTACGGCATCTGGATGGCCCGGAAGCCATCCACCGCGAAACGCACTTTTGGTCACCATCGAGTCGGCATTCTCACGGCGCTGGTAAATTCTGTCTCGCTGGTTGTCATTGCGTTACTAATCTTCTGGGAAGCTATCTCGAGACTGCGCCACCCGCAGCCGGTTCGCAGCACGCCGATGATCATCGTGGCGCTGGTAGCAGTATTAGTGAACACCCTGATCAGCTTGTGGCTGCGCGGCGCCGCGCGCAGAGATTTGAACGTGCGTAGCGCCTACCTGCACATGCTTGGTGATGCAGTCTCCGCTGCGGGAGTAGTCGCAGCCGGTGTGGTCGTTGCTTTCACCGGCACTTCGATCGCTGACCCTCTGGTTTCGATCCTGATCGGACTACTGATTCTGTGGAGTTCATGGTCCATACTCAAAGAGTCGGTCAATGTCCTTCTGGAAGCGATCCCTGAGGGTTTGAATATGGAAGCGGTGGAGCGAGCGATAAGCGGAGTTGCGGGGGTCGAGGCGGTGCACGATCTGCACGTCTGGACTGTAGGCTCAGGCATTGTCGCTTGCAGTTGCCATATCACCGTAGAGGAACAAAGCGTCAGAAGCGGACAGAATGTATTGCGGGCGGTGGCGGAAGAGCTGGAACACGACTTCGGAATCACGCATACCACCATCCAGGTTGAGGCTGAAGGCTGCGAGGAAAATGATATGTATTGCCTGTTGAAGATTGCGGAGCACAGCGGTCACAAACACGATTAGCTCGCCGCTAAGCCCCGAATCGAGCAAGGCAGTCTCAGCCAATAATCAACCGGTAGCCGACGTTGACCATGGTCTCAATCTGCAGCCGGTGAGGGTTGAGTTTATGGCGAAGGCGATAGATGTAGACGTGCAGGCTTTCCATGTTCACCGGCTTATCATTTCCCCAGGCGTATTCCCAGAGCTCTTCGGCGGTGACGATTCTTTCCGGTGAACGCGACAGGCGAGAGAGAATTAAGAACTCCGTGCGCGGCAACTTCAGCGATTGTCCGCCGCAGGCGACGTAGTAATTCTTATGCTCGACCCGCAGGTAGCCGTCGTCGTAAACATCCTCGGCTACCTGCGAGTCCCTTTTTTCAGTAAGCGACAATTCAGTAGTGGCCATATCGTTTTACGAGTACGCCCTTCAGAAATTCAATCGCAGCGCAAACTGAACCTGCCGGCTGGTACCCAAACCCACGTCGCGAACCACTGTCTGCCGGAGCAGACCAAAAGTTCCGCCTGCCGCGGCTTGCGTATAAGCCTGACCCGGCTGAACCACGTTGCTGGTGCTCACCGTGTAGACTCCGCCGGCCTGAGTGACAGACGGGAGTGCCAGATTCAAACGCGAGCCCGGAATATCGAAGTTAGTGTGATTGAAGATATTGAAAATCTCGGTCCTGAATTCAAGATTCGTCGACTCTGAAAATCGGATGCGCTTGTTCAGCACGATATCAAACTGTTTGAAGCCAGGTCCGCGCAAGAAGTTTCGCGGTACGTTGCCGAATGTTCCAGGTGCCGGAGTAGCAAACGCCGCCGGGTTCAGAATGAGTCGATCATTGGACAAGTAAGGACTGACGCCGGGTATCAGATCGGGCCGTCGCACATTTCGCGAGGCGCCGCCACTCGGTGTGTTGACCACCGCAATGAAGCCCGGCGGCAGTGGATTCGCCGCATTGATCGTGCCCGGCAGCTGCGCGACGAAGCCGTTGGCAAATGTTGTCGTCGCTCCGCCCGTACCGGTGGGTACGACACAACCCGCCGCGTTCCGGCATTGAATTACAACGTCGGGACGCACGATACCAATCTCGAGGGGCACTCCTGAACGTGCATTGACAATGGCTCCAATCTCCCAGTTGCCAAGAATGGCATTCCCCGCGCTGCCGAAGTCATACTTCCGGCTCTTACCGAATGGCAGATCGTAAAGCGCGCTCAGATTGAACGTGTGGCGCACGTCGAAGTTGTTGTAGCCGTGGTCATAGTCAAACTCACTCAGCGCGCGCGCATTGTTGGCGGCGGTGCGTGCTTCGTTCGAGCCGGAAGTGTTACCGAACGAGCGCGAGAATGTGTACTGCGAGTTCAAAGTCAGGCTCGAACTGAGTCGCCGGCTGAGGGACATTTGCAAACCTCGATAGCTGTCGTGCCCGCCGCTGGTCTTATCGTCGATCTCAGCGAACGGGTTCTGCACTGACGAGCTGCCGGAAACGATAGAGAACTCGCGCACCGTGTTGACTGCTATGACTTGCCCGCCTGCGTTTGTTCGATTAATCACGCCGACGCCGAGAGGAAGGGTCGTGCCATCGACAATCGATGTCTGGCCGGGCAGGATGCGATTGGCAACACTGCGGAGGAACAAGTTGCGCCCTTCGGAGCCGACGAAGGCCGCTGTTAGGACCATCTTGTAGGGCAGGGCTTGCTGGAGTGAGACGCTGTACTGATAAACCTTCTCAGGAATTGTATATTCCGGAGCATAAGCTCTCGGCTGGTACTGCCGGTTGTTTGGATTACTCAGGAAGGCGGCCGCAATGACTACTGGGTCTTGCGGGAAGGTGACATTGCTCAGCGTCGAGCTAATGCGATTGGACTCAATCGGCTGAATCTGATCTTCCGTCTGACCCGGGCCATAGTAGATGCCGAAGCCTCCACGTAACACCGTATTCCCGCCGCCGAAGAAACCTTTACCTTCAGGACTCGGGGACCAGGAGAAGCCCACACGCGGCCCGAAGTTCGTCTTAGACGAGTGCAAAGGATCCTGGCTCGAATCGCGCAACGTGCCGGTGATGATGTCGAACAAGATCTGCCGATCGTTGGCCTCGCGCAGCGGAGTGTAGTACTCGTAGCGCAAGCCGTAATTCAAGGTCAAGTTGGGTTTGATCTTCCACTCGTCCTGCGCATAGGTGATGTAGTAGTCCTGTTTGGCGTGAGCCTGCCCGGTCGAATTATTGAAGAAGGGCGAAGGCGCAGATAAGTCGCCGAGATACTGCACGGACTGAACGTTGTTCGCCAAAAAGTTATTGATGTTGGCAAACGTGTAGGTGATACCGCCCTGGCGATCTGTGTACAAACGAATCTGGCGAACTTCCCCACCGAACTTGAAGCTATGATTGCCGCGCGTCCAGTTCAGACTATCAATGAATGACAACGAATAAGGCGTATAGGGCTGACCGCGTCCGTTCTGTGCGCTGTTAGCTCGTATTAGACCTCCAGGTGTAGCGACACCGGCGTTCGAGCCCTGGCCTGGTAGCGAAAAACCGGCGACGCTGCCGGCGATGCTGAATGACAGGTTCGACAAATCGATGCCGTTCACAGTTGGGGCGACCCCGATGATGCGGGAATACGAGCTGTTGTAGCCAAGCTTAAATTCGTTGAGCAGTGTCGGAGTCAAGATTGACTGCACTGCGAGGATGCCATTTTGCGGCACTTGTCGAATCGAGATTTGCCGGCCCGTCACACCATCGGGCTGAAGGTTCGAGCCTTGATCACGGAAGAAGCGAAAATAGGCCGAGTGCTTCTGGTTGAATCTATAGTCAATGCGCAGGGCGGCCGTGTTTTCGTCCACTATGTTATTTGCCTGTAGTTGGACGGTGTCGAACAAATCCGGCCCGGCTCGCAAAGTCACCGCACCTGTCGAACGAAAGGCCGGAATAAGGGCTGCGGTCGCCGCATTACAAGCGACGGTGCCGGTGCCGAGCGGCGCGGCACAAATACGTGAAGCTAACCCCGGAACCGCTTCGATCGAATTGACCCCACCGCGAAGCCGGTATCCTTCATAAGAGAAAAAGAAAAACGCTTTGTCTCGCTTGATCGGACCGCCGACGGAGCCGCCAAACTGGTTAAGTCGCAACTTGCTCTTTTGTCCGATGATGTTGTCAAAGAAGTTTGCCGCATCGAGCTTGTCGTTTCGGAAGTATTCAAAGACCGAACCATGAAAACGATTGCTGCCCGACTTTGTTAGCACATTGATCTGACCGCCGGTGCCGGTGCCGTACTCGGCAGGATAATTGTTTGAATCGACGCGAAACTCCTGGATGTTTTCGAGCGAAGACTGAAGGCGAAAGGGTGTAGGTATTTCGCCGTTAAGGTTGCCGGGTGAGCTGTCGATGATGGCCGTCCCCTCAATGCCATCGTAGCGAATGATGTTCTGTTCGACGGCGCGGCCCGAAAAGCGGATATCGCCAAAGGTGCCGGATCCGCTGTTGACCGATCCCGGCGCCTGCAGGTAAAGCTGCGACAGTTGACGCCCGTTAATAGGAAGGCCTTCAACCTCGCGCGCGTTCACGTTTGCCCCAATTGCGGCCGAACTGGTTTCAAGTGCCGTTTCGCCGTCCGCCCTTACATCCACTGATGCGGCTAGGCCTGTTGGCTGCACTACCATCGCGAGGGTGAACTCCTGGCCCACCAGCAATTCGATATTAGTAGTTTTCGCTGACAAGTCCTTCGCGTTGGCGCTGACGGTGTAAGTCGAGGGACGAAGTGCCGAAACGATGAAGTGTCCGGCCTCATTGGTTACGACTGTACGTTCTTCACCAGTCCGTTCATTTTTCACGACGATAGCAGCACCCGGCACCAGGGCGCCGTTGGAGTCCGTGACTGTTCCGGCGATCCTTCCCTGATCAGTCTGCGCGTTTGCGGTCAGCGGCAATACGAATAATGTCGCCAGAGCGATGACGATCAAAAGGATGCGGTTGAGCAATCGGGGGACTCGACTATGCATAGTATTTCTCCTCGAATTTGATTTATTGCGGTGCGCTGGTTTTGAAAACTGGTCACGACTTGTACTTGAGACGTGCGAATATTCGGCTGTGGCCGATTACGGACTTGTTAGTTTGCGAAGCCAGACTGTAGAAGCGTGAGGTTAAGGTGCTGTGAATTGCGCCTTAAATGTTTGTTAATGGTCGACGTGCGGCGTGAGGGGCGCTTATGGAGTGCGGTGACCTGTCACCGCTTTCGTCCGTCGCGACCTGTCGCGCACTCCATAACCGTTAACATGTTGTTAACATCGTGGTAACAGCGTGAGAGTAGGATGCATATCTTCGTAACGAATCTTAGCTGGTTCAGGGCGCGTTCAGATCGCGGGTGAAATCTATGGCTCTCTCTCATGAATTAAGCAGCGAAATCGCCACGGCATTACTCGCAGCAAAAGATAGATCTCCTCGCGAGCTGGCGGATCTCAAGGAAGTCCTGCTGCTGATTCATTCGACACTGCAACGATTGATGGATGACGAGCGACGCAAACACTTCGAGCCTCGATCCGCACGACAAGCTGCGTCTGGCAGATAGATAGGATGACCCGAAAAGCTTTTATTTGGGGTAAGGCCGGTAAGTGAAGGGTTATCTCAACGCGGCAATTGTATTTTGTTCCTGACCACCAATCACGTTCGCATCCCAGACAACCCAGTAGCGTTTCTTTTTGTTAGCGGCGGGCAGCGATTGTTCGAACGCGATCCGAACGAGGCGAGTTCGAAAGGCACCATCCGCGATTGGTAGCAAAGTCGAGAAATATTCGGCGCGCTCAGGAAGGTTACATTCGCGGCGCATTTGATTAATGTGCGCTTCGCATTCGCCCGTATCGCCGAGAGAGACCGCATCAGGACTATCATTAACTATGTGATCCAGTTCGTGAAGGAAACCCCAGCCAACGTTAAAAGCTTCAAGCGCTCGATCATCTCCGACCACCTGATCGAAATCCGCGAAATCAATTTGGACGACGAACGCCGGCGGCTTATCGTTGGCATTCTGCTTCCACCGGCCGGGGATCACCCGACAAAAGGCCACATCTGAACTGTTGCTCGCGTCTTCAATCACCACCACGTTGCGGCCGTTGATGGCGTTAGCCAACAGTGCTTTAGCGCTCGACGATCCGCCATCAGCAGTCCTGGCGTCAGCCAATCGCAAGTTTCCCTGGTCATCAAATTTCAAATCCGGCAGACCAGTAATTTTTCGCAGCTGGTTGGCCAACTGTTCGCGACGTGGCTGCGAGAGTTCTTCACGACAGACAACGTTGTTGCGATTCTGATCGGCTTGTAAATCGATTGGCAGGAGAAGCAGAAGGATACCGGCGAGCCAAACTGCTCTTGTGATCGAAGAGAATAATGTCCCGTGTGGTCTGGGTAGCACCGGAGCTTCCTCCCAGATTGGACCGGCGAACTTTTGTGTAGGCGTCGGTTCAGATTATCTATGACCTGCTGCTTAACATGCGCTGTTGGGAAAGCGCGAGTGGCGCGATGTTACCAAAATGTTAACAGCGTGAGTAGAATTTTTTTCCACAGGCTACGTGGTCTGAAGACAATCTGAAATGCGTCTGAAGCGGGACGGTTTTCCGGTAGTGGGTCAGTTTGAAAGGTTTGCTCCGGTTCTCGAGCTTTGCCGAAGCGTAGACGAATTGCCAAGACGAAATCAGAATGGGAGCGCAGCGACCAGCCCTACACTCAAGAGCCAAACATCTAAAGAATAGTGCGGTTTCAAATGAAGACTAATCAACGTTGAGTCTTTGGCTGGTCGCTGCGCTCCCAGTTCTGGTTTTGTTTCTAATCGTTGGCTGTTAATCCAAACTGACCCACTACTGGTTTTCCATCTCCCTTGATTAATAGAAACGATTAATGCCTGCCTTAGATATTTCCCAAAGAAACTTACGACACGCTGTTCGTATTCTTTTTTCACTACGGGATATAAGTCGACATGTTGAGCCCCATTGACCACCCACAACTCCTTAGGTTCACTGGCAGCCTCAAACATCTGCCGAGATTCCTCGAGCGTCGTATGTTGATCCTCTGCACCGACGATGAGCAATTTGGGTGAGCTAATCTTTCCGATGTGATCTATTGGACGCAGAACTTCGGCATTAATTCCCAGTCTCGGCTTTAACTGCCAGGTTAAGAGGGGAGTCAAAGCACTCGCCCACCAACCAAGCTTCATCCTTAAGCGGTTACTGACAGCTTGATTGATCGTGGGATAAACCATTTCCAGCACCATGGCATTTACATCGAGAGGTGGAGAGGCAAGCAGAGCCGCCGCGCCACCCAGTGAAACGCCGATGATGCCAATCTTTTCATTAGGCGCATTCGCACGAAGAAAACTCACGGCAGCCCGAGCATCCATGCTCTCCAGATACCCAAATGTAATATGTTCCCCGCTACTT
>Ga0134126_10001541_pt1 | contig 29375 bp, 30 predicted proteins | sample KB31752_FD_96881 | JGI IMG/M metagenome (GOLD analysis project Ga0134126, IMG submission 96881) | Terrestrial soil microbial communities with excess Nitrogen fertilizer from Kellogg Biological Station, Michigan, USA - KB3-175-2 | ecosystem: Environmental > Terrestrial > Soil > Unclassified ... | reverse complement strand
GCGCAGCTGCAGCGTATCCGATGGGATACCTACGTCGGTATGGGTTTCTCCAACGTGGTGGCCTTTTTTATCATCTTGAGTGCCTCGGTGACCCTGCATCATGCCGGGGTCACCGACATCCAAACCTCTGCTCAGGCCGCGCAGGCACTGCGGCCACTGGGCGGACAGCTGACCTTTCTCCTGTTCACTGTGGGCATCGTGGGTACTGGGCTGCTGGCGGTGCCGGTACTGGCCGGCTCCGCGGCCTACGCCATCAGTGAAAGCTTCGATTTCAAGGCTGGGCTGGATCGCAAATGGTATGACGCGAAGCAATTCTACGGCCTCATAGTCCTCGCGACGATTGGGGGAACGCTGCTGAATTTCAGTCGCCTCGACCCGATCCGGGCCTTACTCTGGAGTGCCGTGATCAACGGCGTCATTGCGGTCCCCATCATGGGAATCATGATGCTGCTGGGCGCCGACCGGTGCATCATGGGGCCATTGAAGATTGGCGTGCCGCTACGCACTGTTGGCTGGCTCGCTACGCTCATGATGGGAATCGTTGTAGCAGCCATGCTCGTCACCCTTTAGGACCTGCACGATTTCGCCACGTAAGAACAATCCTGCTCCGGCAGTGCACCGATCTGCCCATAATGCTCCCGGAGGCAGCCCTTCGGCGCGCCTCTTCGCGCCGCCCGGACCAAGGCGCAGAACAAAGCGGTCGCGGAGAACATCGGATGGCAGAGACAGCTGAAGCGGCGTTCGGATTCTCCAGTCCAAAACCCATCCCGCCTGCAGTCGCATCGTGAGCACTGAACCATCGCGCCTCGCATCGGGCGCCACATCCGAGGCGGATGCCATCATCATCGGGGCCGGGCCCGCCGGTCTCACGGCCGCCATCTATCTGGGGCGCTTCCGCCGCAGGTTGATCGTGCTCGATGCAGGACAATCCAGGGCGCGCTGGATACCGGAGAGTCACAACATCCCGGGGTTCGCCAAAGGCATCGGCGGCGCCGCGCTGCTGCGCGAGTTCACAGCGCAAGCTCTGACCTATGGAGCGCGGATCGTGCGAGGCAGCGGGCAGTCCCTGACCCCCATTGCGGGCGGCTTTGCCCTGCGCACTTCGGAGCAGGCACTGCAAGCGCGCTTCGTGCTGCTTGCCACTGGTGCGCTGGACGTTTTGCCGGACGTCCAGGGGGCGGAGGATGCCATGCGGCGTGGCCTGCTGAGGATGTGTCCCATCTGCGATGGCTATGAGGCTATCGATCGGGACATTGCCGTCATCGGGCAGGATCAGCACGCGCAGCGGGAAGCGAAGTTTCTTCAGACTTATTCCGCGCGCGTCTCGCTCGTGTACCTTGGCAAGAGGGGCGCCCGCGAGGCCCGGGCACAGCTGGCACCCTGCGGCATCCAGGTGCTGGAAGCGTCCGCTGCCTCGCTTCATTTCCAGGGACACAGCCTTGAGGTGACGGCTGACGATGGCTCCGTGCGCTCATTTGAAGTCGTGTACTCGGCGCTCGGGTGCCGTGCCCGAAATGCCCTGGCCACCGCGGTCGGTGCGCGCACGGACAAGAACGAGGCGTTGCTCGTGAGTGCACACCAGGAGACTTCGGTGCCCGGGCTCTATGCGGCGGGCGATGTCGTCCGAGGGCTGAGTCAAGTGGTGGTCGCGTGCGCCGAGGCGGCCATTGCCGCGACCCATATGCACAACCGCCTGCAAACGTCTTCAGGTCCTTAAGGCACTTCTCTGTGGGCCCCCGTATATGATCACGGGCGTTGCGGTTGGGGTACTGGGCGTTGTGGTGGCCGGCGTGATCGCACAATGGTTCGCGTGGCGGCTGCGGCTGCCAGCCATAGTCCTGCTGTTTGCAGTCGGGCTGCTTCTGGGTCCTGGTTTACAGCTCCTGCATCCCCAAGCCGCACTCGGCTCCGTATTTCGCCCGCTGGTGGGGTTGGGCGTCGCCCTGGTCGTGTTTGACGGCGGCCTGGCGCTCAACCTGCGTGAGCTGCATGCCGCAGGGGAGGGCGTATTGCGGCTGACCGCACTCGCGCTGCCCATCAGCTTGGCATTCTCGGCGGCCGCGGCTCATGCCCTGGCGGCGATGCCGTGGGGAATCGCCATCCTCTTTGGTGCGATCACCGTGGTTACCGGCCCCACCGTAGTGCTGCCGCTACTTCGGCATACTCGCCTGCAACGCCGGGCGGCTTCATTCCTGAAATGGGAAGCAATTATCAATGATCCCATCGGCGCATTGCTGGCGACGCTGGTGCTGTCGGTGCTGGTGGCGAGAGGTGATACGGCCCACGGATCGCTGGCAGTGCGCATGCTGAGCGGTGTGGCGGTGGCTGGCAGTTTGGGCGTCTCCGCGGGGTTTCTGGTGCGTTGGCTTTTCACACGCGATCAGGCACCAGAGGAATTGAAGACACCCATACTGCTGGCTCTTGCCCTGGGCGTTTACGCGGTGAGCAATCTGGTCATGGACGAGGCGGGGCTTGCCGCTGCCACCTTGTTTGGCGTCACGCTGGCGAATTTGCGCATTCCGGGACTCAGAGAGCTCGCCCGTTTCAAGCAAGCCCTGGTGGTACTGGTGGTGTCCGCCCTTTTCATCGCTCTGAGCGCAAGTCTCAACCGGCAGGTCCTCGGTAAGCTCTCCGGATCGATCTTGCTGTTGACGGTCGCGATGCTGGTGATGGTCCGACCACTGTCCATTGTGCTGGCGACATTCCGCAGTGATCTTTCGTGGGCCGACCGGATATTCGCAGGCTGGATCGCCCCGCGCGGCATCGTGGCGGCCGCCGTCGCAGGTTTTGCCAGTACTCAGCTCGGCTCCGAACCGGCGGCTCAAACACTGATGCCGGCGGTGTTCGCTCTTATCGCGACCACGATGGTCCTGCATGGCTTCTCCTTTGCGCCCCTGGCGCGGCGTCTTCACCTCACTCTGGGGGACACCCCGACGCTGGCCATCGTGGGCGCCAGCGCCTGGACCTTGGATCTGGCGCAAACGCTGTCCGAGGCTGGCGTTGGCAGTGTGCTGATCGACACCTTTCCGGGGGCGCTTGATCCGGCGCGCAAACGTGGGTTGCCGGTCCTGCAGGCTGAGCTGCTCTCCGAGCATGGTACCGATGCCCTGGCCGACCGCCGTGTCGACTACCTCATGGCGGCGACACCCGATGACATCTACAACAGCCTGCTCTGTACGAGGCTGGCGCCCGAGATCGGGCGGCACCGCGTGGGCCAGCTCTCTCCGGTAAGCGGGGAGGTGGATGAATGGGTCGGCCTCAGTCGCGAGTGGCGCGGGCAGCTGATTGGAGCGCCAGCGCTGAGCTTCGCGCAGGCACGGGAGCGCTGGAAACGGGGTTGGCGATTCTCCGTGGTATCCGCCGACCAGTTGCCCGCGCAGGTCACCTCAACCGACACGGAGCAGGTCATTGTCCTGACGCTCAACCCGGACGGCGCCGTCTCCTTCGCCTCCCCCGAAGGAACGCCTGCGCCGCGTGGGGAGAAGGATCGGCTTCTGGTATTTTCCCAATCCGCTCAGCCCCAGCCGCAGCAGGCTCTCACGGCTACACGGTTGGAAAAATCATCCTGATCCTTGCACGGCAGAGGGAGCCTCCGCGTGCACAGGTATCCCGTCCCCAAAACATGACCAGCTTGCGCGCGATGCTGCGAAAAGGATGTGCTCCTCGCCCGACAGCCACTTCAGCGCGCCGGGCTGAAGAGAAAGATTGGAAGCGTGCCCGGTACCCGTCGGCTTGCGACAACGCGAACAATGGCAGTGATAGAAGCGCTTCGCTTCGCCCGTGACCTGGTATTGCACGGCGCCGCACAGGCAGCTGCCTCTCAAGATGTCCCGGCTCATGGCACTTTCCCTCTCGGCACCCCTGGCGCATCACGCTCTTTGAGCAGGCGCGCGGGAGCCAGCAGCCGCCAGGCGCGATCGAGCACGTCCAGCATCGTTTTCGACGAGGCCTTTTCCATGCGCATCAGGATCATCGGGTAATCGCGGTAGTGCTCGGTTAGAAAAAAAACCTCGGGCTGCACCTGCAATAAGATCTGGCGATCCAGGAAATCACAGCGTATCGCGAGCGCACCTTCGGCCTCGGTTCGCCACCGCGACAGCAGTTTGCCCGACACCTTGATCGACGGAGTACCGTAGGATGTCGAGAGCTCCGTCCCCGGCAGGGACCGTGCAATGCGCAGAAAGCGCTCGTGAGCGCGCGCAATCGCTGCCGGCATTTCCCTGGAAAGCTTCGGCTCGCGCCGCTGTTGGGAACGTTGCCGTTGCTTGGGAGCAGAAGGTCTCGGCATATCAGCGTCGTCCCTTCGATCGTATGCTGCGGCTATCGCCGATGCGTGATGGGACTTAGCACCCTTGCGTATCGCCCGCCACACGCGGCCGGTGCTGGGTCCCCAAGCCGGCGGTGATGAACACGGCAGTAGCGCGGCCTTCTGCGTCGGCAGTATGCCAAGTGCCGGGCGCGTTGATCACGTACTCACCCGGGCCGATGCTGACACTGTCGCGTGCACCGTCAGCGTGCTCCTGATACAAGGTGATGCGCCCGGCAATACACAGCACCACCTCGCTGCCGGACGGATGCATCTCCCACATGTCCCACGGCTTATCGAACGTGAATTGACTGACCAGGCGGCCTCGGGTCCATCAGTTTGGTGGCACTGCGCATAAGCGGCATACCAATCCATAGAGCCGCTAAATTGCGGCTGGACGGTCGCACTGGCACCGAGTCCGAGATGAATGGGGCGGTCGTAGAGTGTGTAACTACTCATAGAGAGCAACTCCATCGGGCGAGGCCCGGCCACTGTGCCCCCACACTGCATCGAAAGCAATCGAACGGTAAACGCCGCCCGACGGGCGCGCCGCGCTTCCTGCACTCGCGACTCGCGTCGCGATCGTGAATTTTGGGGGCAGCTTCCTTGCGCCGCGCCTTCGATGCAGCGTCCACCTGCCGAGTCGAGACCCTGCTGCATTCCACGGCAATGAGGGAAAGTGCACACGCGCAGGAGTGCCAGGTCGAGAGACTAGCGGTGACCGCCGAGCATCTCGAGGGAGGGCAGAGGTAATCCGCTGCCATCCATCACGGTGCTGCTGCCCTTTGTGGGACGGACGACGCCATTAGACGGACTTGATGAGGAACGGGACAGCAACAAGCGAAGGGGACAGCTTTCCGCAGCTGTCGCGTTCACTCATTATTGTGCAGCGGCTATTTTTCGCGCCATCGTCGGCTAAATAACCAGTTAATTCAATGCGTGGAAGCATTTATTTGCCAAGCTTCATTAGATCACTTTGGGAGCATCAATTGACGATGCCATATCGGCGTTACTTTTCGGAAACTGCACAAGAGAGTTAGAGATGCCTGCTCCACGAAACGGAAATTCGACGGACGAGCATCCTACGGTGAGCATTCCACGCGTCATTAACCGTAGGCGATGACTATCATGGATGTGAAGGCGGCGATTCAGAGCGTCCGCCAGAAGGCCGAGGTCGAGATGCGGTTCTGCAAAGGCGAGGTAGGCGAGGGCGTGGGCGTTGAGGCCCACGACCGAACGGTCACGGGCGCAGGCTCTATCGAGGTCTAGCGAGCCTCCATGACGTCGCCAAAGGGCTCCACACGGGTTGTCCACGTTGCGCTGATCGGCAATCTGCTGGTCGCCGCCACGAAGTTGGTAGCGGCGCTTTGGACCGGCAGCTCAGCCATGATGAGCGAGACGGTCCATTCCTTTGTCGATTGCAGCAACGAGGTGCTGCTGCTCTATGGTCTGCGGCGCGCGAGCCGTGCGGCGGACGTACACCATCCGCTCGGCTACGGTCGGGAGCTCTATTTTTGGAGCTTTATCGTAGCGCTGCTGATCTTCGCGATCGGCGCGGGCGTCTCCACCTATGATGGAATCATTCACATCCGCTCCCCGAGGGCCATCAGTGACCCCACGGTCAACTACGTTGTCCTCGGCCTGGCTCTGGTGTTCGAGAGCGTCTCTTGGATCATCTCGATGCGGCAGTTTCGCTCGGCCAAGGGATCGCTGGGCTACTACGAAGCCTTTCGCCAGAGCAAGGATCCGACCTCGTTTATGGTGCTGTTCGAAGACAGCGCAGCCATCGTCGGCATAGTGATCGCGGCGTTGGGCACCGTCGGCAGCGTGCAGCTGCATGACCCGCGCCTGGACGGCGTCGCCTCAGTGCTCATCGGAGTGGTGCTGGCCGGGGTTTCCTTCCTGCTGACCAAGGAGAGCAAGAGTCTGCTAATCGGCGAGCGAGCAGACCGCCAGCTCAGCGAGTCAATCCTGCGCATCGCGGGCGCGGAGCGAAGAATTGGGCGCGCCAATGGAGTACTCACGATGCAGCTCGCACCGGACCAGATCGTTGCAGCCCTGAGCCTCGACTTTGAGGATGCGTTGAGCGCTGCCGAAGTCGAAGCAGCGGTCGCCGACATAGAGCGTCGTGTGCAGGCAGCGCATCCGCACGTGGTGGCCCTGTTCGTGAAGCCGCAGGCTCACGGAAGCTTTCGCCAGCGGGGCGCTGTCGGATTCGAGGAGCCACGCGCGCCGGATCCGGGATGAGGAGCGCACCTGCGGCCCCAATCGCGCCTGAGGCCGCCCGGCCGGCAGCCACTGCTTCCGGCGAGCCTCGACTGCGGCAGGAAGCGATGCGTCTGCGGGGGAGCTTTGGCGCTGAATGAGCAATGATCGAGTGAAAAAACGCGACGCGCACGCAGGTGTCGTGTGACTACTGGTGATATCAAAAATCAGGTAGATCGCACCTGAGATGCATTCTGGTCAGGCGGGATCTCGAACCCGCTCGAGGTGATCGAGCAGATACGTATCTCCTCTTCATCCGCAGGCTCGGCGATCTGCATACGCTCGAAGAGAACAAGGCCGTCCGGCTGAAGAACTCGTCGCAATGTGCTTTATTATGTCATATACGCCATTGATACTATGAGGGCATCGAGGCCGCCATCTCGAGCGTCGCGACCTCTGCAAAACGAGCAGCGACTGTGCGTGGCAGTGATGGCTACGCCGGCATTTATGGAAAGCCTGGAGACTATCGGATTGCCAAGGGGTACTGATGTACTAGCGAGGCGGGCATGCCAATGTGTCCTGGCATATCAGTGGCTTCGCGGATATTAAAGTCATCAGCACCTCTGCCGTAGGAGCTTTGTCCGCTACCTTACGCGGCTCTCTTGCCGTAGATAGGTGGTTGATTAGAATCGCCGGGCTTTTTACCGGGGCTCTTTTCCTGAAAGCGCACGTCGATCGCGCCCAGCAGCTTTGAACGAAGTGGAACCTGTGAGATTTAAAAGGGGTCGTGTTAGTGAACGATAACGAAGAAGTCGCCATTGCCTCAGGCATCTCCGGGCTCGATGACATCCTACGCGGCGGTTTTCCGAAAAATTGCTTATATCTCATCACCGGCACGCCTGGGACCGGCAAGACATCGCTCGCGATGCAGTTCCTTCTGGAGGGCGTGAAGCAGGGCGAGCGGTGTCTATATGTCACGCTGTCGGAAACAAAGCTTGAGATTGCCAAGGTCGCTCAAAGCCATGGCTGGGATCTTGCCAATCTCGACATCGTGGAATTGATACCGTCGGAGCACAACTTATCGGCCGACGCGCAGCTTACGGTGTTCAATCACTCGGAAATGGAGCTCGGCGAGACGACCGAGGCGATGATCAAGGCCGTCAATGATTATCGTCCACAGCGCGTGGTGCTCGATTCACTCTCAGAGCTGCGCCTTATTGCTCAAAATGCCTTGCGTTATCGCCGCCAGGTGCTCGCGCTCAAACAGTTTTTCGCCGGGCACGACTGCACGGTGCTCATGCTCGATGATCGAACCGGTGGGATCGAAGACGATCATCTGCAGAGTATTGCGCACGGTGTCGTGATGCTCGAGCAGCTTGCCAATCAGTATGGGGCGGAGAGAAGGCGGCTGCGCGTGAGTAAGATGCGCGGCGTCTCATTTCGCGGCGGGTATCACGATTTCTCCATCCGCCGCGGTGGGCTCGACATTTTTCCCCGCTTGATCGCGGCCGAGCATTTTAGCGAATTTGCCGACAGTAGCCTCCCGAGCGGCAACCCGCAGCTTGACCGACTGCTCGGCGGAGGGCTGCCCACGGGCACCAGCACTCTTCTGCTGGGTCCTGCCGGCACCGGCAAATCGACCATTGCCACACAATTCGCTACCGCCGCCGCTGCCCGTGGCGAACGCGTGGCTTTTTTTGTATTCGACGAGAACATCGGCACGCTGCGTTCTCGATCTCGTAAATTGGGCCTTCCAGTGGATGATGGCCTCAAAAGCGGCCTGATTACTGTGCAGCAAATCGATCCAGCCGAACTCTCCTCCGGAGAATTCGCCGCCATTGTTCGTCGCGCGGCGGAAGGGAGCGATGCTTCTGGCAAACCGGCAAAACTGATCGTCGTGGACAGTCTCAATGGCTATTTGAATGCGATGCCGGAACAGAAGTTCTTGACGGCGCAGTTGCATGAGCTTCTTGCCTACCTTGGCCAGCAAGGCGTGGTGACGCTCCTAAGCGTGACGCAGTCCGGCATGGTCGGACACATGGCCTCACCGGTAGATACGACCTACCTTGCCGACAACGTCATTCTGTTTCGCTACTTCGAGGCGGCGGGTAGTGTCCGCCGGGCCATATCCGTGGTTAAGAAGCGCAATGGCCAGCACGAAAAAACCATTCGCGAACTCGATATGGATGAGCGCGGTATACTCATTGGTGAGCCCCTCGTCGACTTTCACGGAATCCTCACTGGCGTGCCCACACTTGTCGGTAAAGCGGCGCCATAGCTAGATTGCACCGGCATGCAAAATAGCGAGGATTCGCAGGCGAAACTTAACGAACGCCGTGCCTTAGTGGTGCCGCCCACAGGGGCTGACGCACGTGCTATGGGTAAGCTCTTCTCCGGCAACGACATCTCGTTTCTGATTTGCGCGACCATCGATAAGCTTTGTGAAGCGCTGCGGATGGGCGCCGCAGTGGCACTCCTCTCCGAAGAGGCGCTATTGGCCCAGCCCGAGGACCTTCTCGGATGCATCGCTAAACAGCCGGTTTGGTCGGATCTGCCACTCATCGTCTTATCGAGATCGGGGAGTGAGTCACCCGCACTGGCGACGGTGATACCAAGGCTCGGAAATGTCAGCATGGTGGAGCGGCCGGTGCGCACGTCCACGTTAATCTCTGTCGTACGCTCCTGCCTGCGAGCGCGCGAGCGGCAGTATCTGGTTCGCGAACACCTCTTGCAGCGTGAACTTGCGCAAAAGGAGCGGGAGCATTTGCTTGACTCGGAGCGGGCGGCACGCAGCGAAGCAGAGCGCTCCAGCCGCATCAAGGATGAATTCCTGGCGACGCTCAGTCATGAGCTCCGCACACCGCTGAATGCTGTGCTGGGGTGGGCTCAGGTACTGCACCGAGCGCCGAGCGACGCCCGCGAAGTTGCCAGGGGCGTAGCCGTGATCGAGCGCAACGCCCGGGCTCAGGCGCAAATCATTGAAGATCTTTTGGACATGAGCAGCATCATCTCCGGCAAGGTGCGATTGGACGTGCAGCGCCTGGATCTTGCTTCGGTAGTGGAGGCCACCGTGGAAACGGTGAAGCCTGCCGCACAAGCCAAGGACATTCGGCTACAGGTCGTACTGGACCCGGGCGCTGGCCCCGTACGTGGCGATCCCAGTCGGCTGCAACAAGTGCTATGGAATCTTCTCACGAACTCTGTGAAATTCACCCCAAAGGGTGGGCGTATCCTCATTACACTTGCACGAGTCAACTCGCATCTCGAGATCGAGGTGACAGACAACGGCGAGGGCATTGCCGCCACTTTTTTGCCACACGTTTTTGATCGCTTTCGACAGGCAGATGCTTCGACGACTCGCAGTCACGGTGGGTTGGGGCTCGGACTATCGATCGTGAAGCAACTGGTCGAGCTCCATGGTGGAACCATCACGGCGAAAAGCGGGGGGCCTGCCATGGGTGCGACATTCCGCATTACTCTGCCCGTGATGGCGACAGCGGATGAGCCTCCGGATGCGCCGCCGAGGGAACATCCCCGCTCCGCAAACCAGCAACCCCTCGGCGTGGGCGACATGGGCGAGCTCGGGGGCGTAAGAGTACTAGTCGTGGATGATGAGCCGGACGCTCGAGCGTTGATTCAACGGCTTCTGCAGGACTGTCATGCCAATGTTGTCACGGCAGCGTCGGCCGACGAAGCCTTCAAAATGCTGATACGTGAGTCACCCGACGTGTTGGTCAGTGATATCGGCATGCCAGGCGAGGATGGCTATTCCCTCATCCGGCGTGTGCGCTCTCTTAACGATGCCCGCGCGCACATTCCAGCGGTGGCCTTGACGGCGTATGCGCGGGTGCAAGATCGCGTAAAGGCGATTCAGTGTGGTTATCAACTACATTTGTCCAAGCCCGTGGAGGCTGTGGAATTGGTCGCCATGGTTGAGAGTCTGGCAAAAATGGCAAAGGCAAGCGGGCAGACGTAGCGGAATATTGCGCAACGTTCTAGAACCGGGTGATGAGCTACTGCTGAGAACGGCCTGGTCCCCGGGGACGCCCGGATGAAGCGGTGAACGTGCATTCATTCGTGGCCCGGGGATCGGCGGGGGGCGGTGAACGTGCATTCATTCGTGGCCCGGGGATCGGCGGGGGGCGGTGAGACGTAGCCCTGATGCGGCAGATGCGCAGCGGCGAGAGCCTGATCGGAAGTCAAAAACTGCCCGGTTTGCTCAGGCGGGCCTCACCAGAACAGCCGGCCGGCTAATCCTTCAGATGCCAGCCGGACCGCACCCAGGACGCGGCCTGCTCAATCGAACGGCAGGCACGCATATGCGCACGCACCAGCACGCGACGGTAACTCGAGGGTTTGTACGTCAGATCCGCGCAAGTGTACACATAGGCAATCCCGGGGCTGTGCGACATGGTCGAACGGGTTCTGGTGAAGCGTAGACGCAGCAATTGGTTCATGCCTATGGCCTCGATGCCTGGTTCAGACAGTGCACATTGTGTGGCCGAGCGTCACACCATCCGACGTAGCGAACGCTGCCATCAAGAGTGATGCGGTCGCCGTTTTCATAGCGGTAGCTATCGCTGTCGTGCAGCGCTGAGCATCCAGATAGATTCAGCGCTGCGAGCAGTAGGGCGAATCCAACCGAAGCGCTGATAGGTTTTGTCATGGCGTCTCCCTGGCTGCGAGAATGCACCAACGGGCGCTGCGATTGTGACGCCGCTCACATAATCCAAGGTGAACAACGCTGCAATCATTGCTCTCATGAGTGTAGGAGCAGCCCCATGGGGCGATCGTTATGTCGAGCGAGCTGCTGAAGCTACTGACTCGGCAATCGCTTTGCGACCCGTCCCAGCCTTCGCACTGGTCTATGCCAGCAATTCATTTCTCTTTGCCGCTTCTGTTTCCCGAGCCATGACCACCATTCCAGAGCCAAGGAAGGGCTCGAGGGCTTGCTCGCAGCGCTTACTGAATATTTGCTCGCGGCCCCAGACGAAGAAATTCACCACAGACCGCGGTTGGGTGCACGCGCGTCTCTGCAGATACTTACGACCGACTCGGGAGCCAGCGCGGTCGAGGAACGCGACAAAATTCGATGTGGACCAGAAAGTTAACATAATATGGATTATGCGAAGTACGATGTAGCGGCTCCTAAGGGGTTCTGAGGCGCCCCGCCCAGCGTCCTGGGGAGAGATTGTCCAGTCTTTTCCTGGGGTTAGGATGCGATTCTGGCCGGTCAGAGTCATTGCCGCCCGGGGGCTAGCTGCAACATCGCCAAGTGCAGTTGGCCCCCTTTCCCCATCGCTAAACCGTCTCCTGCCCGCGTTGGGGATCAGCCGTGCCCGCGTATGTGATCGGCTACTGCGCCAGCATTACCCGCACTCCAAGTTGCTGACGCGCCTAGAGTTTGCGATGATCCTACCGACTCCGCGGAGAAGTCGGACTGTAGCGGTCAGCACGCCAGCTGCACGGCCAGGAGGTCGGCAGGGCACTACCGGCAGCGAATCCCGGTGCACTTGGTGGCACCCATTCACTCGCAGCTGACCGATGGCCCTACTCCGTCACCCACTGCTGGAATTCACCACTCCGCGTCAATTGGCGCGCTGGTGCGGCGTATCCCTCAGGACCGCCCAGATGTGGCACACCGGCTATCGCAAACCCTCCAGGGTGGCGCTGCGGCTCATTGCCCTGCACCGGGGCGAGCGCGTCCTCGATGGGGTGTGGGAAGGTTTCACCGTCAGGGGGAAGGATCTGGTCGATCCTCATGGCAACACCGTCGGCCTGGGCAATCTGCTGGCCTATCGGCTCATCCTCCAGCTAGCAGCGGATCTGGCCCGACAGGCCGGCCCTGAAGCTCAGGATCGCTTTTACCGGACCCTGGCGGGCTGATGCTCAGTCCTTGGTCGTCTCTGCCGCGCTTCCGCAGCGCACGCCAGCGGCGGGCGCGCGGCGCGCGCCAGCGCGCCCTAATCTTGATCTATTGCCACTTGATGACCGGAGGACCGTACTCAATGCAATTCAGGCGGTTATGTCGGCCCTAACTCGTCCGTTGCTGAAGGTGTAACACCTATGACTAGTCGATTACCCGTGATTGCGGTGCGTCTACAGCCCGATCTGCATGCGCGGGTGAAGGACGCTGCTCGATCGCAGGGATTCTCTGTCGGTGGCTACGTTGCGGAGGTTCTATCGCGCATGACAGCCAGGGCGGATGTTGCTGCTGCGAGGGTTGGGAGCAATGACCCTTGCCCCTGCGGCTCGGGCCGGAAGTACAAAAAATGCTGTGCTATCAAATGATTGGTATTTAACGCGAACCAAATATTTGGATATGTTGCACGTTATTGATTATGCGAAGTACGATTACAGGGGCTAAGTAGAAAAGAAAGTCCGCTTGGCTGGCGAATTCTGCCGATCTAGCGGCCTCTTACGGGCCCGGACCTGGCCAGGCTTGACCATGAGCAATCGTAATGCGGCAACTGGCCAGGCTTGACCACGAGCAAGCGTGAACTGGCCCGTCGATGAGGATCTGAGGCAGAGATGTTGGCCGTCGCGTCCGCGCCGCGATTCTGCGCCCGAAAGCCAGCACGATCGTCAGTGCTTCCTAGGCGTTGCGGCCTGGGCGCCCCGAAGGACGTCGAGAATCGCGCCGACAACCAAGGCGGGCTCCTCGACTTGGATCTGATGACCGGAATGTATTGCGACGACTTGTGTGGCCAATCCTGATAACTCGAGGAGGTCCGTCTGCATGCGACTCCAAGTGATTCGCATCTTCTCCCAGACGGCCGGTGGTATGTTGGGTGGTCCCAAGGCCTGCGGGCTCTGGCTCACGATCACCAGCGGTTTCAGGCCAATAGTGCGGATCCCGCGTACCTGCTCCGCACAAGCTCGAAAGTCGATTGCCTCCGTCGATAAAGCTATATCTGGGCCGCGCCGGAGAAGGTTCAACGAATTCGTCTCATCCGTTGTCTCGGGCGGCAGTACGCTGGCAAAATTTTGGATCTGGTCCGGATGGGACGAATCTACCAGCACCATGCCAGCCACTTCATCAAGATATCTGCCTGCAAACAGGCGAACATTGAAGCCTCCGATGGAGTGACCAACCAGGACGTAAGGAGGCGGAACCTGTGCCGCGGCCAACACCGCACGCAGATCCTGGACCATCTCGACACTCGTTCGTGGACCCGGAGCAGGATCACTTGAACCGAGCCCAGCCCGGTCATGCATTATTATCCGCGTGGTTTTCTGGACTTCCTGGAAAACCTTAGTCCACCCAATCGGTGAGGAACGTCCAAAACTTCGCTCGATCGAAAGTCCCTGCCCTTGATCGACGACTACAGCGGGCACTCCCTCACCCTCGCACACGTAACGAACCTGGCGCTTATCCACGAGTGCCGACTTAAACGCGCTGACCATCTTGTTAGGGGGTCGATTGACGACCTAATTTATATTGCCCGCACCCTATAGGTTGGATTAGCGAATCCGCACGCCCACGCGATGGAGATTCGGCCACCCAGGGAACCGCCAGTTCAGATAGATAAAACGGGCACGCCCCACCAGGTTCTGGTCCGGCACGTACCCAATGATCTGAAATCGACTGTCTTCGCTATCGTTACGATTATCGCCCATGAAGAAGTAGTGATTCGGCGGGACGGTCCCCGCAAAATCAACGACCCAGCGATACTTGGCCAGCATGATCGTGTGCTTAGAGCCACCGAGCTGCTCGGTTTCGAGCTCAGAACCTCGAAAGCCAAAGTCGCCCTTGTAAGTACCATCCGCGGCGACTGGCAATTCCTGGCCGTTAACAAAGACGTGGTTGTGATGTACGACGATGCGATCGCCCGGCAATCCGATGCAGCGCTTTATCAAAAAGATAGAATGATCCGCAGGTGAGTGAAAGACGACGACATCGCCGCGCCTTGGAGTGCCTACAGCGGCGAATTTGGTGTCTAACGCCGGCAGCTTTAAACCATAGGAGAATTTATCGACCAGGATGAAGTCCCCATCCACGAGTCCTGGCATCATGGATTCGGAGGGGATCCTAAACGATTCGAAGACGAAAGAACGAATCAAGAGCACTACGATCAGTATGGGGAGCGCGGAACGGGCGAGACCTCCCACCATACGTACTTTGGGCCCAGCGCCCCGCGGTGCCCAGAGGAGCCGGTCGAACAGGCTGAGGGCCCCAGCCGCGACGCTAGCCAGCAGAAGTGCTGTTGGGATGTCGATCCCCACCCTTGCACTCCTCGGCTATCGGATCGCGCGGCAAGGCGCGCCCAACGCTCGCGTCGTCGTTCCGGCCCAAGTCAGTGTCGCCGTACTCAACGCAACCGTGACAGAAACCAGGAGCAATCCCCTCCTCAATCCGCGTCTCCGGATACCCTCCTCCCTGCGCCAGAGCATCGATGTTGTAAAGCATACGGCGCCCAGGCAGGCCAACAGGATCTGCGACGAGTGAGAAGAACAAGTCGAAGCACCGTTGCTTTGACGGAGCAACGCAATGATCGCTGTGATCCAAAAGGCCGCAGCCATACCGCCAAGCAGCGACCTGGCGACTGAGCGCTGGCCCGTGATTCGCAGCGCATTGCAAACTTTCAGTCCTGTGGCGATAGCAACTTGCTTCCAGTACCAGAGGCTTGATCGGCCCTGGCCGTACTCCTCCAGTAAATCACCAAGCAAGGAGTCACGGGCATACCTGGTGGCTAAATGCGCAACCAACCATGCCGCCAGTCGCGGAGGCTTCTTCATATCGGCTTTCGCTGCCATGGTGGCAATCCTTGCGACAGGCGGATCACGGTATCTCGGGCCTCGCGAGCTTCCTTTAGCCCTGCCGCGGTTGGCTTATAGTGCGTTCTGGCTTTTCCTCCGCGCTCCGCCGTCGGCTCACCCAGGGTGGAACTGACGAGGCCCTTGCGCTCCAATCGCTCCAGAGCCGCATACACACTCGGTAGAGCCACGTCCCGACCGCTTTGCTTGCCAATATCGCGCGAAACGGACACGCCGTAGCTCTTCCCGGCTCCTCCAATCACAGACAGCAAAACCATCAATTCGAGTTGGCCGAGATACTCGCGACGTCGCATAAGTTCTACTTTAGTGAAGTTATATGGTGAACGCAAGGACGTGCGAACGAAACGCCTTGCGGTGCTCCATGGTGAGGCTGAAAGCGGCGCGGCTATCGCGTCCGAAGATGAGGTTGGTTAATCGCCAACAGCACCCCGTTGTACAGGGGTACGGCAATAAATGCGCCGGTCAATCAGTGCGTCGTTCTGGAACGGCGAGCGCCAGGATGGTCAGAACCGTACACCCGGGAACCGCACTGCAAGCCTAGCGATTCAACATCGAGGCCTCTGCTCGGCGCCATTCTCTTGGACAGTGCCAATGGCCGGGCTATTTCCGCTCGGCTTGCCCAGACAATGGCGGCGCTGCCATTGGGACCGCGCCGCCGTAAAGGGGGTTAACCAGACTCGTCCCGACTTCCCTCGCTGCCTTCTCGGCCTGGCTGAGCCACCCGCCCGGTGTTGACGCTACTCTGCTGCCCTTCGGGCTCCCCGCCCTTCTCCTCATCACTCTGCGCTAAACCGCGCTGTCCAGTGCCTTGGGGCCTGCCTTGCTGGTTGGGAGTATTGCGCGGGGCACCATAACTGCCCTTGGACCCGAGGGTGCTGTGTGGATCTGACTGACTCTGCGTACCAGAGTCTTTAGGTTGCTTTTCCATTGGACGCTCTCCATCAGGACGGGGATGCTTAGCCTGCCCAGTTTCCCGGGCCAGTAACGCCGGAGGTTTGCGTCTGCGTGGGTAGGAATCGCTACCCAGACATCGGCTAATTGTCCAACGTGCGGAGGATCCAGGCAGGGCTACGTAAGCTAAATTGCTGAAGCGGCGATGGACATACTGCGGATGATTGCAGATGTGCAGGAAATCAGAGTAGCGCGATACTCCCGAGCCGGACAACAAGCCTTACAAGGCATGCCTGACGCCGGGCATGTTCGACTCCAATGCCATCAGCCTCGGTAGTACCGCCCGACGTTCCGCCTGCAGGCGCACCGCGCCCCTCTAGCCTAATTGGCATTCTGGTGGGCGTGATGGTAGTTGCGGCCCTTTACGCGGGTCGACAAGTACTAATGCCCATCACCCTGGCGATGTTGCTCAGCTTTGTTCTCAATCCGCTTGTCGAGTTACTACGCCGCTGCTGGCTCGGACGCATTCCCTCTGTGCTCCTGGCGGTGATTGTCGCACTGGGGATCATCGCGGCGCTCGGGACCGCCATTGGCACCCAGGTAGCCCATCTCACCACACAGCTGCCACGCTACCAGATCACGCTGGAGAGGAAGCTCCGTGAGCTACGGCATACCGGCGTCAACCGCCTCTCGGACAAGATCCAGCGGCTGGGCAATCAGCTAAACGCCGCCGCGGGCCCACCGGCCGCGCCGAGCGCCACCTCGGGCTCGCAACAGAAGCCACTTCCGGTGGTGGTCACCCCGAAGGCCCCTTCCGCGCTCGAGTCCGCAGAAGCCTTGATTGCCCCCATTATCTCGCCGGCCGCGACCGGTGGAATCATCTTAGTGGTGACAATATTCACACTGTTGCAAAAGGAGGATCTGCGTGACCGAGCCATTCGGTTATCAGGAACCAGCGACCTTCGTCGCACCACTGTTGCGCTCGATGATGCGGCTCGGCGACTCACACGATACTTCTTAACGCAGCTGGCCATCAACGCAAGCTTCGGTGCGATCGTCGGAGCCGGTCTTTATTTTATTGGCGTTCCTAATCCCATACTGTGGGGAATCCTAGGCGCCCTACTGCGCTTTGTCCCCTACATCGGCGCCTGGATCGCCGCATTATTGCCGATCGTGATGGCCGCGGCGGTGGCGCCGACATGGTCAATGATGCTTTGGACAGCGGCGCTCTATGTCCTGACAGAGATGATGCTGGGCCAGATAGTCGAGCCGCTCATTTATGGCCATACCACCGGCCTGTCGCCGCTTGCTGTGGTTATTGCGGCGATTTTTTGGACCTGGATTTGGGGACCCGTCGGGCTGATCATCTCGACCCCGCTCACTCTGTGTCTCGTGGTGCTCGGGCGCCATGCCGAACATCTGGAATTCTTCGATGTGCTCCTGGGCGATCGGCCTGCCTTAACCCCCATTGAAAGTTTCTACCAGCGCATCCTTGCCGACGATCCGGATGAGGTCGAGGCGCAAGCTGAGCGCTATCTGGCCGACCGGTCGCTCTCGTCCTATTACGATGAGATAGCGCTTAAGGGCCTGCAGCTCGCGGCCGATGACATTGCACGAGAGGGGCTTTCGTCTGCGAAGCTCGAGCGCCTGAGGAACTCGGTTATTGAGCTGGTGCAGGATCTCGATAAGTATGACGACGTGACGCCAGTGTCTGCTCATGACAGCAAGGGCGTCGCCGGAGACACCATCGAGGAGAAAGCGCCTCCCAAGGAGCCGCCCCCGACCTTGGAACTCCAGGGGGACGGTCCAAAATCGCAGGCGTTGGCGCCAGCCTGGCGCGGAGCGGCACCGGTGCTGTGCATTGCCGGCCGCAGCCTCCTCGATGAGCCTGCCATGAGCATGCTCGCCCAGTTGCTCCGCAAGCACGGACTCGGTTCGCGGGTGGTGCCGTACGAGGCGGTTTCCCGCAGCAATATCCGGACGCTCGACGTGGAGGGAGTGGCTATGGCATGCATCTCCTATCTTGATGTTGGCGGGAACCCAGCCCATCTACACTATCTGCTTCGGAGATTAAGACAGCGGCTGCCTCAAGCAGCGTTGCTGGTCGGACTGTGGCCCACTCAGGGGTCGCACGATGTCTCCGGCCTGCGAGATCAGCTCGGTGCCGACTATTATGTGAGCTCGCTCCAAGAGGCACTCGGAGTTTGCCTCCGGGAGGCTTGCGGACAGAGTGAGCGAGCGCCCGTACCCTCAGCGGATTCCAGCCATGCAGTAAGTGGCGGAATACCCGATGCGTAAGGGATGTCCGTCCGCAGATGAGGGTCTTCGAAGGGCACTGAGAGACCGTGGCGGTTAGACCCCATGTCCACGGGGGCAGCGCCGTCCCTGGGGTCTCGCTACGCCCACTGGTGTTATGGGCGCGAGCAGGCGGGCTGTAAATGCCGGCGCCGCGGGGACGCGCTCTGCGCCTACAACGAAGGTAGGTCGAAGCCCACTACGCAGCCGCGGCGCTATTGTGCATGATGCCATGCGCTCTTGAGAGGGTCTCCCTGGAACGGGTATAACCGAAAGAACTCCTACTGCAATCACGCGAGCACGAGCGCGGCGGCATCCAGGCCTATGAGACCGCACTCAAGTGCGTGCTCAACTAATGATGTACGCCTAAATGGGGAGTGTGTCATGACGACTTGGCGGCGTGGAATTCTCGAGCGCAGCGATCCAAATAAGCAAAAAGGCGCGATGGGTTACGTGCTGGCATGGCTTCTGGGCGTGCCGATCCCAATCTTGATCATCGTTGGGCTTCTGCGCGGCTGCTCCTGAGCGCTCGCCAAGCCACTCATCGAGGAGAATTCCATGGTAAGCACGACCTCAGAGCTGGGCGCGCCCGTCGCGTCCCAAAATCCGCGCATGCATTGGGGTCCCATCTTCGCCGGGTGGTTCGTCGCTACCGGCATCGCGGGGTTGCTGTATGTCTTTGGGCTGGCCGTGGGCTTCTCGGCGGCGAACCCCTATCAGGCCGCCCCGCCTGCCAAAGGCATCGCCGCGGCAGCCATCGTGTGGTTGATCCTGACCTGGGGCGGAGCATTATGGATCGGCTCCATGTTTGCGAGCTGGTTTGACGGCGGCAATGACACCGAAATGGGAGTTGTGCGCGGGGTGACGGTCTGGGGTCTATCGATGACCGCGGCCGGCCTGTTGATTGCCTTGGGCCAGGCCCATTTTATGTTCTTCATCTCTTCGGCGAGCGCCGGACCGGCAGCCGTGGACGCCGCGACGTCTACCCACACAACTGCCGCGGCCATGTGGACCGCCTTCGGCAGCGCGCTGCTGGCGCTACTGGCTTCCGCGTTCGGCGGCTGGCTCGGCTCCCACCACGTGCACCGCGTGTACCATCTGCGCACCTACTCCCCGCACGGGCATCGCTGAGAGTCGAGGCGCGGGTGCCGTCCTCATCAGCGTCATCTGCGGATAACAGCACCGCCCAGGCCTCCCGGATGAAATTCAATGCCGTCTGGGGCCAGGATTACCCGGCACTCCCTTGATTAGGGTTGGTAGGCATTCTGAAGGTAAACCGGGTTTCCACTGCCGAGGATGTGACCGTCAACGCGCCCGCGTGCGCCTTTGCTATTTCCATAGCAATGTAAAGTCCCAATCCTAGACCTTGCCTACTATCGCGCACTTCACCACGGAAGAACGGCTGGAATAATCGCAGCATCGTCGCCTCTGCAATGGGCTCTCCCCCATTGGCGACCCAAAGTTCGAACAGCCCCGCCCCGGTGCTGGCTCCAATGCGCACCGGCTCCGTCGTTGCTCCGTGGACAAGCGCATTACCGAGCAGATTGGACGCCAGCTGCCCGAGGCGGCTTCGATCGCAATATACCCGCCCTGCGATTGAGAAAGTGCTCTCGAATACTCTATCCGGATGGGCCAGTTGCAACTCGCCGATGACCTGGCGCAGCAGTGGCTCCGGTTCGCAGAAATCGCGAGCGACGGTAATGCCATGTCCCAAGCGCCCGCGTGTCAGGTCAAGCACATTATCGATGAGCTCGGACATTCGGCGACTGCCATTCTTCATCAGTCCTATCAGACGATTCTTGTGCGCGCTATCTGGCTCCAGTTCCAGAAGGCGCAGGCCGTTCACGATCGAGCCCAACGGATTTCTGAGGTCATGGCCCAGCACGGCAATAAATTGCTCGCGCAACTGCGCTACTTCCTTCTCCGCCGAGAGTCCCTTTTCTGCCATGAGCCGCTCCGCGACGGCGTTTGCCACCCGCTGTTCGAGCGCCGCATTCAGGGCAGCCAGCTCCCGCCTGGCGTTCTCGGCCGCCACGCGCGCATCCACCAGCTCACGCTCATAGCGCCGTCGATCAGTCGCCTTAAAAATGGTCAAGCGTGTAAAGAGCAGATCTCCGCTGGTAGCTCTCCTTTCCATCGCGTTGGCCAGTACCGGCAGCTTCGCTCCGTCTTTCGTTATAAAATCTAACGCCACTTCGTTGAAAAACCCTTGCATGCGAAGCAGGGGCGCGAAGTGCGTTTCATAGAACACGCGGCCCGCGATATTGAGTAGCTCATGGAGCTTGCGACCTACCAATTCCGACGCCGCGATGCCGATCCAGTGCGAAAAGGTCTGGTTGGACTTTACTATCCTGCCGCTGGGATCGAGCGACAGATAGCCGCATGGCGCGTTCTCGTAGAGGTCTTCGAGATCCTCAAATGCAGCGGCAGGAGGGGCCGGATCCGGGTTAGACAAAGGCTTTAATCGCCGCGATTACTTCTCGGGGCGCACTCAGGTTCGGGCAGTGACCGGTGGCATCTAAAAGCACGTACTGACTGGCAGGGATGTGACGGTGCACATATTCACCCACCGCCTCCGCAGCAATGACGTCCTCTCGGCACTGCAGGACCAGCGTGCGCGCAGTGACCTTTGCAAGGTCTGCCCTGTTGTCGGACATGAAGGTCACTCGAGCAAATTCATTCGCAATGTCCGGATCGGTCCTGCAGAAGCTATTGGTCAGCTCCTCGGTGAGCTCGGGGCGGTCCGGGTTTCCCATAATGGCCGGCGCCATGGACGCGGACCACCCCATGTGATTGTCTGCGAGCGAAGCCAGCAGCTCTTCGATCTGCTCGCGACTGAAACCCCCGACGTAGTCCTGCCCATTGATATAGCGCGCCGAAGGCCCGACCAGCACCAGGCTCTCGAAAAGGTCCGGCGCTTTGATAGAGGCAAGCGCCCCGATCATAGCGCTGACCGAGTGCCCGACAAAGATCGCCTCTTTCAGGTGCAGCGCTCGGCCAATCTCCACGACGTCGTCGGCGTAGCCCTCGAGCGAGGCGTACTTGGCCGACTGATACGCTGATAGATCGGAGTGTCCTGCCCCAACGTGGTCGAAGAGCACCGTATTGAATCGATCCTGGAATGCAGGCTCAACAAAGCGCCACATGTTCTGGTCGCAGCCGAAGCCATGGGCAAACACCATCGCCTTAGTACCGACGCCAGCGATCCGGATGTTATTGCGCGAGGTGACGGACATGATCGCCTTTAAGATTCAGCAGCGCACCAGGCACCGCCACAGTGGACCGCCTCGTGATCGGCTTGTTTGGCGCCATTGTACTCCGCGTTCGGCGTATGACTTGGCGCAGCTGAGCATCCCACGGCGTCGCTAGAAATGACCACCGTTTCCGGTCCAATGCATGAGCATGCGGCCTGAATGGCGAAAACGCCACGTCGGCCTCTGATCACGGCGCGTCCTTGGGTGCCTCAATCGCGCAGACCATGAGGTTCGCTTGCGCCGCCGCATCGCAGACCCGGACGTAACGGCGCAGCTAACGACCCTGAAGGGCAGTTCGATTCATCGCCAGCAGTGCGGCACTGATCAGTGCCACCCCGACCCATTCAGCCAGCGAAGGCCGCTCGCGTAGCAACGCCCATGCAAATAGCACGCTCGCGATAGGTACCGCGAGGCTGGTCATGCCTGAGACGCTGGCTGAGAGTCGTTGCACGATCAACGCCCATAACATCCAGCACAGCCCAGAACACAGCACCCCGTTGTACAGCAGCACGGCGATATATGCGCCGGTCCAGTCGGTGCGCCGTTCCGGAATGGCGAGCGCCAGTATGACCAGCACCGTAGTGCCCACAAGCATTTGCCACGCCGTGAGCCGCAGGGGCGTGATCCCCGGGTACTGCTGAAATACCCGCTTGGAGACGACGGTGGCGACGCCCCAGGCCAGGCCAGCGCCGATGGCAAACGCGATGCTGCGCGGCTCGCCGATGCGCTGCCAGGGGCCAACGACACAGACAAAACCCACCGCGGCAACCGCAATGCAACCCCAGCGCAGAACTCCGGGTTTCTCGTGCAGCCACCACCAAGCAAGAGGCACGACCCAGAATGGCATCGTATAGGCCAGAAGCGCGACCTTTCCTGCTCCGCCATTCACCAGCGCCATTTGCGCAAGTCCCTGGAACCCGGCTGTCTGCGTCAGACCTATGACGATTGTCGGTCCCCACGGCACGCTAACCGCGGCCTCGCGCCGGAAGGCCAGGGCAATGAACAGCGTCAACGTCCCGAGGGCATAGCGCTGGGCGCTGAACATGAACACGCCGCTGTACTCAGTGGCGATCTTCATGACGCTCCAATTGAGGCTCCACAGGACCGTCAAAACAGCCAGCGCCAACCAGGCAATGCGTTGTGAAGAGGGAGGTGGGTGGTGGACGCTCACAACGCCAAGCGTAGCGTAGCCAAGGCGGCCTTGAGTACTCTATGCGGCTTCGGGCCCGCGGATCCAGGGGCAAAGAAGTATGCGGTCCCGGGAAGCCGCCCGATGAGCGGCATCCCGGACCGCCCCTGGCTGCAAGTCTCTAGCGCTTTCTCGAAACCTCCGTCTCCTTGGCGTTCGCCTTGGCAGCGTCGTAGTCTGCATCGGCCTGCTGCTTGCAATGGCTCTGCGCATCGCCGGCCAGCGCCTTGCATTTCTGTATGGCGACATCATGATCGCCATCGGCCTGCGCCAAGGCCACCTTGTAGCTGTCGGCCGCCGCGACATTATTGCGATCAAGCACTTTGTCGTCGACGCCCTGCTGCGCTTTCGCGACGTCTCGTGACTCCTTGTTGGAGGCCCGATCCGTCTTGGTTTCCGCCCGTTGCTGTGCGGATGCGATGTTTTTGCTCACCGTGGCAGGCGATTCAGCCTGTCCACATCCCGCCAAGCCGACCGCTAGCAGCGCGATCACCGGCAGCGATAGCCCGAGATGCAGACCAATGTCTGGATGCTTCAGCTGCGTAGGCATTCCTTTACCTCCAAAACCCTGTTGCCGGATACGGTGCCGCTGCCGAGGTCTTGAGGGGATAGGAAAACCAGCCGCTCCCTTCCCGGAGTACCGGTAGATGTATAGCGGGGCCAGGGAAAGCAGCTATCAACGCCCTCCTACAGGGACGACTTAGCTGCCCGCCGATGCCGGCGGGCGACGTGTATCCAGCCATTGCAGCTGGGCCACCGCGAAAGCTGGCAGAACGACGAATGACGCAAAGAGCATGACCCACACAGCGAGAAGACCACCCAGCATGTGCGCGCTCTGCAGAAGAGCCAGCAACGCGATGTAGATAGCGAACGCCCACGCAGCCAGCAACCAAAGCACCACCATGAGCGTCTTGCCAAGCCTATGGAGCGATGATGAGAGCGTCCAGAATGTGGCCACTATGCCAAGGGGTCCGATCAGCGCCGATGAACCAAAAATCAATCCCTCCTGTATCGCGGAATACGCCGACATGGCGATTAGCTGATAACCCTGAGCGGCGCTGACGGCCACGAAAATGAAACACGCGCAGGCTGGCCCCAAGCACAGTAGCAACACCGTGAGTAGCAACCAGCGCGGCAGATTGGGTGAGCGGGTCATGGCATCAAGCCTCCCACGATAGCTGACAAACACGCTGCCCAACGCCCAGATCAATACCGCCGTATCCGACGATACGTACTCCTGCTCGCAGATCATGGCCCTGATCCACTCAGCGTTCTCCGGAGTAGCCACCCGCATGGCATGCGCGGCAAAGGCTCGTCCGAGCCGCTCCTGCAATCTCATGCGCTGTTTCATGCGTACTCTGCCGATGACTGGATCAGGGAGGCCGCGGCCCCACGGGTCAGGCACCCACGGGCAAAGGCCAACCCCGTAGCCGTCAAGCGGTACATATGCCGCGCAGGCCGCCCCTCTTGCATCGCAGGCTGCCATTTCGACTCCAGGATCCCGCGCCCGCTCAACCGCATCAAAATCGGATAGAGCGTGCCTGACTTAAGGTCCGTTAGCCGTGACAGATCGTAGCCGTAGTGCCAAACCCGCGGCCGCTGCATCAGATGGTCCAGCAATTTCAGGGTAGATGCGGATGGCCGTCGGCGCTTGTTCATGCCGATAACTCTACATAGGTAGCGTTGCAGGGGGCGTGATCCAACTCACGAACGCGGCGCATGAGCCAATCAGCGGGATATGTAAATCGGGCGGGGCCACAGGAGCCCGACCGCTAGTAGGTACCTCATATCTGCATCTCCCGGGCGGCGTTCTTCCCGGCGATAAAGCCTTGGCAGCTGGCGCGAGCCAGTCCGTGCTGGCTGAAACCACCCGCGACCTCACCGCACGCATATAGGTGAGGGATCAGCTCACCGTGCATATCCAGGACTTGGGACTTGCCATTGATCCTCAAACCAGCTCGGGTATCGTGAATGACGGGTGTCGCCCACGCGGCATAAAACGGCGGCTTGGCGATCTTGTACCGCGGACTGGGCTTGGCGAAATCGGCATCCTTACCGGCATCGACGAAGCCGTTGTAGCGCTGCACCGTCGCCTCGAGCGTCTCGGGTTTCATCGGCAGGCGTTGATATTGCATCCTGATGCTGCGGGCCAGGTCCGCAATCGAATCTGCCCTGAAGCAAAATCCGCTGTCGTAATCGACATTGGGCGCCTCGGGCGTCCAGTGCTCGCGTGCGACTGCGCCCGAATCGAAAATCGCCCAGATCGGGCCACCGCCGTTATGGCCATCGCCGATGCCCTGCAGGGCCGCATCGAGGAAGGCCTGCGGTCTGTACGGCACAGCCTGCAGATTGCGCCAGCTCGCATAGCTATAGGGCTCGACGCCCTGATAGTTGTTGCCGGAAAACTGCGACGCCGTCTCGTCGTAGAAGCGCTGGCCCAGCAGATTGACGAGGATGAGATCCTGCCAATCCCTTACATGCAACCCAATCGCGCGCGCGAGGTGAAACACCGGACTGCCCGGCTCCCAGCGCAGATTAGCGTAGCCGTACTGCGTACCGATTGCGCCCGGTTTGGTAATATTCGCGCTGAATTCACCGGTGTAGTTCGCGGCGCCCCAGAGCGATGCGCCGATCCCCATGGCAGCCATCTCGCCGGAAGCATCCTGGTCGGACCATGGCATACCGGCGAGGCCGCAATACTCCTGCGTCAGGCGCGGATCGAACATGCGCCGGAAGTTGACGTTACCGCTCGATCCGCCGCTCGCCATGATGATCGCCTTGCGCGCACGGATATCGACGTGTCGACCTTGATTGTCGACGGCAATGCCGAGCACCGGACCCGAGCGCGGCTCGCGGCGGTAGATCCCCGTCAAACGATGCTCTGTCAGTATGCGCACGCCGGCCCTGATTGCCGCCGCCTCGAGCGGGCGAATGAGCCCGTTCCCCGAAGACAGGGTCCTTTGCAAGGACGGATCCGCACGCCCGCCCGTCTGTACCATCGGCCAGTCCATGACGGCCGAGTGATGCTCGCGTGGCACGGAATTGCCGACGGACCAACCGCCCCGTGAATCCGGCGCCCGATCGACGAACACGACGCCGTGCGCCTCGAGGAAATCGAAGGTGGCCACGCCGTGGTCTGCGAACGCACGAACGACTTCGCGATCGTTGTAACGGTAATCTGGAAAGCCATTGCCTTCGACTATCGACCAGTCGGTGAGGTCGCGGAATACGAGATCTGGCGAATCCTCAATACCGAATCGCCTCTGCAGGCGCGTGCCGCCGCCCAGCGGCACGTTGCCGCCGCTGCAGACGCCGTGGCCACCCGTATGCGCTTGCGCTTCCACGAGGATGATGGAATTGCCCGCCTCGCGCGCCACGATCGAGGCAGGGAGGCCCGACGCGCCCGACCCTACGACAACCACGTCCGCCTCCAGGGCCCACTGCGTGGGCAGCTCCGCAGCCGCTGTGCGCTCCGACTGGACCAGCAGCGGAGCGGAATTTGCAGCCAAACCGCCCGCCGCGAAAAGCAGTTTTCGACGATTGATCCCCATGCTCGTCCCCCCTTCCAGCTTGGATCATCTCCGATACGCGTAATGCCACGGCTCGTAGGGAATGGCGAGCGGCCCGGACAGATGAGGACCGGCCTCCATCACCGCCCTCTGCAGCCGCATCGTCCATCCTGCGATGTCCCAGCGCCGATGGGCGCTGGCGTAGTCGTCGGCGGCAATCACGCGACCGGCATGCATGATCTGAAAATCAAATGCGCGTGCCTGGCCGTGGGGTGATAGCCCCGGCGCAGCGAGGGCAGCTGCCTCGGGCGGCGTCCATTGGATCAGTGCCTGGCGCACGACCGTCGCACCGGGGCGACTGCCGACCCAACGATGAGCCAAATTGGTGGCAAGCGCATGCGCCGTTCTAGCCACGGAGGCGTTGGTGTTCCAGTGCTGCAACTGGCGCTCCAGACTCCGGGGCTGCAGGTTGATGCGTAGCTGATACCCCGGGTTGTCGCGCGCGAAGGCGCTCGCCACCGCCTGCAGTTCCGCGCCGGCCTCGCGACCCTCGGTGCTGGCCGGATAGGCGGCGATCTGCGCCGCCGACCAACTCCAACGCTCGGACAGTGTGTCGCCGGCGCGAAGGTAAGCTCGCAGCGCCAGCAGCCGACGCTCATCATCGGGAATCCTGGCCAGCGTCTGTCGCGCCGGTGCGTAGAGACCCTGCTCCGCGAGCGTCACCCAGTCCCGCACGCCATCATCGTTCGCGCTCCAGGCAGTCGGCACTCCAACGCCGATCAGAGCGGCCGCGAGCGGCACGAGACTTGCGAGGACGAATTGCGTTCGCATGGGGTGCAGTGGGGCGTCTCCAGATCGGATGCTGAAGACACGCCCGCCACCGGTCAACAGGTGTTGGCCCCGGCTACTCCGCAGCCATCCAGGGTGCCGTCTGCCTCAGGGCATCCAAGCAGCGCCCGTCGATGGCGCTGCTGCGTTCACGCTCCATGATCTGGAACGCCTGTTCGACGGGCATGGCAGCGCGATACGGGCGCGCCGCGGTGAGGGCATCGAAAATATCCGCCGCTGTGATGATCCGCGTATCCAGCGCAATCGCATCTCCTGCCAGGCGCCTGGGATAGCCATTGCCGTCCGGACGCTCGTGGTGGGCGCCGGCGATACGCGCCAACTGCTGGAAAATGCCCACCCGCTCGAGAATCTCCTCGGTAAATTGCGCGTGTCGTTTCACCGCTTCCCATTCTCGGCTGTCCAGCGCGCCGGGCTTGTCCAATATGGCATTGCTGACGCCGAGCTTACCAATGTCGTGCAGCAGTGCGCCTCGATACAGCCAACGCCGCCGTGATTCGTCCAGTCCAAATTCGAGCGCGATCGCATCCGCATAGCGCGCCACACGCTGACTATGCCCATACGTGAAGTTGCTCTTGGCGTCGATGATGTCTGCGAACGCCTCCGCGATCGAATCCAGTCTCTCCTCATCGATCAGGATCGTCAGACCGGCGGGCTCGAGCTCCATGACACGCTGTTCCAGCCCTTCTGCGGCCAGCCCGGCCCAGAAGTGCCTGTCATCCGCCAACGAAAAGAACGCGTCACATATCCAGGGATCGAACCAATAGCCCAGTCGACGGCGCACCTGTGTGCCCGCTGCGGCCTCGCCTCCGACCGTGTGGAATACATCCACCACCTGCGCCAACAGCGCGATGCGGGCATGCACAGGAATGGCTTCCCCACAGAGCCCCTGGGGCCGGCCCTTCCCGTTCCAATGCTCATCCAGATTGAAAATCCCAGCCGAGACCGCCGGCCCGAAGCCGAGCCGTCGGACGATATCCGCGCCACGCTCACAGCGGGTATGCACCAGCTCGGTCGCGAGCGTCTCGCCATTGCGATACAGGTGGAGCAGTCGCCTGACGCGTGCGCGCACCGCCTCGTCCGGGCCGGCATGGCGCAGCACGAAACCGGCGAGCTGCAGAAGACTCTGTGAGTCGACCAGCTTGAAGTCGTGCTTGGTCTGCAACTCATCGCCGCCATAGAGCTCCCAGAGCCGGGCGGCATTGCTGCTGCAGCCGGTGTCCTTCAGCAGCAGCGTGTAGAATAGGTCGGATAAGTCACCAGAATCCAGTCCCAGCGTCCTGCCGATGTGCATGCCGATCCAACACGCACGCAGACTATGTCCCTGGGGCTGGCCCTCGGTGAGATCGAGCGCATAACTCAGGGCACCGATGATCTCCGACAGACGCAGAGCGCCGCCTGACGAAAGCGGCTGCGTTCGCTCGAATGCGGGTAACTGCTCGGCGACTGCATTCATGGACACGCTCCTTTCGGACGGCCGATGGCTCGCAGCGCTCGAACACATCTCGTCAGCGCGCGGCACTCCATCACTTGTAGCAGATCCGCGTGCCCGCGCTCAGGTGTGCGGATCACGCTTCGCTGCGTACCGGCGGGGCTGATCAGACATTCCGCGCAAGTCAGCCTGCCGGTCAGCGCATTAAGTGAAACGCTCGAATTCTGCCCGGCTGAGCCAACCCAGCACCGATAGGAAGCGAGACATACTCAGCTGAAGCACACGCGCCGGTTTGTGAGGATGTCACACTCTTTTGAGGCGACTGTTTCGAAATATCCGTGGGACAAGGGACCGATAGCATGAAATACAGCCTCGTATTGCTGGCGCTATTCATGGGCGGCTGCAGCAGCTATGCACCCGATGCGGGACACCAGATCGTACTGGTCAGAAAGCCGTGGTTCTTTGGACATGGTGGCATTGATCAGACTCCGGTGACCACCGGACGCGTGTGGACGGCCGTGACCACGCAAGGGGTGGATGTATCGATGCAGCCGATTCGTTTCGAGCAGGACCTGGCCGATATCATGAGCTCCGACGGCGTGCCGCTCGGATTTCATGCCGTCATCACGCTGCAGGTCGACGACTCCGTGGAGCTGGTCACCAAGTTCGG
>Ga0134126_10001540_pt1 | contig 29384 bp, 18 predicted proteins | sample KB31752_FD_96881 | JGI IMG/M metagenome (GOLD analysis project Ga0134126, IMG submission 96881) | Terrestrial soil microbial communities with excess Nitrogen fertilizer from Kellogg Biological Station, Michigan, USA - KB3-175-2 | ecosystem: Environmental > Terrestrial > Soil > Unclassified ... | reverse complement strand
ATGATGAAGCTGCAGGGACAGCACGGCGCCCGGCTTGACCTTCAGGCGCTTGACCTGGAACCGCGGGCCGCTCTCGATGCTGTCGTAGCTGCCCCAGGGCCGAAAGACCTCCCGATGCAGGGAGTGCTCGTACCGCCCTTGCTCCTTCAGCCTGAATACCAGTTTCTTCACGTCGTGCACGCGGCTGCGCGGCGCCACCAGAACCGCATCCTTGGTTTCCACCACCACGTGGTCCTTGAGGCCCACGGCCGAGACCAGCCGGCTCTCGGAATAGAGGTAGCAGCCTTGCGAGTCTTCGCAGATCACATCCCCGCGGGACACGTTGCCATGGGCATCCGGCTCACTCGCCTCATGCAGCGCGGCCCATGAGCCTACGTCGCTCCAGCCGGCGGCGAGCGGGACCACGACGGACTCGGAGGTTTTCTCCATCACCGCGTAGTCGATCGAGTTGCTCGGGCAGGTCTCGAAGAGCCGCCTGTCGATGCGCGTGAAGTCGAGATCCGCCTTGGCAGCCGCGAAGGCGTCGGCACAGGCGCTGGCGATGTCCGGCGCCAGCCGCCCCAGCTCCTCGAGGTAACGGCGCGCCCCGAAGAGGAACATGCCGCTGTTCCAGTAATAATCGCCTGAGCGGAGTAGATCCTGAGCCACCGCGGCGCTCGGCTTCTCCACGAAACGCGCGATCCGAAACACGTCACCGCTCGCCGCTCCTCGCTGGATGTAGCCATATCCCGTCTCGGGGGTGGTAGGCACGATGCCAAAGGTCACGAGCTGTCCCTGCCCGGCGGCACTCAGAGCCGCACGCACCGCCTTATGGAAGGCCGGCACGTCACGGATCACGTGGTCCGCGGGAAGCACGAGGAGCAGCGGATCGCCGGTCGCCTTGGGCCCGGCCGTCTTGAGGGCCGCGTGAGCCGCGAGTGCAATGGCCGGCGCGGTATTACGGCCCCTCGGCTCGAGGACGATCGCCTGGGGCTCCATTTCCAGCTGACGTAGCTGCTCCGCCACCAGGAAGCGGTGTGCCTCGTTGCACACGACCACCGGCGCCGCCGCTTCCAGGCCTTCGAGCCGCAAGGCGGTCTGCTGGATCATAGTGCGCTCACCGGTGAGAGCGAGAAGCTGCTTGGGGTAAAGCTCGCGGGAGAGCGGCCAGAGGCGCGTGCCCGCGCCGCCGGAAAGGATGACTGGAATGAGCATGAGGAACTACCGGTTCAGATTTGCCGGCCGACCCCGTCCGATCGCATGATAGGTCAGGCCGAAGCGGCCGACCGTCACCGGATCGTATAGGTTGCGGCCGTCGAAGATAAGCGGCGTCTTGAGTAATTGCTTCAGCCGCTCGAAGTCCGGGCTGCGGAATTCCTGCCATTCGGTCACGATAGCCAGGGCATCGGCGCCTTCCACGGCCTCATAGGCGTTCCGGGCCAGCTCGAAGCCCCCATTGCCGGCATAGATGCGCTTCGCCTCCGCCGTCGCGACCGGATCATACGCGCGCACCCGGGCGCCTGCCTCCAGCAGGCGATCGATGATGGTTCGGGAAGGCGCCTCGCGCATATCATCGGTATTCGGCTTGAAGGCCAGCCCCCAAAGGGCGATGGTGCACCCGTTCAGCCGCTTGCCGAAGTGCTGCCGCATCTTCTCGACCAGCACCTCCTTCTGGCGAGCATTCACGGACTCCACGGCGGCGAGAATCTGAGGCAAGTGATTCACCTCGTGCGCCGAACGGATGAGCGCGCGGACATCCTTGGGAAAGCAGGATCCGCCGTAGCCGGTTCCGGGGTAGATGAAGCTATAGCCGATCCGGGGATCGGACCCGATGCCGACCCGCACTTTCTCGATGTCCGCGCCGAGTCGTTCCGCCAGGTTCGCCAGCTCGTTCATGAAGCTGATCTTGGTGGCGAGCATCGCGTTGGCCGCATACTTCGTGAGTTCCGCCGAGCGGATGTCCATCACGATCAGGCGGTCGTGGTTGCGTGTATACGGCTCGTAAAGCGCTCGCATCAATTCGGTCGTGCGGGGATTGTCCGTGCCGATGACCACCCGGTCGGGCTTCATGAAATCCTGGATCGCCGCGCCCTCCTTGAGGAATTCCGGGTTGGAAACCACGTCGAACTCGACGCGCAGACCGCGCGCCTTCAGGGTCGACTCGATCTCCTGGCGCACCCTGTCCGCCGTTCCGACCGGAACGGTGGACTTAGTGACCACCACACAATAGCAACTCATGTGGGCTGCAATCGTCCGGGCCGCAGCCAGCACGTACCTCAGGTCGGCCGACCCATCCTCATCCGGGGGCGTCCCCACGGCGATGAGCTGGAAAAGCCCATGCTCGACCCCGCGGGCGGCGTCGGTGGTGAATTCGATCCGTCCAGCCTCGGCGTTGCGTCGAATCAGGGCCTCGAGACCGGGCTCGTGGATGGGGGTCTCGCCGCGCTTCAGGCACTCGATCTTAGCTGCATCGACATCTACGCAGACGACTTCGTTGCCAGCGTCTGCCAGGCAGGCTCCGGTGACCAAACCGACATATCCGGAGCCAAAAATTGTGACACGCATCGGTAGCAGGGTAACGGAAGGCTGGGCCGCGCTCAAGCCAGAAACTTGCCTAGGCTGATACCAGGCCTTGGCGGTCGCTGAGAGGAGTCCGTTCGGTCCGTCAGGGTGTCGGAAGTCCTTGTCTCACATGAACTTGGTGTTTTCAAACCACTCAAGGTCTAGGTATACTCCGCGCCACTCGAGAAGAAGCACGCTGACGAGGGGGACTACCTCAACCGCGCACGCGGTTGCTTGGCGGGAAGACAAGCTGATGCATCGTCTGAAGGCAGCAACATCATCCCGGCTCACGGCCGGCGCGCCTCCCGGGACAGCTGCGCTCCTCTACCTACCGCCAAGCCCTTCATGGCCGTAACGGCTGGGAAGTCCTAAGGGAACTTGGCACGGCTTCCAGAGCACCTGCTACAGATCCATCGGGACCGCGATTTGCTCATTGCTTTTACTACCGAGAACTGTGAGCCATGCACGTTATTTGCATGAGATCTAGGGGGATGCGGACCGCTGTGCGTTGGTCAACTTCCACAACATACCACCGTTAAGTTTCCTGAAATGTGGAACCCGTTCTTGAGCACAGCAGTCGGCGCCGGAAATACTCGTGGTTCGTCTGTCGCCTGCTCGCGACAGCGGTCGATCATTGATGCCGGGAAGGAGAGCTGATCTTGTCGAAGCAGCAGGCGAACGAAACGGCCTCACGAATTCTTGCGTCTCATGGCTCCCGTTCTGAGCTTACGGCTGGCGTGGCTTTGCGCACGGCAGCTCCTCGGTATGGGAGGTGGTCGTGACCCTTTGGGTCGTCGCCGTCGCCGTAGGCGCTCTCACTGCTTCCTTTCTACTGACGCTCGTGATTAAGCGGGCGGCCAAGGGACTGGGGCTGATAGACATCCCCAATGAGCGCAGCTCACATGCCATTCCAACGCCGACGGGCGGCGGACTGGCAATCGTTATTGCGGCGACGGCGGCCATGGGAGTGCTGGCCGCCGCAGGGATGATCCCGGCCCGTCTCTTTCTCGCTCTCGGTCCGGGTGGCGCTGCGGTCGCCATCGTGGGATTCATTGATGACCGGAGATCACTGTCCGCGCGGATCCGATTGTCGGTTCACTTCATCGCCGCGGCGTGGGCAGTCGTATGCATCGGGCCCATTGAGCTGTTTCGCGTCACCAGCGAAACACCCGGCCTCGACTGGCTGAACTACACGATCTCAACCATCGGCATCGTGTGGTTTCTCAACATGTTCAATTTCATGGACGGGATCGACGCGATCGCCGCATCGGAAGCGGTGTTCCTGTGCGCGGGAACGTCTTTCCTGGCTCTGTATTCGGCGGGGGTATCCTACATCGCGGCGAGCGTGGCCGTGGTCGGAGCGAGCTCTACCGGATTCCTCATTTGGAATTGGCCGCCGGCCAAGACCTTCATGGGTGATGTCGGCAGCGGATACTTGGGATTCGTGTTTGCCGTGATGGGCATCGCGAGCGGCGTCCATAGCGGGTCCGCCCTATGTGCCTGCCTCACGTTGGCCGGCGTGTTCGTCGTCGATGCGACCTACACACTGATCAGGCGCTTCGCGCGCGGCGAGCGAGTCACTGACGCTCACCGAACGCATGCCTTTCAGTTGCTGGCGCAGAACGTGGGGCACAGGAAGGCAACCCTGACCGTGGCGCTCATCAACCTCGCGTGGCTGCTCCCGTGCGCTCTCGCGACTGTGCTCCTGCCTCAGGATACGCTCTGGATCACGCTCCTCGCGTTCGGTCCGCTGCTGGTGTGTGCATCGGCGATCGGCGCCGGTCGGCCGCAGGCACTCCCGGATGCTCCGGCATCCCCTCACGTGGTCATCCAGTTCCGCCTGCCGAAAGCGTCCGATCGCAGTGTGTATGCATCTGCCCAGGAACATCACAGCGCTGTGAGCCAATTCGCTTCATCGGCCGTCACGGAGCGCAAGCTGCACGATGTCGGGTGATAGACGGGTGTTCGGGCAACGCCGCCACTAGACGACTCGGTCGCGGCCCGCCGGGCGAACCTCTCCGCCCGGCGGATACTGCAGCCGGACTCGCTCTACAGCGAGTGCACTGCGGCCACTGCAATGGCCACGTTGTACAGGATTCCGGTCACCGCCTCCCACAACGGTAGCGGTAACATCTTCGTGGCGTTGATCGGCACCACGATAGTGTCGCCTGGCTCGATCTGGACGCTCGAGCCGCGATTGAACCACCGGCTACCCACGTTGGCCACGACGCTGCCGTCGGCTCTGACGACATAAATCCGATGGGTGTCCGCTTGCGCGGTGAACCCGCCGCTCAAACGGAGATAGTCGTCGCGCGACAGATCTGGATTGTAGAGGTGGGATGTCGGGTCCTGGACCTCCCCGATCACCGTCACCTCCTGCTCGAACTTCGGCACTATCAGCTCATCACCGCTTCGGAGCACGACGTCGTAGGGCGAGCTGGGAGGCCCCCGCACGATCCGACGCAAATTGATGACGAGGCGGCCGACAGCTTCTTCAGCTTGCAGCTGACCGAGAAGCGAGCGACCGACCGCCAAGGCGCTCGAGGCGTTTCCAATCCCGTTCCCCTGCGTCGTGGCCACCGCCCTCAGGGCGAGCACCCCCAGCTCGACCTTCATGCGCTCGGCGAGCTGATTCATCTCCTGCTGCTCGCGCTGCTTCAGCTCTACACGGGTGAATACCGCTCCCTGCGGGAAAGCGTAACGAGTGAGCCCGCCGGCACGCTCGAGAACCGACTTCAGTGTCTCGCCCGGCTGAATCGTATAGGTCCCGGGGAATCGCACCTGACCACGGAGCACGACGCTCTCCTGGTTTCCCCATTGTGACACCTCTTTCACGCTCAGGACGTCGTACGGCTGCAGCGGCATGTTGGCTGCGGGATTGCCGCGCAATGCGTCGGTAAGATTGATGTCGACAATTTCGGTCTGCCGCGTTCCGTCCTTGCCCACGACGTAGCGAGTCAGCTCCGCCTTCCCCGAGTAGGCTGCATCAGCGAGGCCCCCACCGGCACGCACCAGGTCAGCTACGGTCATAGCCGGCTGCAGGGGATACTCCCCGGGGACATTGACTTGGCCCTGCACGGTGACGACCTCCTCCGGCTCGCCGGCGGTCGACTGGGCGCGCAGATCCTCGAGAATGGGCTGGAGGATCTGGTCCCGGCTCGATGACAGGTCGAACACCGTGATCTGATCACGTGGCATCAGCACCGGATCCATGCTGGTGCCGGGGTTGGCGAGCGCCGCCGCGAGATCGGCGGACACCACCTGGATCCGTCGATCGGGAGGCAGCTCGCGGCGGATCAGCAGGTAGCGCAGGTCCGAATTAGGCTTGACCGCGCTCACGGATCCGATGACGTCGCTGAGGCGCATCCCGGAGTGGTATTCATAGGTGCCGGGCGTGTACACGTTGCCCTGAAGCACGATCGCGGAATCCAGCGCGGGCCCCAGGCGGGGCACTTCGATGTAATCTCCGTTCCTGAGTCCCTCGGCCGCTCCGCCCGAGGCCGTCAGATCGAGGGGCAGCACGACGCGCTGTCCGTTCGGCTGGATCCGGGTGAGAGTGGCCCTGGATGTATCCGCTTCGGGCGTGAGTCCGCCTGCGAGAGCGATGGCCTGTGCGGGAGTGTCCTCGCTCTTGATCTCGTAGATCGCCGGCCGCTCGACCTGGCCGCCGATCGCGACGGTTGGCCCCACGGAAGGAACGAATACGACATCACCCTCCAACAGCTTGGCATCATCCGACGTGCTGCCGTGGATCAGCAGATCGTAGAGATCGAGCTTGCCGATGAGAGCGCCGTTGCGCTTCAACTGGATATTGCGCAGCGATCCCGTCTTGCTGATTCCACCGGCGGCATAAAGAGCGGAGGTGATTGATCCCAGGCCACTGATCGTGTAACTGCCCGGCAGGAACGCGTCTCCCATGACGAACACCTGGATCGAGCGTGCCTGAGCCATGGTGACACTGGCGCGCGTGCCGATCAACTGGTGCGCGATTCGGGACTGGATTTCCGTCTGCACGGCGCTAAATAGCTGCCCCCCGACTTCCATGGGTCCGAGCTCCGGGAAATTGATGCGTCCATCGGACCCAACGACCATTTGATAGGCGTGGTTGCGGCTACCGTAGAGGAGTACATCCAGCACATCGCCGGGACCCACGGTGTAGTTCGAGGGCACTGGCACATTGGTGAGCGGCGTAAAGGCCCCGGGGTACCGGGCGAAAATGTCGTAGCCGAAGGGCTTCAATGCTTCCTCGCCCGTCTTCTTCAGCGGCAGCAAGGTAAGCCTGACTGCGAGGTTCTGGAACGCGGTCACTACGGAGAGCCGCAGCGTCGCTTGATCTTCGGTGAGCCCGAGGAGCGGGATCGGTGCAAAACCCGGGAGCATCAGCTCACCGGTCGGGGAAAGCTGGTAGGGATCATGGGCGCGGATGATGTTCATGAGCGCCGTCAGACGCTCTTTATCCGCAGGACTGAGCTCGGCGGCCGGAGCTGCCGGGATCGCGGCCCGGCCGGCCGCTGCCGCATTCCCCGGGACACCCTGCAGCGACTGCAATGTTCGCAGCGTCTGTGGAGACAGTGCTGCTCCCGAAGCCCCCTGGGCCGCGAGAACCTGCTGCAGAGACGCATTCGACCGGGCGCTGGTCTGGAGCGGAGGCAATGTGAACCCGATCTCGATGATGACCCAGTCGCCACCCTTGAGTATCGGGATGAGCGGCTGGACGTTCTCGCGCGCCAGCTTCTCCCGCACCGCAAACGCCTGCTGCTGCAATTGGCTGAGATTCGAGCTCTCCAGCGACCGCGCGAAACCCGGCGTGAGGGCCGTGGTACCAGTGCCGAGCGCTCCGCCCGACCCGAGCTGATTCATAATGGCCTGCTGCTCCTCGGGCGAGAGACCCTGGAACAATTGCATGAGCCCGCCGCCGCCGGAGGACGGGGACGTTTGGGCGAGCGCAGTGCCTGCGAGGAGCCAGAGACTGAAGATCGCAAATACCCAGCCAACGAGCGGCCCGAACGGTAGTCGCATCAAGCGCATCGGCAACCTTTTTGTCCTAAGTGCAACTAGCGGCGCATGCTCGAGCCCGTCCGGCTGTCTGCCGGATTCTCGAGGCCCGATCGCCCCCGGCTCGTCCATGCGAAACAGCGATTGTAGCGAGAGCGCCGCCGCTTTGGGGTGGAATCGGATCGCTCCGATGGAGGCCGTCTTGACAAAAACGGAGTGATCAGTTACTCAATAAAATGCTTACAGCGCAGGTCAGGGCGCAGGTCGAGACGGCACTACGAACGAACCGCGAGGATTCTCGCCACTCTCCCCATCTTGTTGCCGGCATGCGTCATCGGCGCATGCGCAAAACTCCGGTGGCAGCTCGTCCTTCGATCTGACGCTCCGTAGGAACTCTGGTGCTCGATCTCGGCCATGAGCAAAACATCTATCTGGTGCGGATGACGAGTACCACCGTGGCAGCCGGGACGGGTTCTGGGACCGCTCATGGGTCTCGAGGGCACCACCCTTGCCATTGAGACTTCGGCCGGACTCGAGGTCCGCTCCGCCGCCACCGGGTCGCGTATACGGCAGCCAGGTGATCGCGTCCCTTATTGACGCAGTCGAATACTACCGATCCAGCGCGAGCGCCCCGGTCGCGTACGGATTACCAGTTTCGCTGACATTATCGCGGAGAATACCGCTGCCCGCAGCCTGCCGAACCGTACCGAGGCATGGGACTTTATCGGAAACCCCGTTTGCGAACCGATTATCCGCAATCGTGGAGTCGGCGACGAAATGGATCGCCGGCTCCTGAGCTCCGCTCAAGGCCCAATCTTCCACCCGATTGCCCACGACCGTCGCGCGCGGCACGATCACGTAAATTCCGATGGACCGGGTCGATCTAACGACATTTCCGGATATGACGACACCTCCCGGCGGGTCGCTGGTCACGCCGATTCCGACTCCGCCGCACATTTCCACGTGATTGCCGGTAACCGTGCCGCCGCGCATGTTCCGCCCGGGATGGATCGACCCCACGTTCAAGGCGATCTGGCCCGAAAATGGAGACAGTCCTCCATTGAAGATCACGTTGTGGCTCACATCGTAGCGAAAGCATGCCTCCACCTTGATCGGGCTCTCGTAATCCGAGGCATGGTTACCGAGAATTCTGATGGCCGTACAGCCATACGCCTTGAGCCCCCGGACCGATCGCGGCGGCCAGACGCCGCGGGCCGCCTCCAGCGCACGCTGCCCATGCAGCGAGTTGTTGGCCATGAGCCCGTAATCGACCCGGGTAACATTGCAGCCGAAATGTGATCCTTCGATGAAGTTATCGAGGAAGTGGGCGAAACGGGCTCCCTGGATGTCGCAACAATTGGATTTGCTCACACCTCCGACGAACCTGCAATTACGGACGGTCGCATCGATATTGGTGAAGATTTCGACCGGGCACGTCAGCTCTCCGCCGTGCGCGAAATCGCGGAATTCGCAGCTCTCCACCACGACCCGTTCGCAGCCGGAGATGCGTATCACCTGCCCGGTATCCCTGTCGTAGGTGCACGCCGATCCGTCGAAGATCCCGTTGCGGCACTCGAAATGCGGCAGCAAAACCCGCTGGTCGTATGCGAGCGCAGCAGTTGGATCGCCTCCTTTGCCGTAGTCGATCTGCAGTGGCGTACCAAATTCGACAGTTCTTCCCGACACGGCAACGATCCGCGTCCACGATGGCGGATAGGACGACGCGTCATGCTGAGGAAAGTCGTTCAGCGAAAGGCGCAGCCATTGCCCGGTCAGGAATCCGGATACGCTCTCGACATCGATCGCACGGCGGCCCTGCATCGCGCCGCTCAGCACGATGGCTCGTGCCGTGGGCGCCGGCGTATTACGCACGAATACCTGCGTGTCGCCTATCGGCTTCATCGTCGCGTGCTGCATGTCGATCACGGTCGGGCGCGTGATGGGCACGGATCCGTGCATCGCATAGATGCACTCGGGCCCGCCACCGAGCACCCGGTGTCCGGTCGACACCGCGGCGCGCCATGCGGCGGAATCGTCGGCGCTGCCGTTTCCCCGCGCACCATACCGGCGGACGTCGCCCGGGGGATACGACCGGTCTACCGGGGCAATGCCCGCGGCAATCTCCAGGGGGGTCGCTGCAGCGCAATTCCGGGCATCCCTCGACCCGGATCCTTCGGGCTCGACCGGCTCCGCATGCGTCTGCGGATCAAGAGCTGCAAAACCGAGAGCCGCCGCTATTGCTTCTCGTCGTCGCATCCGATCTCCCCCGTCGGCCCACTACACGCGCCTCATCGAAAGAAGAAAGCTATCCCGGCGAATCTCACGGATCAGTAAGGCACGCAAAGGAATCGATACAGCCTCTCTCTCACCGTCGATCTTCTGCTCCACATCGAGACCCCATTCTCGAAACAGACGGCACCATTCCTTTTGCGATCGGAACCTTACTCCCACACCGAACGTATTCGCATTGAAGGACCTGATCAAGCTGCCGATCATCCGGCCGATTTTCGACAAAAATCTGCTCCTCGTGATCTCGAATATGATCCTGCCGCTGACATCCATGATGAACGACTCGTAAATGTATTCGTGTACGAAAATGTATCTACAATTGCCCATCCAGGCTGACAGCGCCCTTCTTTGCAGATTTCCCGTTTCGACTTCACCGTTGCCGACCAGGTGATGCAGGATCAGATTGAAGCATACGACGTACTCGTCTCCAACGACCTTCGGAGACAGCGCGTCGCCGATAAAGGCCTGGATTCTGGGATCGCGCAGTTGCAGGCACGCGTCAACGGATGCCTCATCGGAATCGATGACGCGAACCCGCAATGCCGAGCGGCTCGCCAACTCGCGGGCGAAATGGCCGATCCCGCCGCCGACATCGACGACCATCGAGGCGTCGGGCAGGCTCAACGGATCCGTGAGTCTCTTGAAGTGATCGACCTGGCTTTTTGCGAAGCAATCAACATAGAAAGCCGCTATTTGCTGCTGGTCGAGTTTCCTCTGTCGAGTCGGTTCTTGCTGCATGGATACTGAGCCTCCGAAAATCGAGTCACTCGCGCGCCCGCAGCACGGCTATGACATCGTCGGCCATGGCCCGCGCGATATTCGCACGCGAGTACTTCGCGACGAATATCGGCCGCGGCACCTCCCTGATGTCGAGCGTTCGAAACGCGCGCACGGCTGCGCACACATTGCACGGAGGAAATACCGCGGCGTTGTCGATCTCCTCCGTGATGAACTTTGCGGCATATCCTGCAGCACCGGCAAGCACCGGCTTGCCGAGTGCGGCGTACTCGAAGACCTTCGATGGCAGCACTCGCTCAAGTGCCCGATGAGATCCCAGATGCAGGAACAGCACATCGGCCCGGCGGTACGCCTCGAGCAGCGCGCCTCGAGTCATCGGCGGCTCGATCATGACGTTGTCGGGGCCGGCCTTCTTCAGGGCCGATTCCAGGGCCGCGCGCCGGGCGCCATCACCCACCACGACAAACCGGGCGCTGCCGCGCAATGCGAGCGCCAGACCCGGGAGCACGTCGTGAAGCCCCTGTCCCTCACCGATATTGCCGGCATAGAGGATCGTGGCGGGCCCATTGCGCGCCACGGATACGGGCGGCATGGCCTGTTGGGCGAGAAACTCGTCGTCGATCCCGTTTGTAAACCAGGCGAGTGATGCACGCGGGTAGCGCGAACGGAAGTACTGCTCGAACCCCCGCGATACGAGGTTGATCCGATCGGCGCGGCTGAACGTCCAGCGTTCAACGGGAGAAAAGCATAGACGTACCAGCCAGGCCATGGGCTTCGGCAGTACGTCACCGATGGTATCGACGAAGAGGTCCCGGATATCCAGGTACAAAGCCGCGTGCTTGCTGCGTGCTATCCACGCCCCGAGCGAGGCCGTCATCAACCGGGACGATGTGGCAAATACGATGTCGTAGCGTCTGTGGCGTGCCAGCTTCAGAACGCTCCATGAGAATTTGAGGAATGCCCGCGACTGACCCGCCATGTCACTTCGATGCGGAGGCAGCTGGACGCGATGTATCTCGATGCCTTCGCCGACCTCGATTTCCGCTGCTTGCTGGGTAAACGTGCGATAGCGGTTCGGGAGCGTCGTGATGACATCCATCTGAGTGCCGGGGGGCGCGCGCTCACGCAAGGCCGTGACGAACGCCGTGGTCCGGAATGACCCTGCGGAAAGGTCGGGCCTGTAATAGAAGCTCAGCACCAGGATTCTCAACAAGCTTCTCCCCACTCGAGCCGCATGACCAGGGAAGAGCCGTCGAGCCGGGCGACGATGCACTGGTTTGGAATGGCAACGCCGAATTCCGGATGCCAGGCGCCCGGCCGGATGTCGATCCGGCGCGCGCCCTCGAAAGTCATGCGGATCGATTCCGCACCGGGCCAGGAAAGCGAAAGACAGTGATCCGTCTCGAGTCGCGCGGTCACTGCCGGGTGCAAGTGAAAGTATGCGTCGCCGACCCGGAAATTACCGCTGATCCGGTCTTCCACACGCAGGCTTCGATCGTCGAGGACCCAACGTCTCACGTGCAGATTTCTTCCCGGCAGTCTGGCGTACCCATCGTGTCTGCCCTCGACCACGGTATGCCCGGCGGAGGAAGAAGCCGCGAGAATCTGCGCCCGGGCCCGCCGTGCAACCCGAAACCCGCTCCACACCTCGCTGGAATTCTGCTCGTCCAACGTGAGCGTATTGTGAGCGGCAGTGCCTCGCTGGCGATGTCGCTCGTCATCAACTCCGTACTGCGAGGTCCCCGAGTTCACGATCAGACGCTGTCGCCCGAGAGTCATCTCGAAGCTCAGCGTGTCTGCATGACCATGACCGGGAAGGTAATCGGGACCGAGTGGCGCGCAATCGCAGAGCACGTACGCAGGACCCCGGGCCATCCGGCAATAACCACTCGGCTCGAGGACTTCGAGCGGGTTCCGGTCCTGTCGCGGCGCCGCCAGATTCAGGCGCCCGGCATATCGCTCCAGCTCCGCTAACTCCGGGGCCATTCCGAACGCCGCATCGTTGAAGAAGGAGATGCCGCCATCGGGATGGCACATGACTCGCAGCCATGATCGCATCCGCTGCTGAGCGCCGACCCAATGCAGGGGAACCAGGTGCCCAAACGCGCGTTGCACGTTCGCAAGATCGAGCAGATCCTCGAGCGCCGCTGCGTGGTACATGGGACTGCGCTCGAAGTGGCCGCCGTCCGCGAGAATCTGCTCGCGTAACTCCCCCTCGATGATTTTCCTGCCGCGCTCGTACCACGTGTCGGCTTCGGGGCCATCAAAGTAAGCGCCGACGTGGACCAGCGCCTTGCCGTTCGCAAAGAGATGATTCCCGAGCAGGTGATACTCCAAGCGTCTCATGAGCCAGCGCGCCTGTGCCGCCAGGCTCTCCCGGCAGTTTACCGGCAGCACGTTTCCCGCCAGTGCCCATTTCACCCAGTTCACGATACGGCGCGATACGGGGTAGGGCTCCCAACCCGGGCCGTCGCCCGGCGGATTATCCGCGACCCAGCGATTGAGAATGGCCTCGTGCCACGCTCGCCTGTGTGGCGCATCACGAGCGTTCAAGTCATCGAAATAGTGAAGGTGATAGAGCCAGAGCTTCGTGACATCGTCGCGCCGCCAATCCTGAGTGAGTGCGCACTTGCGTTCCACATTGAGGATCCTGAAGACATCGGGTGCGACCAGGGTCGGCACGCAAGCCACCGGCGCCACCCATGGCCCGGTCACGGTTCGGGGCGGCGGCGCGGCCCTGATAGGGACACGTGGACGCGGCAGGAGGAGCCGAGCACGTCCGGCGATTTGCACGGCCCTGAGATGGCGTACGGTATGAAAATACCGCGCGAGAACTGTCAATTTCCCGCCGCCTCGGCCAGTGTCACGGTGACTCGCGCCACCTCGATGATTTCCTCCAGCGGAATGGGCGCGCTTTTCCCGGTCCTGACCGCATCGACAAACGCCCTCACGCAAGCGGCCTGACCTTTATCTTGCCGCCACAGATTCATGCCGCTGAACCTGCCCCAACCGTATCCGCGCAACTTCCGGAAATTGTCCAGCTGCAGTATGCGCCCGCCGCAGAACACCTCGATGCGCTCTTTCGGGAAGCTACGATGCCCGTTGGCAAGGTAGTGAATCGCGCCCCAGGATCCATCCTCGAACGCCAGCGTCACCGTCGCCTTGTCATCGGATCTGCCGTGTGACGCCGCCCCGAGGGTCTGGATACGTGCTTCGGTGACGCGGCTGCCTGCGAGACATCTCGCCAGATCGATGAAATGGCAGGCTTCGCCTATGATCCGCCCGCCCCCGGAGTTCCGATCCTGCGTCCAGTGCCCCTCGGGAACAGCGCCCGCGTTGACGGTAGTAACGATGCACATCGGCTCACCGACCGTGCGCAGAAGCTCCTTCATTCGCACGATCTGCGGCGCAAATCGTCGATTGAACCCCACCATGACCAACGGCCGGGATACCGGAGCGGAAGCGAGGCAGGCGGCCTGAATGTGCTCGATTTCCGCCTCGGTCATGGCGAGCGGCTTCTCCACGAACACATGCTTTCCGGCACGCAAGGCCTGCACTACGTATTGAGCATGGCTCTCGTGTCGGGTCGCAATCACGACAGCATCGACATCGTCTGACCCGAACACCGCGTCGGGTTCCGTCGTGACCCTCGCAAAGCCGTACTTGCGTCCGTAATGGGTGGCGCCACGGCCGCTGTTACTCGCAATACTTCGCAAACTGACTTTGGTCGAAGCAAACGCCGGAATGAGCACGCGACCGGCGTAATTTCCGGCACCGATGAACGCGATACCGGGACTGCCATGCACCGCGGGTCGCGAATCACCGGACTGCAGATCGATCGTTCGGCCGCTGATTTCGCGCTCGCCGCGCGCATACTCGAGCAGGATCCCCAGGTAAGGCTCCGACCGCCCTGCAAGGAGCTCGTAAGCCCTGGGCGCCTCCTCGATGGGATATCGATGCGTGATCAGGTCCTGTGTCTTGAGGCGGCCGCTCGCCATCATGTCCAGAACGGCCTCCAGATTGCGCTGTTCGGTCCAGCGGACGAACCCGACCGGATAGTCGTGGCCGGCCTGCTCGTATGATGGATCGTAACGGCCCGGGCCGTAGGAGCAGGACACCTGGAAGGTGAGCTCCTTTTCGTAAAAATCAGCGCGGTTCAGCTCGAGGCCGGCAACGCCGACCAGTATGATCCGCCCGCGCTTACGGCACATTTGCGCGGCCTCTGACATGGGCTCATTACTCTCCGTGGCAGCCGTGATGAGCACACCGTCGAGACCCCTGCCCCTGGAAAACGCTCGAGCTGCAGCGAGGGGATCTTGCCCCTGCGCGAGATCGACCCCGTCTGCTCCAAGATCCCGTGCGCGAGCGACTTTGTACGGATCGGGATCGATACCGAGCACCCTGCAGCCGCTCGCTCGCAGCAGCTGAACGGTCAGCAGTCCGATCAGACCGAGGCCGGTGACTGCAAAACACTCCCCCAGTGTCGGCGCCGCAAGCCGCAGCCCCTGAAGAGCGATGGCCCCGAGCACGCCGAAAACTGCCTCATCGTCCGAGACGCCTTCAGGCAACCGCGCACACAGGTTCATCGGCACTGCGACGACTTCGGCATGCGGGCCGTTGGAGAGCACCCGATCGCCCTCCGAGAATCCGGTCACTCCGGAACCGGCTTCGAGCACCGTGCCCACATTGCAGTACCCAAGCGGCAGAGGCTCGTCGAGTTTGCTTCGGACCGCCTCCAGAGTCGGGATGAGGCCGTCGGTCCGGACTTTGTCCCACGCCTGCCGCACCTTTTCCGGTTGCTGGCGGGCCTTCATGAGCCAGCCGGCGCGACCGAAATCCACGAGCATTCTCTCGGTACCTGCTGAAATCAGCGACCGATGAGTGCGGACCAGCAGGCCGCGTACAGGCGTCCGAGGTATGGGCACACTACCGAGCGTCGTAACGCCCGTAACGAGCTCTTGCAGCACTTGACGCATCTACCAGCGCCCCTCACCGCTGTGCCGCAAAAACGGCCTTTCGTTTCCTGGTTCGCACTGCAGAGCCGCACACTATGCCGGCGGCGCCCACCAGGAATCCCAAGATCGCGCTCAGCAAGGCCATGTGCGCCCGGCGAGGATAGTAGCGCTCGACCGGCAGGCTCGGAGGGTCGAGCACCTGTACCGCGAATTCCTGACGACTCTCCGCCACCACCTCTCGTCGCAGCTGTGCTTCGAGCAATGCGATTGCAGCTGCCCGGATGCTTTCTTCATGTTCAGTGGATATGTACTGCGTCAACAGGTCGACCGCCTTCCGCGCCTCATCGAGAGTTCGATTGCGCATCGATTCATTCAGCTGCGTAATCATCGTCGTCGCCCAGCGCTGCGCGACTTCAGGCGTCGGCCCGCGCACCTTCAGTTGGATGAAGTTCGTCCGGCGATCGACTTGCGCCACGCGGATGAGATCGAAGCGCTTCACGGCATCATCTGCGGAGGGGCCCGGCTGCCGCGATGCGAATTCCCAATCTGGAACAGGCTCCAGCAAGCCCTTCAGTCGCGCTACGATTCCAGGCGCCTGCCCGCTCCCCGAATCGATCCATCTCTGTTCCTTCGCGTCCCAGAGCTTGGGAAACAGATACTGCAGCACACCATTCCCGCGCATGAATTGCAGCGCGAACTGCCTCGAATCGAGCACGGCGACCGACTCGTTCAGACTCGATCCGACGGAAGCCAGGCCCGAAAGTCCCGCCATTCCGGCGAATTCGCCGACCAGTCCGCCGAGAGCGCCTCCGCCCAGATCGAGCTCACCGCCCGCCCTTACCGGAGCGAGCAAGGCATCCGACTCGAACACAGGCTTCCGCGTCAACGAATATACAGCCCCTATGACGCCGCCGAGCAACGTAGCGCAAAGAAGCAGCTTCCATCGCGATGTCAGTAGACCTAGCAGATTACGGAGTGTGACTCTGGGCCCTGTCATTACCGATACCTCGATTCAGTCGTCTCTGCGGGTGCGGACCCGCCGTCAGTGGTCCGCAGCGCGAGCTCCAAAACTTTTTGCACGCCGATCAGCAGAATCAGACCCGCCAGCCACCATTTGTACCCGTACGCGACAATTAACGCGCCGACGAGGTCCGCCTGGCTCAGGTAGTAGCAGGTGACGATTGAGCCGATGAAGGCCGAAAACACCACCGGATTCTTTGCCAGCCGCGCCAACTGCCCGCATCCCGCGATCCACACTCCTACGATCAGCATCGTCACGAACGACCAGGGATATCCCCCTTGAGCATATGCCGATATGTGAGCTGCGGCAGGAGCGGAACCCTGCACCCAGGTGTCGTGCGGAAACATGAAATTGGAGACGACGAGATTCGCCGCAACCTGCGGACCGATCCCGAACCTCCCGCCCAGACCCAGATCGATGCCGGCGAACGGGACTTGATGTGGAAAGACGGCCATGTAGAAAGGGAACGCCGATGCGTCCCGGAATATGACGTTGTACACGCTGAAGGCGACATCGAGCATGCTCGTTCCCCCGAGGAGCGAAGAGAGAACCGTCAGCACAAGGATTCCCGCCGCGCCCGCCCCGATCATCGTCGGGACGCCGATCAAGCCGAGCATTCGAGCCGCGACCACCAGTTCGAGACCGAAAATCAGTATGTTGCTCTTGGTGAAGGTCGCCAGGTAAAGGTAACAGAGCAGCGCCGAGAGACCAAGCATCAGCGTCCACCAGGCGACGCTTTTCTGACGCACCGCCCTGTGCAAGGCAACCAGGATGATCGAGGGAATCGCCATGTAGATGAAGGCAAAATGGAGCGTCCCGAGGTCCCCGAACAGCTCCGCGCGCATCTGTATGTTGAGCCGGTATGATCCAGCGGTGTCTGCGTTGAGCACGCTGAGGCCGAGATAACCCCGAGACGCCAGATTCACGAAGCAGTAGGCACAGAGCCCCAAGCCCACGATCCCTGCAGCCAGAACGTCAACGCGCGCCCTGACCAGCCGCGCGGCGACGATCGCCGGCTTCCGCACATAGCTGTAGGCCCAGACCGCGGCCAGATTAGTGATGACGAGAGGGCCCCACAGCTCGAACCAGTACCCCCAGTCGGCGCCCGGGGTGAGCCAGCGCTCGTCCATGCTCGGAAACATCAACGCCCAGACACCTCGCACCGAGGGCCAGGTCAGGATCGTCGCGCCGATCGCAGTCGTCAGAACGTATATGCCATTGAATACCACCATTGGTGTCCGCAATGGCCGGGGCGCCCGCCACATCATCAGGATCGCGCAGGCGAGTGCGATCACGCTGCAGGCCAAGCCTCCGATCATCATTTCAGATACCCGCTGCCGGGGTCGCGGCCGCCGAGGATCGCAAGTTAAGCCGGCTCATCGCAGAGAGGATTGCCGCCACATGATGCTGCCAAGTATACCGCTCCCGTGCGAGCCGGTAGGCATTGCGGCCCAGCGTGTGGCGAAGCGCCTCGTCGCGCGCCAACAGCTCGATGCCGCGGATGAGTTGCTCCACATTTCCGGGCTCGACGAGCACTGCCACCGCCCGGCGCTGCGCCGCGTCGGATCCTCCCTGGTCCCCGCGGTGCACCTTGATGGCCGGCTGCAATATATCGCCGAGCTGATCGAGATCGGAAGCCACGATACCACGGCCCATGGCCAGGTATTCGAAGAGCTTGGTCGGCGATCCGAAGAATCGTGACCCGTCGGCATTCGTTACGTGCGGCGAGAGAAGAACGTCCGATGCGGCGAGAAAGCGAGGCGCTTCACGCTGAGGGACGAGCCCCGTCAGATGGACGTACGGCTCTGCGCCAATGCCGCTCAGCGCGGCGCGCACGGCCGACATCTTCAAGCCATCGCCTACCAGAAGGAACCGCAGCCGTAGTGTATCGAGCAGATCGCGTCTCTCAAGCACCATTTTCCGGATCGCTTGGGCAAGCACGTCGACGCCGTGCCACTGTCCGAACGTTCCCACGAACGTAGCGACGATGTCCGTCGGTTGGAGCCCAAGTTGCTCTCGCAGTCTGGCGCTCTCCTCCGCCGGGAACCGCGCGGGATCGTATACTTTGGGATCGACGCAGTTGGGGTAAGTAACGATGCGGTCAGTGTCCACACCGCGGTCAATGAGCTCGTTCCGCAGGACGTCGGAGACCGTTACGATCAGATGCGCGTGGCGAAGCGCGACTTCCTCTGTCAGCACGGCGGTGGCATGGTAGCGCAGGGGACGGCCCCAGTTCTTTGCTACCCAGGCTTCCGAGCCGTTGTACTCGAGCACGAGCGGCACGCCGAAACGCCTCGAGAGCGCCACTCCCGTATAGTTTCCGATTGACAGGCGCTGATAGATGAACCCGACATCATGCTGTGAGAACTCCCGTCCTATCGACGATATGCATCTTCTGTTGAAGCGGTAATGAGTTCTCTCGATGGGCAGGGCGGGGATATTCGGTGCGGCAAGCGGAACCAGCAGCGCGCGCTCGTCCACCAGGAGGCGGCCGCCGATGGCGAACAGCCTGAGAAACAGCCCGTGGTCCATCAACGAGTTCGCTACCCCCGAGATATGACCGACCGAGCCGCCCGCCTTCAACCCGAACCAAAGATTGCAGTTGAGGTAGGCGACGTTCAGTATCGCGGCCGCCCTCGGCTCCATCCGCGCAGATCGCTTCAGCGCGCGCAGCTCCCTGCGGGACCTGTAAAACTCGACCGCACCCATGAACGATTCCACGAGAATGCGCAGCCCATAAATGGCAGCATGGAGCCGGCTCATTCTCGTGACCGCGAGCTGCGGGTCGATCCACTGCAGCCGCTTTGCCCGGGTCACGGCGGCTACTACTGCAAGCATGGGCAGGGTCGAGTTTCCCGACTCGTCTTCGATGGCGATCGAGAGCAGTTTCGCGCGGATCGTCCGCAAATCCCACAATAGCCGCCGCAGCGAGGAGGTCCGGCGGAACTCCACGACATCGAGGAAGCGCGGCGTCGATCCGAAATATCTCGTCAGCCTGTCACGAAAATCGCGCGATAGCGGATAGTTGGACAGAATCACGTGCTCTGCATCGTCGCTCATACCTGGTCCCGTCGTAAGCGTGGATGTAAGCGGTAGCCGATGATGACGAGCACGCCGGCACAGACGAATGCCGCACCAAAGGACTGCCCGATCGCAGCGCCGGTTGCGCCGTGCAGGCGCGTCAATGCGCCGGCGGCGCCATACGCCAGAGCCAGGCCGATCGCCCACACAGTCACGAGCGACCATGGAAAGTCCCGCATCACCAGGTACTGAGAAAGCACGCTCACGACCGTGTAAGCCATGACTGCCGGCAGCAGCGCCCAAAGGACCGGAACCGCGGCCGCATACTGCTTACCGAACAGAAGCGGTACCGCCCACGGCGCTGCAATCGCGGCGGCGGAGCACGCCGCGAGCATCAGCAGTACCGTGTACCGTGCGGCTTGCCGAACCTGCGGCCACGAGGCTTCTCCTGTGCGGACGAGAAACGGGAAGAGAACGGTGCTGACGGAAGCCGGAACGATGAGCAGAACATCGAAGGCCTGCGAAGCTATCGAATACTCTCCGAGCGCGCTCGCTTGCCCGCGCACGGTCATCACGGCCGCGCCGGCGCGTTGCAGAAAGTACCCGAAGACGAGTGCCAGGTATGCTCGCGATGAGAAGCCGAGGGCTCGATGCACCAATTCCCACGAGAACGTCCATGTGCCCTTGTTGCCGGCGATCATGAAGCAGAAGATTCCGACGGCGGTCGACCCGGCGGCCAGCGCCGCTGCAAGTACGAATCCCGGCGATCCAGCCCGGAAGAAGGCGCAGGCCACAACACCGGCGAGGCTCGCCAGCGCGTTCAGCAGCTGCCAGACGTTCATCGTGTGGAATCGCTCCACCGCCATGAGCAGACTTCCCGCGAGGTTCCAGAACAGTATCGTTGCGCCGATGGCACATACCGCGAAAAGGAAGCTCACCGGCAGGTCGAGCCGCGCCGCAAAGTGCCGCCCCCACACGAAGACGATCGCGGCTCCCACGATTCCGAAGAACACGGCAATGTATAAACTATTGACCAGTAGCGGCCGCAGGCGCGCATGGTCCTGGGCGCCCAGCAGCACATTGCTGGAAGTCAGGCCGAGGTTCAGTGCCTGGCCAAACAGCGCACCCAGGGTCATGACGGCGAAATACTGGCCGCGGCCCGCCGGCCCCAGCACGCGGGCGCTCACGATGCTGGTGCCGAGGCCGCAGACCACCACGGCAAAGCGCGCCGCAATCGTGCTCGATACGCTGCGCGCGACGCGCCGCTGATCCGTGTCCGAAGTCATCCCACGGGTTTCCGCGCTCGAATGATCGCATACCAGCCGCCGAATCCCAGCCATCGCTCGAGCGTCCGTCGCGCCAAAGGCCGCAGCAGCCAGGAAAGAGGCGGCGGGAAGTGCCCTGCCTCCACGTGATGCACGCTCATACGCACGTCCTCAAAGCCCGCGAATAGAGCAGCCGCGCTCGCACGGGAGAAGACCTTCACCAGCGGCACCGCCGGATTATTGGCGCTCCGGTATTCGATCTCCGATAAGAGGCGCCGCCACCCTTTCGTTAGAATTCGACAGCGCAGCACTCCTCGAAATAGCACCGTCCGCAGCCAGAAGAACCAGGAGTCCCGGTGATAGAGGCCGATGAGCGCTGCACCCCCTGGCCGAAGAACTCTCAAGACTTCCCGAACTGCCGCCGCGGTGTCCGGGGTGTGATGCAATACGCCGAACGAGTAGACGAGGTCGAAGCTCGCCTCCGGAAACGGGTTCGCTTCCGCGTCCCCAAGCACGCCCTCGGTCTGCAAGCCGTGGACCGCCAGATGTTTGCGCGTATGCCGCAGGTGCTCCGCGGAAAGATCGAGCGCATGCATCTTTGACCCGCCGAGCGCGAAGCTCAGATGATCGCTCCCCAGGCCGACTCCTATCTCGAGCACGTCGCGATCCTTCCACTCCTCGAACCTCATCACCGCCGGCATCCAGGGCGCGTATACCTCATAACGGTGACGCCGCACGGACTCGTACCAGCCGGCGGACTCCGGGTCGGCGTCATCGGCAGTCACTGCGCCGCAAGGATCCCGATCCCATTGCTTCTGGATCTCGGCCTTGTCATCCATGGTAGGTGAACGATTCATGGCGTCACCTGTAGAGTTGCTGTCAGATGCCCTCGCGCCGCCATGCCCGCCGTCCTCCATTCCATCCGCGGCGCGGCGATGACGACTCCGTAAGAAGGAGCAACTCTCCCCGGCGTCACTCCCAGCTTCCAATCCGGCGAGCCGCACCATTCGATGGACATGCGTGCGCCGGAACAGTGAACACAAACCGCTCGCGAGCCAAGCACGTCCGCGACCTGCCATCCGCGAGCGAGCTGCAGTGGAATCCGGACATGATGCTCCCCCTCTCCAGCGAACGAATCCGCGATCGATAACTGCGTACCATCGCGTCGCAGTGCGATTCGACGCCTGGGGACGACCGGACACGGCAACCGGCTATAGCCGCTGTGTCCGCCCTCGAAGATGACACAATCCCCGTCGTATCGAATGCCGGCGTCGACCGGGTGAGCATCGTCGCGAAGGTACCAGAGGAGTCCGGGATCTATGAATCTGTTGATCTCTTCGTCATCCACCTGAGGCGTGTTGTGGGCATGGGTCGAGCGGAAGTAATTGCGCTCCGCGAAGGATGCCGTATAGACGAAGCAGCCAGCCTCCTCCACGACGCTGATCCCGGCGAGAACCGCCTCGAACGATAGCGCGTCATTGTGACCATGACCGCCTCGGCCGCCAAAGCCGACGTCGCCACAATCCACGAACACGTGCCCACTACCGCCGCGTAAAACGTATGCGCCCCCCAAGGGAAAGGCGGCGGATTCCATTGCGCGCTGACTTTCCTCTGTACTGTCGGCGTATGCTGGCCCGAACAGCCAGAATGCTTCCTCCCGCCCTCCGTCGGTCATTGATCCGAGCGCGGCGTCCCCCACGTACGCAGCCACACTCTTGATCAGGTGACGATGATCGTTAATAGGGCCGGTACCGAATGGGAGCACGCGAGCGTCGTCCGCATCGCCCCATAGCGGCGCAGTCCCGTCGGGTCTCGAATAGGCCGCCGTAAATCGCGCTGCCGCCACGAGACGCCTCTTGTATCGGTCGCTCACCGTCAAGCCGCGCGACTCGGCGTGAAGTGCGGCAACCAGGAACAGCTCAGACACCAGACGGTGATAGGCCGTGGAAGCCTCGATATCGACTCCGTCTTCGAGAATCTGGACGCCGATCTCCCGCTCGAGCTCTGACATTGCCGATTCGAGCCAGCGCCGTCCTTCACGTCCGCCAAAAAAGGCGCCCGCAACGACGAGAGCGGCGCAGTCGGCGGTAAAGTGATTTCCATTGAGGTCGGCTCGCTCGATGTACCGGGAGATGAAGTTGCCATGCTGGTACAACGAGCACAGGAATCGGGCGCGAAAGGATTCCTCTGCCCAGCTGGGCGAGCGCGCAAATACCCGGAACAGCCACGTCCAGCTGAAAACCCGCATGGCAGGCTCCATGGCGATGGCCCAGTTGACCGTCCGCCCCACGGGGTTTGCGGCAATCCACTGCTCGAGCACCATTCTGGCGGCCTGCGCGTACCGCTCCGCGCCGGTGAGCAGGTACGCCTGTCCGACTGGCAGCAGCCACTGTAACCGTGAAAGTTCCCACGGCATCTTCACATCACTCGGTCGATCCGGATCGACGATCCTTATGTCGCGGAAGTACCCCGGACGCCACCGATCCCCCGTCTTGAAATCTACGTCCCAGGCGATCTCGTCGCCGAGAGCCGTTGGACCGGAGCCCAGCAGGTCGACCTCGTGTCGGCAGGCCTGCTCGGCGCGCATCATTATCGCATTCGACGCGCCTGGCGCGATCGCCTCGAGCCGGTCACGATCGACCGCCGAGGCAGGTACCGGCCAAGGTTGCGTTGCGAGCCTGTCCCACAGGTGTGCTGCGTCGGCATCTCCCGTACGGATCAGGAGCGCCGAAATGCCGAATGCCTCTGCCCGTCGCTGCCAGAGAAGGCGGTCCAATTCCGCGCGCGCCTCGGTGGCGATCCGGCGCACAACGTAAGATGGGGGCCGGCTGAGTAGCCGCCGCAGACGAGCGACATGAGCATTCATGCCGCTGCAGAGCTCCGCTGGCCATCGATCCAGTAGTCGTGCCACGCAGTCAGATTGTAGAGCGTCCACAGGTACAGGCTATTGTCCCGTCGCTGCGCGCGATGATCACGCGACAGCGTCTGGATGTACGCCCGATCGAACCAGCCCCGATCCAACAGCCTGCTCTTCATGATCGTGCTTTCGACCTGGCGCCCGAAATCGCCACGCAACCATTGCGACATCGGCGCGCCGAAACCCATCTTCTTGCGGTGGATGATCTCGTCCGGAATCAGGCCGGTGACCGCCTTCTTGAGAAGGTGCTTGGCCACGTTGTTGCGCACTTTCATGGACATGGGAATGTCCATCGTGAATTCGACGAGCTCATGGTCCAGAAACGGCACTCGCGCCTCGATGGTGGTGGACATGCCGATCTTGTCCACCCTCATCAGCAGGAGCTCCGGAAGGCGCAGTTTGAACTCGCTGTAGATCATTCGTGCGAGGACGTCCTGTGCGCCGAAAGCGCGGTCGAAGGGCTCGAAGAAGGAGCGCACCACATTGTAGGAGTCCGGCTCCAGATAAGACTTCGGCAACAGACCGCTTTGGAGCAGCCGCTGGTCGCCGTCTTCCTTCGGCAGAAGCTCCGAGCGAAGGAGCTGGCGCTTCTGGGTGTCCCAAAAGGCCATCGCGCCGCTCCAGAAGTGCTCCCGGCCCCGCGCCGCCCGCTCCACGATATCGGCGTAGACCTCCAGAGACGGCCGCAAGCGCGCGGCGGCAGCCATCCCGCCTGCCATTGCGTGCTGCACGACGCCCGGAAGCCATCGCCGGAACGGGCTCCAGTAGCGCTTGTGCAGCTCGAGGTACCCCATGTAGCTGGCATATCCGCTGAATTGCTCGTCGGAACCCTCTCCGACCTGGATGACGGTCGTGCCGCTGTCACGCGCCAGTTTCGAGACGAAATAGAGTGGAATGCATACCCAGTCCGCTATTGGCTCATCCTGCGAATGGATGAGGCGATCGAGGTACCCCACCATGTCGCGCTCGTCGATCATCACGACGTGATGATTCGTTTTGAAGCGCTTCGCGACGAGCTCCGCATACTCCAGCTCGTTCAGGTGAGTATGGTCGCGAAAACCCACGGTAAACGTGTCCACCGGACGGTCCATGAACTCCGTCATGAGGGCCACGTTGGTCGAAGAATCGATGCCGCCGGAAAGAAAGACGCCGAATGGAACGTCCGACATCATGCGCCGCTCTACGGCCGCACGGAGCCGCCGGCGAATACCCTCGACGTAATACTCCTCGCGGGCCTCCAGGCCCAGCCCTGTCAGGTCCGTCTCCGGGATCGCGCGTCCCGGAGTGGCGTCCCAGTAACGCCGTGCGCTCAGCTCGCCGCGTGCGCCGATTTCCAGGATGAAGCCCGCCGGAACCTTGTAGATTCCCTTGAACATGGTCATCGGCGCCGGCGTGGTCAGGAACGAGAGATAGTGGTAGAGAGCGAGCGGATCGACGTCACGCTCCGTGGATGAGAGCGCGAGAAGGGCCTTGATCTCTGATGCGAACGCGAATCGTCCGCGTCCGTAGGTGAAATAGAGCGGCTTCACCCCGATGCGATCGCGAACCAGCGACAACCGTCGCGATTTCACGTCCCATATTGCGAACGCATAGTCTCCTGCGATTCGCGTAGCCAGGCCGTCGATTCCCCATTGCTCGTACCCGTGTACCAGAACCTCCGTGTCCGAATGATCGGTCCGGAATCTATGTCCCGCCGCGACCAACTCGCTTCTCAGCGCCTGATGATTGTAGATCTCCCCGTTGAAAGTCACCCAGACCGTCTCGTCCTCATTCGCCATCGGCTGTATCGCGGAATCGCTCAGGTCGATTATCGCGAGCCTTCTGTGAGCCAGTACCGTACGTCCATCGGGCGACCGCCACATGCCCGCGCCGTCGGGCCCGCGATGGATCATAGTGTCACGGGCGCGTACGACCTCCTGATCGCCGGGGGGAGTTGCGCCGTCGAACTGGAACACGCCGAAAATTCCGCACATATTCGACTACCTTTCCGTACCGCCGCCCGAGGTCCGCGCTGCGGCGCACTCAAAGAGGTGGTACCACCCCAGCGCCGCTCCACAGGTATTCAGAGTCGCTCCGTCCGGAGAGAGCCACCGTCCGAACACGGGTATGTATGCTTGAACGAATCCACGCTTCTCATAGCGCTTCACCTCGAATCCGCACTCTCTCAGCAACGACTGCATCTCTCTGCGCGAACGAATTCGAATCGTCACGGGGTCGCCGAGCGGGCTCAGCTCCGCACAATGGCTGCGCCAATCATCCAGCGTCACCCCCCTTCCGGCGCGCAGACTCCACGTGGCCAGCAGGTACGCATTGAAAAAGCTGTACTTCGAATACACGCCGATCAGGAGACGCCCTTGCGGTGCAAGGAGGCGGCACGCCCTCCTCAAGTAGTCGGCCTCCGGTCCCACGTGATGCAAAACGCCAAACGAGTAGATGAAGTCGAACGGGCCGCCGACATCGGTCTCCAGCAGATTCCCACACAGGATGCGCGGCGGCGGCAGTCCGCTCACCGCGAAATTCTGCCGTGTCAGCTCGATATGCCGCGGCGTGATGTCGATTCCCGCATAGATCGCGCCGTGTCGCGCCATCTCCGCCGCATCGATGCCGTTACCGACCCCGATCTCCAGTACCCTGCAATCCTTCATGCGGCCGAAATCGAAGAATCGCGGAATGAACGGCGTTTCATAGCCGTAGCGATACGCACGCAGATCGGCAAAATACCGCGCCTCGCCGGGCGGATGATCTGACCGCGCGCTTCCGACCGGAGTATGACTCCAAAGCCGCCGCGCGGCTCCTTCCGCCGTGCGGGGCACATGACTTGCCGGACTCTCATGCATGAAGCGACTATGAGTGGCTTGACTGTTGCTCGAGGCTGCGGTTCCCCTGCAGCTTCTCGTCGACGATGAAACTCAGCCGCGTGACAGCGAGCTGATCCTCCAGTGATATCGGCCAGGGCGCCGAGCCCTGCAGCGATCGGGCCAGCGCCTGGAGCTCCTCCAGCTGCCCCTTCTGCGCGCCGCGCGCCGACCACCCCGCACCGTTACGGCCCTCCACCCGGAGCTCCCTGTAGTCATCCAGAGAGAGGACCATGCCATCGCAGAACACGTCCATGCGCTCTTTGGGAAAGGATTTGGCTCCCAAGGCCGTATAAGTAAGCGTACACACCGACCCGTCGGAGTAAGTCACGCTCGCGACGAAATTATCGTCCGATCTGTAGTGCAGGGATTTCGGACTGATGCAGGAGACCGACACGCCGGTCCAGGTCGAGTCGGTAAGGAACTGGAACACGTCATAGATGTGGCAGGCCTCCCCTACGTTCCGGCCGCCGCCTTCCGCGCCGTGGATCCAGTGAGAGCTCGGGATGTGGCCCGCGTTCATCCGGTAGTCGATCAGCATGGGCCCGCTGCGCTCGGACAGAAACCGTTTGGCCGCGGCAACGCCCGGCGAAAACCTGCGATTGAAACCCGTCATCAGCAGCGGCCGCTCATCCGCTCCTTCGGCGAAGAAGCGCTCGAGGCCACCCAGCTCATCTATGGTCAGGGCGAGCGGTTTCTCCACGAATACGTGCTTGCCCGCCCGAAGCGCCCGCAGCGCAAGATCCGCGTGCAAATGATGGCGCGTGGCGATGATCACGAGATCGATCTTCGCGTCGGCGAGTACCTCGTCGATGTCCGTGGAAGCGTACTCGGCGCCATAACGCTGTGCGACGGCTCGGGCGTTGCTGCCGGTTCGACTGACGATTGCCCGCACCGTGAAACTCTCTCGCAGCTTTTGCATGTTTGGCAGGTGCATGCCCTGCGCAAAGCCGCCCGCACCCACGACCGCCACGCGAATCGCACCCCTGCCTGCCACCAGCCGGGGAGGGAAGCGCGCAATGCGCTCGATGTGTCCCTCGCCTTCGGGATATTGAAGCAATGCGATGAGCGCTCTGCGCGACCGGTCGCGCAGCGCACCATAGGCCGACGCAGCCTCTCCCACCGGGTACACCCGAGGCTCCAGCGGCTCAAGCTGCAACCGTCCTTCTGCCAGGAGCTGCAGGTAGGCCGACATGTTGCGATTCTCGGTCCAGCGTACGTAGCCCAGAGGATAGTCCTGTCCTCCCTCCTCATAGTAGGGATCGTACCGCCCGGGTCCGTACGAGGCGGAAATGAATACATCGATTTCTTTGGTGTAGAAATCCGACCGTCGCAACTTCAACCCCACGTCACCGACGATCACCACGCGGCCCTTTCGGCGGCAGGATCGAAACGCCTCGCTGATGATTTCGTCGCTTTGGCCCGCTGCAGTGATGATCACCCCGTCGGCGCCATCACCGTTGGTCAGGCGAATGATCTGATCGACGTGCCGCCCGTCCACGGGGTCGAGTACCCGCGCGCCCAGCGACTGAGCGAGGTCTCGCCGCCGGGCATCGGGGTCAACTCCTATCACTGAGCTTCCATTCGCACGCAGAAGCTGAACGGTGAGTTGGCCGAGTAGACCGAGGCCGACAACGACGAAAGTTTCGCCGAGCGTGGGCTGTGCCCGCCGCACACCCTGCAAAGCGATCGCGCCCAGGGTAACGGTCGCGGCGCTCTTCACGTCCAAGCCGTCCGGGATGCGCACGGCGAGATTCACCGGAACGTCGATCAGCTCCGCATGATTGGCGATGCCGGCGCCGGCGCAGGCAACCTTATCTCCGATGCGGAAGCCCTCCACTTCGCCGCCCACATCGACCACCGTGCCGGCGGCGGAGTACCCGGTCGGCGATCCGCTTTCGAGTTTTCCGCGAAGTCGCTCGAGTGTATATTGAATCCCCTGTTCACGCATCATCGTGACGACGCGCCGAACGTTATCCGGTTGACTGAGGGCCCTGCGGTACAGTGGCACCCCGGAAGTCTGAACGCTGGCCATCTCGGTCCCGGTGCTGATGCACGAATAGGCGACCCGCACCAGCAGGCTCTTCGGTCCCACGACGGGCGCCGGTACATCGACGACCACGACGGAGCCGTCCTTGATCAGAACTTGTTTCATCTCAGGGTGTTTTGAGTGCAGATCGACAGATTGATATCGTACAGCACACGCTCCTAACCAGCCACACCAGCGCGGCCGTCGCGCCCGAGCTGGCGAATGATTCGCCCGCCTCTGGTCCCCGGGGTCGGCAGCCCCAGCCGCCCGCCACTCCCTAACCGCCGCTGCGCTCTGCCTCCCGCCTCATCCGGCGGATCTCGGCTCTCAGCGCTTCGTATTCACGCACCTTCAGACGCAGGAATTTCAGCGTCAGCCTGCCCTTCTGCTCGACGCCGCTCGGCGTCAGAAGATACATGTACGCTGCCTTGTTATGACTGTTCTTGAAGTTGACGACCTTGAGCCAGCCCTTTCCGATCAAGGCTCTGACACAATAGTTCACCGTCCCGAGGCTGACACTGAGCCTTCGGGCGACGTCTCTCTGACTCAACTCGGGATTACCGTGCAGAAGCCGCAGGACGTGATAGCGGGTTTCATCGGCGCGCGCTGAAGAACCGCTCGAGCTGCCACTCATAAAGGCGATCTGTCACCCAAGTTGACTGCAACCCAGGCTCACGTGCGACTCTAATGCGTTCACTGCTTGAACGTATTGATTCTAAGGCAGCATTTCGCGCATTGTCAACGCACTCCGAGCGGTT
>Ga0134126_10001539_pt1 | contig 29388 bp, 31 predicted proteins | sample KB31752_FD_96881 | JGI IMG/M metagenome (GOLD analysis project Ga0134126, IMG submission 96881) | Terrestrial soil microbial communities with excess Nitrogen fertilizer from Kellogg Biological Station, Michigan, USA - KB3-175-2 | ecosystem: Environmental > Terrestrial > Soil > Unclassified ... | reverse complement strand
GGCATGGCAGCAGAAACGAAACGCGGCGGTGGTGAAGGTCGATTGGCAATTCACCACCGCCGACGCCCGCGTGAAATTGAAGCGACTCTATCCGACAATCCAGCTGCAATGAACCACTAGCCGCTTGCGGCTTAGCGTGATCCTGACGCTAAGCCGCAAGCGGCTAGTGGCACCTTGACCGATCATCCGCAATCAACGAGAGTACATATTGCCCAACTCCACGGAGAAACTCCCATGTCGCGTCTCCTGGCTCTGTGTCTACTCTCACTTGCTGCCGGCGGAACAATGGCCGCGCCGCCGAGTTTGAAAGACCTCACGCCCGCCGTGCAAACGCGAATCGACCGTCTGGCCGAACGGCAGCCGCTCGATTCGCTCACGCAGAAAAAAATGAACGTGGCCGGCGACATCTCGCTGTGGGCTTTAGGGCATCTGGCGCTTGCGCCGGAAGACGAACTCGAACATGCCGCCGACATGAAGAAACAAATCCTCAAACGAGAAAAAACCATTCCCACGCCGCCGGCCGCGGAGCGCGTCTTTCGCAAACTCCTCGATAATTTGCCGCCGCACCTTAAGCCGGACGCCTTCGAGTACACGCTCATTGTGCTTGACCAGCCCAAGCCCAACGTCTTCACAGTCGGCGGCGGCGTGGTGTATGTCAGCCGTCCACTGCTGGACGCACTCCTGACCGACAAGAAACGCGGCGAGGCGGCTCTGGCGTTCGTGCTGGGTAACCAACTCGGCCACATCGGAATGCAACACTGCCGCCGCGGCTGGCAATCGTTTGAATTGGAAGAGGAGATCAAGAAGGGCATTGATATGCACGTCCCCCTTCCTCGCTTGCGTGAAGCGTTGCAAACCGGCGTTGAGGCGGCCGGCGATCATATTCGGTTTCTCTACACGCGCCAGCAGATGTACACGGCCGACCTATTTGCCTGGCAGTTGTGCCGCAATTCCGGCATCGCGCTCGACGACGCCTTGGACGGTCTGCGCTGGCTGGTCCTCATCGATCATCCGCGCATCCTTACCGACGAGGCGTATCGGCCCGACCGCGAAACGCCGAAGCTGGAAAGTCGGACTTCGCCGCCGGCGCTGTTGCGTCTGGAACGCTTGCTCATGGAGCGAGACGGCCAAAGCGAAGATGCGGACAAGTACGGTCTGTTTCTCTGGGATTCGCGCCGCGATTCCTTCGCGCGCTGCGGCCGGCAGTCCCTCGCGGCGGGCGATCGAGCGATTATCTTCGTCCACGGCTTCCGAGGCAGTATGAAGACGTTTCACGATTACTTGCTGGCATTCGCGGATAAAGATGGTCTCCGTGATAGAAAATTGGTCGTCTTCCGCTATCCCAACAATTCGAGCCTGTCTCGCTGTGGTCTGCTGTTGTACCACGAGATGCGCCGCGTCGTCGCCGCGCCGGAAAAGGCCGTGTTCGTCTGTCACAGTGCCGGCGGCTTGGTCTTTCGCTACTATGCCGAGGTGAAAAAGGGACCATTCGACCGAGCGATCCTGTTGGCCACGCCGAACGAGGGCACAAGCCTGACCTCGCTGAAGTATCTCGCGGACCTCAGCGCGTTCGCCGAGGAACTGAAGATGGGCGGGGCTGGAGCGCTGGCGCGCATGATGCCCGAGGGAGACGGCGAGGTGATTTACGATGTGCATGAGGATAGCCTGTTTCTGCGTTATCTGGGGCACAATGCCGACCTCGCCAAGCGCTATCACGTCTTTTCGGGAGAATGTCTGACGCGGCTGCAAGTGCTGGGTCTGCGCGCGGCGATCTTGGCCACGAAGAAAGTGATGAAAAACCGGCTCCTGCCGCGTATCGATTCGCCGGTGGTGCGGCGTCAGGCGTTGCGGCGAGTCGATCAATTGCATCTGCCGCGCGAAATCTCGCGCGGCGATTTGGTCGTGTCCGTCCAGAGCGCTTTGCTCAAGGACGCCGGCCATTCGACGCGCACGGACCTTAATCACGAGCAGTTCAAAAGCGATGAGCAAGTGATACGCGACGTGATGGAATCAATTCTGGGGAAATGAACCCACAAGCCCAGAGCGCCAGCGACGGATTCAGAAAACCCGTCGCTGGTGCTCTGGGCTTGTACGCTATCCCCGAAACACCCAGCGCATCATCTCCCCCAGCTGCGCGCCCTTGCCTTGCATGAGAATGCCGACGCGGAAGATGCGGCCGGCGGCCCACACGCACGCCAGTGTCGTCGCCAGCACGATCGCGGCGCCGAGGATCGGTTGCCAGCTTTCGACTCCCGGCTGCACCGACTGGCGCAGAATCATCAACATCGGCGTGGCGAACGGGAAGAATGATAAGCCGGTGGCCACCGCGCTGTTGGGTTCCTGCAAGACGTTGCCCAGGACAAACATCGGCATGATGGCCAACATCATCACGGGCCATAAAAGATTTTGCGTCTCTTTCATGTCCGTACATGCGGCGCCGATGGCGATGAACAGGGAGCCGTACATGAGGGCCGCCAGCATTTGGAAGAGGAAAAACCACACCAGTAGAGCGCCGGGAATGTATTCGGCGAAACCGTATTCATGCGCCGACCAGTACGCCCCTGCCAGATAAACCGCCGTGATGGTCAGCGACACGGCCGTCATGCCCAGCAACTTGCCAAGCATCAGCTCGAAGGGCCGCACCGACGCCAACAGCACCTCGGCGATGCGTTGCATTTTCTCTTCGACGACGCCTTGCATCAATGGCGTAGCACTCATCATGATTATCATGAACATCAGCATCATCAGGCCCATCGGTACGGCGACCGGCGCGAGACGAATCTGATCGTTAGCGTCCTTCGGCTTGCCTTCGTGGTCGCGTCGGGTCAAGCCCTTCGACTCCACAGGAACAGGCTGCATGATTCGTCGTACCTTCTCGCGCGGCGTTTTCACCTGCGCCGCGTCGAAACGAAGATCCTGTACCTTCGCAATGAGCTTGTCGCGCATCAGGCGCGGAAAACTTTCGTTCGTGGGGCGATTCGACTGATAGCGGATACTATGACTCTCTTTTCGGGCATCCGCGGCCGAAGACGCTTCGAGTACGTCGGGACCAATATCGAGGAAGCCGAACAACTCGCCTGTGGCGACGCGATCGGAAAGATCGACTCGTTGTTCGTCGATCGCTTCCGAAGGCGGTTCCGATTGCACGTCGAAACGCGGTTGCACTTGCTTGCCGGTCTGCGGATCGTGGGTTTGCGTCTCGTTGTAGTCCTTGACGATGTCCTTGATTGGCCCAACAAGTTGAGCGCCCGGCGTGCGATCGACGACGATGAAATGCTTTTCCTTGATGTCGTGGAAATCCTTCAGCAACCACTGCACGACAACGCTGCCGCCCATCAAAATCGGCATGATGACCAGGCCGATGATGAACGCCTTGGTGCGCACGGCAGCCAGGTATTCGCGCACGGCGATGACCAGCATCTTACGCATGAACTTTGTCCACCTCATTGAAATCGGGCCGAGCGATGCGCACGAAAATGTCGTGCAACGTCGGACGAATTAGCTCGAAATGACGCACTTGGCCACGCTGCATCAGGCAGGCCAGAATTTGTTGCGAATCCGCGCCGGACGCCAAACGCAACTCCTGCCAGCGGCCCAGATCCGTCACTTTGGCGACGCCGGGCAAATCATCGAGCGTCGCCGGTCCATCGAGATGAACGCGCAGCGTGTCGTTGCCGTAGGCATCCTGGATCGATTCGAGCGTGCCGTCGAGTACCTTGCGGCCCTTGTAAATCATGAACAACAAATCGCACAGTTTCTCGGCCACGCTCATGTCGTGCGTCGAGAAAATGATGGTTGCGCCCTTGCGGCGCAGATCGAGGATCGCCTCGCGCAGCACTTCGGTATTGACTGGATCGAGACCCGTGAACGGTTCATCAAGCAAGACGAGTTCCGGCTGCGCAATCACCGTAGCGATGAATTGCACCTTCTGAGCCGTGCCCTTGGACAGCGCTTCAACTTTCTTGTTGGCCCAGGTACCAAGGTCCATGCGTTTCAGCCAGTCATCGATGGCCGACCGGCTGTGCCGGCAGCCTTTCAGTTCGGCATAGAAGCGGAGTACCTCACGCACTTTCATTTGCTTGTACAGACCGCGTTCCTCGGGCAGATAAGCGACGCGATCGAGAATCGAACGGCTTTTTTGTCCCGCGTCATCAAGGACGTGGATAAGGCCACGGTCGGGATAGAGGATGCGCATAATCATGCGCAGCGTGGTCGTCTTACCGGAGCCGTTGGGTCCGATGAATCCGTAGATGCTGCCGCGCGGCACTTGCAGGCTGAGGTTGTCCACGGCGACATGTTGGCGAAAGGTCTTGGTCACCTGATCGATCAAAACGGCGGCCATGCGGCTCCGGGGGCAGGAGTTCAAATGTTCTTTCGTGGATGATAGCGGGGAAGAGGGCTGGCTACCAAGATATTTCGCCGGCAAACAGAAAGAGAGATCGGAGGAGAAACACGCAAGCAGCCCGCGCTGCCGGTCCCCTCGACCGGCAGCGCGGGCTGGAGCGTGCGAACTCGTGATGAAGAAGGGCGATCAACGCGGCTGGTAGGCTGCCGGAGCATTGGCGATTGGCTGAGCCGCGGCACCGGGCGCAACAGCGCCGCCGGGGGCAGGCGGCTGCCCATTCGGGATGGGCACGCCAGCAGGCGCGGCGCCGGCGGGGAAAGCTCCTGCTCGCGCCACCGGCTCTTGAGCCTGCACGGCGGCATTACTGGCGGTCGTATCGACCGGCGCTTCGGCGTGCCGTGCGGAGCGTCCGATGCGTCCCACGGCCAGACCGATGATTATCAGCGTCAGTCCTGTGAAGAAGAAGCCATAGCACCAGAAGTAAGGACCGTCGGATTGCGTGCCGTGACGGTTCATCCAGATGTACCAAATCGTCGTCCACACATCCACGACGGCCCCGATCGTGATATAAATCACGGCCATCCGAGCCGAGCCGGATGTTTTGGTATGTGGTAGTGCCACCGTTATTCCTCCCATGATTTCGAGCCGGACAGGGGAGTTTCGGCTCACGCTATTGGTTTCGTATGCGAAGCCACACCATCGTTCTGTTTCAGCAAACAGCGTGCCGTCGTCTATCCTTATGCCTTCGACAAATGAAATTCTAAAATGACAGGACCGATCTTTCGCGATCCGCTGAGGAGCCTTCCGCCATGCCGCGTTTCCGAGACTCTGCTTCACCTATCTCCACGGAGGCCGTCACACCTCAGAGCGTGCGCGCGTTAATCGCGGAGATGCTCCGGCCGGCGCATTTCTTCCTGGCAGCGAACCTCACGCTGGAGTGGCAACACGTTCCGACCGAAGACCAGATATGGGAGATTTTTCAGGGCCGGCTTCTCGATCCAGCGCACACACGCGAGCGGCGTTCGTTCGAGGCGTGGAACATTGTGCAAGCCGCTTGCGGCTTAGCGAGTGCGCCGGAGCCGCTGTTGGCGTTGAAGCTCGATACGGTGGCCGGGCAGTTGCATGTCGTGCGCGGTGTCGATAGTTACGTCTGGGAAGGCTACGACGCGGGCGGCAATGTCTACCAGAGCCGCGAGCGGCGCAAATGGGTGCGCGAGTTGGTGGCTACCATCCGTCTCGATCGCTTCGCCGACCTCGACGATCTACGCGATGAGTTGAGATGTCAGCTGTTTCAGGCAGTGGTCGGTACAAGCCGGCTGCCGCTGTCTTCCGTCGAGACACCGCTGCCGAGTTTCTCGTTCGGCGAACTCTTCTACTGCTATCGATCCGCCGCGCCGGAGGCGCCCGACTCTGTGCGCGGCTGGCGCGGGCTGGTGATGGAGATGCTTGCGCCGTGTCTGAATCCACGCGAACAAGCTCATCTACTGGAGACGTTTCTGCATGCGACGACGTTCGCGGAGATGGTGGACGCCAGCGCGGCGTTCGTCCGCCGCTGGACGGAACTGGGGCGAACCACGGCAGACTTATCGGCCCTGCTGCGCACGCTGTTCAACGAGGTTTCGCTGTCGCCGTACACGGATCTCGTGGCCAAGATGCTGGCGTTTCTCCATGCTCTCGAAGAAGGCGGAGTATTTCACATCGAGCAGGTGGTTGATTTTCTCAGTTATCTGTTGCGGCATATCGGCCGGCATCTGACTGCCTACGATCTCGTCGTCTTTCATCATCGCGGCGCTAATTATCCCGATGCTCTGCTGCTTGATGCCGTGCTGAAGGAATACGTGGCGATCCTCGAACGCCGCCCGGAGTTATTCACGGATGCCGCGGACGATGACGAGAGTATCCAAGGACACAAGCGCATCCGTCGCCGTGCGCTGCGGCAGGGTTGGCTGCTGCGCCGCCGATACGAAGACCATCCCGTACCGGATTTGCCCACCTCGCCCGGCGAGAACAGGCGTGTGCTGCCGCCGAGCCATCCGCGTGTTCCCGAAGAGCAAATCACGCAGTCCACCCAGCGCACGCGACGGCTATACGCCGGCGATCCGTTGTCGCACTATCTGAAAGCTCATGTGGCCGAGGTGTTGCGTCAGAGCTTAGCCGATCTCACGCACGCCGATGAATGGCGCGAGATGGGACTGGCGGTTTTTCTGGATCGACCGCTTGGCATCGGCAAGGCCGCCACCGAACCGGACGGCACGCTCTTACTCTCCGCCGAGGCGTTCAGCGTTTCCATCGCGGAGGAGCGGATGCGCAGTCTCGATTTGCCGTCTCTGCCCGATCGCCCGGCGGTGCACGGTCTGCCCCTCGACGCCATCGGCGGCGCGGTTCGCCCGGGCACGGTATCTCTGGCGGATGCCCGCCGTGCCGCAGCGGACTTTGTCTTTCTTCGCAGCACGCGCAGCAGTGTGAGAGCTTTGTTGACGCAGTACGATTTCACGCCGCTGATGCGGCGTTTTCGCCTCGATGACGTGCGGGGCGGGGCCGACGTGCTGATTGCTCGCGCTGCCGTGGGAGCGGGATTGGTGGTCTACGACGCCCGATTGCGGCCGCGCCTGGAACTGGAAGTAGTGACCCAAGAGGGGTACGCAAGCCGGGCGGGACAGGAGTATCCCGTTGGCGGTTTGCGGGTGATGCGTGTATGGGAGGCAGTCGCTGGCAGCGATGCGTTGCAAGCTCACGATTTGGGCGCGGAACCCATTCGAGTGTCACCGAGATAACCAGCCCGCAGCGCCAGCAAGGGATCTTCCCTTGCTGGCGCTGCGGGCTGGTTAAGAGGCTGCCGCTCCGCCCTCCAATCCCGGTAGCAGCGGCTCAACTGACTTTGCGCGCGAGATGCGTCGCCTCGGCGAACGTCGGGAACGCCCCTGCCGCATAGCAGCCTTGAGATTCAACGTCGCGCCGGGCGAATGCTGCTCGGCGGTATGCACTGCGGCGCAGGTGCCCAACTCATCCAACAGCGACCGTGCCGCCTCGTGCGCCAGCGCGGGACGATTGCAATCGCGGCTCAAGTGCAGCTGCACCACATGACGTAGACGCCCCGCCGATGAACGTTCGAGTACCGCCCGCAACAGGGCGACGGCCTGGACGTTCGACAGATGCCCCTCATCGCCCAGGACGCGCTCGATCAAGCGCGGTGATCGGCCGCTGGCCTGCTGCATCACCACATCGTGATTGAATTCGATGGCCAACAGATCGACATCCGCCAGATGGCCAGCCAGTTCGTCGTCCCAGCAGCCGAGATCGGCGGCGTAACCGATCGCGCCGCGCTGGCCGAACAAATCCGCTGATCCTTCCAAGCGAAAACCGAAGGTGGCGCCGCCATCGTGACGCACCGGCAACGCCCGGCAACGCAAGCCCGGCGATAACTCGAAATCCTGATGTGGCTCAAAGGAGTGGACCAACGCGGCGTCATGCAGGGCGATGAAACCATCCGAATAGGTGCGCAGAACCGTATGATGACCGGCATGACACCACAAGGCGATATTGTGGCGGCGCAGATGAAGCAGTGTGGCATCCTTCCAGTGATCGGAGTGCGTATGCGTCAGAAGCACGGCATGGACGGCCGACCACGAGAGGCCGGCCGCAGCCAGGCGTGTGCTGAGTTGTCGAGGCCCCAGGCCGACATCGATGAGTACACCGAAGCCGTCCGATTCCACCAGGCTGGCATTGCCTCCGCTTCCGCTGGCGAGTACCGTGAAACGCAAACCAATCTCTCCTTGGCAAAAACACGCCTGGTCAATTCACCCATCGTAAACCAAATCGAGCGCCGGACCAAGGTTCGCCGGAATTAAGTTGACGTTGGGCGGATGGTGCTTCTTAATGGCACGAATGCCCGATACACACCGCGAGGAAAAGGGAATGGCCACTTTACGCCTGGAATCTTATGACGGAAACGTGCTGGAATTGCCGGACCTGTGCCTGAAATGTGGAGCGCCGGCCGCCTTGAGCAAGAGTAAGAATTTTTCGTGGTTCCCGTCCTGGGTCTGGGTTCTCCTCTTTGTGTGCGGATTGGTTCCCTTCGCCATCGTAGCCGCGATCATGACCAAGCGGCGGCGTGTCGAGGTGCCGCTGTGCGAGGAACACAAAAATCATTGGATGTGGCGTCAAGTGGCCATCCTCGGCGGCCTGCTGCTCGTGCTTGGCCTCGTCTTTGGAGGCATCCTCTTGGCGGATAACCAACAGGGAGGCGGCAATGATCCTCTTTCGGGCTTTCTGTGTGTGGCCGGGCCGGTCGGCTTGATTATTTGGCTCATCGCCATTGCCATCTTGCAATCCACCGCGATTCGGCCGAAGGAGATCACGGATACATCCATCACGCTGGTGGGCGTCTCCGATGTATTCATCCAGGCATACGAAGAGGACTGGCGACCTTCGCCGGAGCGACTGGATAAGTTGGCGAGCGAACGCTGGAATCAGGGGAAAGGCCGGCCCCGCGCCGAACGCGCCGTGGACGAGGACGCCGATCGTATCCAGCGTGCCGAAGAGGATGAGGATCGCCGATTGCCGCCCGACGCCTATCACGAGGGCCGTTGATTTTTCTCCCGCTATTCGGATCGTGATTACACGAGGTCGAACCATGAAAACCACTCTATCTCTGCTGAGTGCATCGTTTGTTCTCCTGCTGTTGCTGGGGAAGGCGACTGCCTTGGACGACAAAAAGGACAGTAAAAATCCTCTTCCTGGCAATGCGGAGTGGGAATTGAAAGCCTTCAATTCCCTGTTCCGCGTCCTCAAGACGGATTACGATGCCGCGACCAAACAGGTGAAGTGGACCGTGGAAACGCGAGCCGGCCATCGCACCGCGGATTTTCTGCGTGACATCGCGCGGAAACCTTTCACGTTCCGCTTTCTGGACGGCGATAAAAACGAGTTGGCCACCGTGCAGCTGAGCAAGGCCGATTTTCAGGGTGTTCCGAACGCGCGGGTGATGAAGGAGGGCACACGCCTGACGATTACGCTGGAGGTGCCGAAGGCCATGCCGAGAACCAAGAAAGTGCTTCTCCAGCGCGGCGCCTCGTGACCGAACTGGTCCGCGCCTTACTTTTACGGTAAAATAATGGTGACTGGCCTTTTCCAAGCCAACCGAGGGCTGAGACGGATGGCGCGCATCTACCTGGACAACAACGCCACGACGCGAACCGATCCCCGCGTGGTCGAGGCGATGCTGCCCTATTTCACCGAACATTACGGAAATGCCGCCAGTCTTACCCACGTCTTCGGCCAGGAGGCGGAAGAAGCCGTCGAGCATGCCCGCGAACAGGTGGCTAGTCTGATTGGCGTGCATCCGCGCGACCTCGTTTTCACCAGCGGCGCAACCGAGAGCAACAACCTTGCCCTCAAGGGTGTCGCCGCCATGTACCGACCCAAAGGCGACCATTTCATCACGGTTGCCACGGAACACAAGGCGGTTCTCGATCCCATCCGCCGGCTGGGGCGGGAGGGATTTCAGGTGACAATCCTGCCGGTTGATGCGCATGGCCGCGTAACGGTGGAACAGGTTGCACAAGCTCTGACGCCGCGAACCATCCTGGTCAGCGTCATGGCCGCCAATAACGAGATTGGTACGCTCCAGCCGATCCGCGCGATCGGCCGATTGTGCAAGGAACGCGGTGTTCTCTTCCATACCGACGCCGCCCAGGCTGCCGGCAAGGTGCCGCTCGATGTTGAGGACATGGGTATCGACTTGCTTAGTCTGAGCGCGCACAAGATGTACGGCCCCAAGGGTGTGGGTGCCCTGTACGTTCGCCGGCGCGATCCGCGCGTTCGTTTGGAGCCGCAGATGGAGGGCGGCGGCCAGGAGCGCGGGCTGCGCAGCGGCACCGCGAACGTACCCGCCATTGTCGGCTTCGGCGCGGCTTGCGAATTGTGCGGCCAGGAGATGTCTACCGAGGCGGCACGGCTGACGAAACTGCGCGAACGTCTGCGGCGAGGCATTCAGGAACAACTGCGTGATGTCACGCTCAATGGCCATCCGGTCGAGCGGTTACCGGGCAACCTTAATCTGAGCTTCGCCTTCATCAAGGGCGAGGCGCTGTTGATGGCGCTGCGAGACGTGGCCGTATCCTCCGGTTCGGCCTGTACGACGGCGAGTTTGGAACCAAGTTACGTTCTCACGGCTCTGGGACTGGACGACGAGTTAGCGCACGGCAGCATCCGCTTCGGTCTGGGGCGGTTCAATACGGAAGAAGAAATGGATGCGGTCATCGAAGAAGTGGTGCGTGTGGTGCATTATTTGCGTGCCCTCAATCCCCTTCACGCGATGGCTCCGCTACAATGATGTTGGTGAGTTTGTCTGTTGGGATCTGTAAAACGAAAGGAACAAGCATGGCTATTACCGTGACGGAAAAAGCGGCGTCGGAAGTCAAGCGTATCATTCAGGAGCAGCAGACGGCCGGCTCGATGCCGGAGAAGATTTATCTGCGTTTGCGCGTCGTGGGCGGCGGTTGCAGCGGCTACCAGCACAAGCTGGACCTCGACCCGGCCGTCAACGAGAAGGTCGATGAAGTCTTCGACTTCCACGGCGTGCCCGTCGCCGTCGATAAGCGCAGTCTGATCTACCTGGACAATGCCACGGTGGATTTCCACGACGACCTGAATCGTCGCGGTTTCAGCATCAGCAATCCGGCCGCCAAGAGTACCTGCGGTTGCGGTAGCTCGTTCTCGATGTGAGACGGCACAAGCGCACGGCGAGGAGAAGACGAATCGCCTTCTCCTCGCCGGATGCTGCGCGGAAAATCGACGGGCGCTTAGCTCAGGGGTAGAGCGGCATGTTTACACCGTGTTGGTCGGGGGTTCGAATCCCTCAGCGCCCATTTTAGTACCCAATGTTGTGTACCCCGTTTGGGGGGGGATTGCTATGCCAGCCGAAGAACTGCGCAACATGCTTATGCACCAGCCATTCGCCCCGTTTCGCATTCATCTCTCAGACGGCCGTATGTTTGACGTGCGCCATCGAGAGATGGTCTGGGTCGGACACCGAGTGGCCCTCGTGGGGATTTTTGGCCTTGACGGTTACTTGGACCGGGACGAGAGAATTGCCCTTGCTCATGTGGTTAGCCTGGAACCTATTCAGATTTCCGCCCAGGCCGGATAACTTGGCTCAGTCCTTTAGCCAAAAGAACAAACCCCGGCATCGGTTCCGATGCTGGGGTTTGTTCTTTTCCGTCGCCATCTCGTTCACGCGGTCTGCATGATGGGCCGGCGACCGCGTTTCCACCAACCGCCCACGCCGAGCAAGGAAAAGCCCAGGCCACCCAGCACCAGGCTGGCCGGCTCCGGCACGCCCGAGATCGGACCATTGGTCACGCTGACCGTGGCGGTGAGGCTTTGCTGCGGCTTCGTTGGATCGGCCAAGCTCAACGACGGTGGTAAGGTCACGGTGTAGACGTGGCCGTCCAGTGTGAGGGATTGCTGCGTGTCGGTGAACGTGTTCGTCAACGACGCACTGGTCGGCGAGAGACTACCGCCGATGGCGCCATGGAAAGTCAAACTACCGGAGTCGTTCGTGGCCTTGTCGGTGATGGTCATGGTCAACGTATAGGTTGACGTCGCTGCGTTAAAGGTGACGGGAGTGCCGGCAGAGGTTACGAAAGCGAGGATGGGGATGGAAGTGCCACCGGCACCGTTGGCGAAGGGCGTCAGTTGCACGGATCCTCCACCGCCGCCCGCGCCCGTGGCAGAGAAACCAGGAGGAACGGTACTCGTGCCGTACGACCAATTGAGGTAGTCCGCCCGAGCCGAGCCGACTGCGGCCGCCAGCGAAACAACCAAAGCTGCCAGAGGGAGGGATGACAAACGGTTCATGTACCGGAGTCCTTTCCGGGGATGGGTCCGACGTGAGGTTGGCCGACAAAACGGTCAACACAGGAAGGAGTATAATCGGAGGATTCATCCTGTCAACGCCGGTCATGTGGACAAACCACATTTAGGATGCCTCTGTCGATTTTGGCATTCCAGGCGAACGGCCGGCGTCAGCCGGCCGGTAGGGGCTTCTCACCAGCCGGCTGACACCGGCCGTTCGCCAAAATCGACAAGAACACCCCACGTTTAGCGTTTGAGCGGCACGGGGCGAAGAATCTCGGAGGCGGGCGGAGGGGGAGGAGGATCGACCTTCTGCCACGAGTTCGGCGCGACGGTCGTCTCGCGTGTGACGCCGAGGAAGGGGCCAGGCGTGGTTTCCGACGGCAAGGATTTGGCGGGCTTGGCCGGATCGATAAGGTGAGGAGTCGGCAAGAGAACAGGACCACCCGGACCAGCAGATGGAGGCGCGGGAGCGGGTTTGGCATCCGGCACGACGGCTGGCCGGCGGTTGACGGGAGTTAGACGAACCGTGATGTCCTTGTCGGCTTCAAAGACCCGGCCATCGGGCAACTGTAGCACCGCGCTGACGCGCAGTTTCTCGGTCGAGGGCCAGACCTTCCACGGTAGATTCACCACGTAGCCGGTGGTCAACAGACCATTCCGCCAGGAGCGGCGTAACTTCTCTTGCGGAATCTCCCACGATGAGAGAGGCCGCTTCGTGCCCTCCTTGGTGATCTCCTGCACCTGAACGAGGAGCGATCCGGGTGCCTTGATAGACTGGCCTTCCGGATCGCGCGGCTCCACTTGAACCTGAAGCGCGTCATCGCCAGGACAGTTTTCGTTGCTACGGCCGCCGGTTTGCCGGCCCAGCACGAGCGTTTGCACCGGATAAGCGACCGCTGGCTGCCCATCAGCGGAAGGCAGCCCAAGTTCGCCGCGCAGCGAACGGAGTTCATGCTGCAATGTCTGGTTATAGATGCTACAGCGATCGACCTCGTCGCGCAGCTCGCGCACGTCATTTTCTCGCGCCCGCAACTCCGACTCGACGTGATCGCAGCTGCGGCAACCGCAGACTGTGACGACGAGCGCCAGACCGAAGCTGGATGCCACGAGGCAGCGCATGAGGCGGAATCCTTGGGTGCTTTCCGCTATCCGCTATCCGCTATCCGCTATCCGCTGTTTTTTCTGGCGGATAGCGGATAGCGGAAAGCGGATAGCGGATTCAACTGGCAGGCGTCTTAACGGGCATCTGTCCCGGAGGCAAGCGTTCCAACACATGATCGACCAGCCCATATTCCTGGGCTTCGCGGGCCGACATAAAGTTGTCCCGGTCGGTATCGCGTTCGATACGCTCCAGCGGTTGGCCGGTCATCTTCTGTAGCAACTCATTCATGAGCTTTTTAGTGCGGAGCAGATGGCGGGTGCGGATTTCAATGTCCGTGGCCGGACCGCGCGCGCCGCCCAGCACCTGATGAATCATAACCTCGGCGTGGGGCAGGGCGTTGCGTTTGCCCTTGGTGCCCGCCGCCAGCAGCGTCGCGCCCATGCTCGCGGCCATGCCGATGCAGTACGTGGCCACATCGCATGTCACATAGTGCATGGTATCGTAGACGCCCATGCCGGCCGTCACCGAGCCGCCCGGCGAGTTGATATACAGGTGAATGTCCGCCTTGGGATCATCGAACTGCAAGAACAACATCTGCGCGACGATCAGGTTCGCGCTGTAATCGTCGATCTCGCCTTGTAGGAAGATAATCCGATCCTTGAGCAAACGGCTGTAAATATCGAAGACCCGTTCTTCATGGCCGCTCCGCTCCACGACATACGGTACGAGAGGCATGGCACAAATCTCCAGGCCAACCCGGCTCGCCTATTCTTGATCGGCAGCCGAGTTGAGGAAAGATAAGCAAATCCAACAGGGTTCAGTGTTCAGTTTTCAGTGTTCAGTGTCATCTCTGGCTGAACACTGAAAACTGAACACTGAACCCTGATCTAACTCTTCTTCTCGCTGACCATGCGGGTCAGCACGTCATCGACGAGGCCAAACTCCTTGGCTTCCGAAGCCGTGAAGTAACGGTTGCGCTCGGTCTCGACCTCGATCTTTTCGAGCGGTTGCCCCGAATGATGGGCGAGGATTTCATTGAGGCGCTTCTTTTCCTTGACGATTTCTTTCATCTCGATTTCCACGTCGGAGGCCTGTCCGCCGATGCCCTGGCTCCAGGGCTGATGGATCATAACCTTGGCGTGCGGCAGGGCGAAGCGCTTGCCTTTGGTGCCGGCAGCCAGCAAGATGGCCGCGCCGCTGGCAACCATGCCCATGCAGTAGGTGGAGATCGGACATTCCAGAAACTGCATGATGTCGTAGATGGCCAGCGTCGCCGTCACCGATCCGCCCGGCGAATTGATGTAAAAGTGGATGTCTTGATTGCGGTTCTCGTATTGCAGATAGAGCATCTGCTGAATGACGAGATTGGCCGTCATGTCGGTGATGACCGGCTCATAGACGTTGCCGCTGGAGCAACCGAAGAAAATGATGCGGTTATCCAGCAGAATATCGTTGGTCCCATACTGCCGCTGGCGCGTGTATTCGCGATAGCGCTGGCTGCGCGGATCGAGCGGCATGGGATGGCTAAATTCAAACATCGAAAACTCCTGGATTCGTCGATCGGCCGCTTGCGGCTTAGCGATAAACCGCAAACGGCCACCCCTGGTTGACAGCCGATGACCGCCTACGTGTTCGGCGTGGCGGGAGTTTCTTCCGCCGCGAGCGGCTCGGCCGTGGGATCCTGAATCTCACCGGGCACGGCCTGAGCCTCGACGGTCGAGACGCCCGGCTGATCCTCCTGGCCCAGCGAAACGTCCTCGTATTCGGCACTGTTAAGAATCAGATCGAGTGCCTTGCGCTCGATCATCTCGGCCGCGAGGGCGTCGAGCACATCTTCGCGTTCCAGACGGGCGCGAACGCGGCGCGGCGATTCGCCGTCCTGCTCCGCCATTCGCTCGATTTCCTCGTTCAGATCGTCGTCGCTCACGTCGATCTTTTCGACTTCGGCGATCTTCTGAAGAACGAAATGTTCTTTTAGCGCCAGGGCCGTGGTCTGCAAAATATCCTGTTCGAGCAACCGCCGGCGTCCCTGAATCTCTTCATCGGTGATGCCGTCGGCCCTCATTTCCATGACCTTGCGAGCCATCGCCTTGTGAGCCTGGCGGCGCAGCAATTCGGTGGGCAATTCCCACGTCGCGGCGGCGTTGATATGTTCGATCACCTGCTGGCGAGCCGATTGCCGCTGTTGATACTCCAGGCGACGCTGAAGGACGACCTGAATCAGCTCGCGGAGTTGCTCCGGCGAGTGGACGCCGAAGGTGTGCAGGAATTCGTGCGTCAACTCCGGCAGGTTCACCATCTTGACATCCTTGATCGCGAGGAACGCCTTGACAGTTTTGCCGCGCAGGCTCGGATCGGCGGCGGCGCTGGACAGCGTGATATCTACCTCGCGTGTCTCGCCGGCCTTGCCGCCGCGCACCTGCTCGGCGAAGTTCTCGGCGACACCGTCCTTGAAGGCCAATTGCTTGTTGATGCGAAGGGTCGCTTCGTTCAACTTGCCGATGTCGCGGTCGCCCTCGCGGATGACGGCATCGACGATGAGCAAATCGCCGAGTTGGGCGTCGCCTTCCGGCTTGGGCACGATTTGACCATACGGCAAGAGCAACCGGCGTTCCTCCTGAATCACCTCTTCCTCGGTGAAGGTATGGATCGGCCGGCGCAGCTTCAGCCCCTTGTAATTGGGCAGATCGAATTGCGGCCGAACCTCGACCTCGAACTCGTAAACGAGCGGCCCCTGGCGCGGCATCTCGATGTTAACCGGGTCGATGTCGGGAGCACTGAGGGGCGCGATGTCGTGTTCTTCGGCGAGTTGCTGCAAGCTGGCCAGCAATACCTCGCTTTTGACCTGATCGCCGACTTCCTTTTGGAAACGGCGTTCGACGATCTTACGCGGCGCCTTGCCGGGGCGGAAGCCGGATACGTTGGCATCGGCCACCAACTCGCTGAATTTTTCGCCGAAACGGTCGTCGATGTCCTTGCGTTCGACGGTGACTTTGATGTGTTTCTTGCACGGCCCGACATCGCGGATTTCGACCGCCTGATGGAGCTTGGCCGGCTCGGGCGCGGTGGCCGTAGCCGTCTCCTCGCCGTGCGCATGCTCATGCTCATGGCCGTGTTCATGTGCGTGTTCGTGCGGGGTCGTGGGAGTGTCTTCCGAGGGTTTTTCGTCAGTCATGGGTTCCTACTTTCTAGCGCCGCCGCAACGGGACACAGATGCGGGGAAGCAGTTCCTCCCCGCGAAACAACTCCCCGATGGGTGCAGGCTCGGCGTCACTCCGCCCAGGCACTGCCTTTCAGGGGATTGCTGTATTCTAGGCAGCAGCGGGCAAGAAGGAAGTCCCCCAGCGTCATCGGCGAGCGGATGATTGCTCGCGCTGTCGAAGGGGTGGTATTATGATGCTTCGGATGAGTCTCGGAATGGGAGGATCATCATGCAGCAAGAAGATGTGGAGAAGAAGGTTCGTCAGAGACCGTTCAAGCCGTTTCGTCTGTACCTGACCGATGGCAGCACCTACGAGGTCCGGCACCCCGAATTGATTATGCTGGGCCGGCGCTATCTGGTGCTGGGGATAGCGGCCGATCCTTCGCAGACCGTATTCGATCAATCCGTGGACATTGATCTATTTCATATTGTCCGCATGGACTACGTTGAGACTCCCGCAGCGGCGAACGGCCAGTGAACGAAGAATCGAAGGGCGGCACGATGGAAGCGTTACGAGGTCGGCCAGGCATTGGGTTCGCGTGGAGAACCGTCGCCCTCTTGCTGGCCATGCTTCTTGCCTCCCAGGATCAGCTCAAGGCAGCGGCGGGCCTCTCCGACATCCTGGCTACGCGTGCTTGTTGGCTGCAACCGCCCTACGCCGTGAGCAAATGCTACAGTCACACCGGCGGCCCTTACCACGCGGACCTCTTTCTGGGGCGACCGGAGCAGTCCAGTGATCTGTTTTCTTACGACGGCATCGTCCATGTAGATCTGGTCGCCTCCGGCTTGAGCCGGATCGCCGTCACACGACGTTACATCGTCGTGGAATATGTCGGCTCAGAGCCATCTTTCGGCGTCATCGACATCCAGGCGGGCAGTGTTGAACCCGTCCATCTGAGGTCGCATGCCGAGCTTCAGCGTTATCTCGGCGAGCAAGGGCAGGACGAGCAAGAAGTCCATTTCCAGACCTTCGAGGAGGTCTACTACGAACGAGGGCCGTGGTGGAGCGTCTATTTCATCGAGTTGATTTGCCTGTCGCTCTTGTTGTTCATCCTTGGATTGACAATGACATGGATATTCCGGCGGCGGTTGGGATCTGTTTTCAGGAGAATCCTAGGACGGAGACCGAGGGCCGTCACATGACCGAAGCCGAATGGACGGCCTGCACCGACCCGACGCCGATGCTGGCGTTCTTGCGGGACCAGATGAAGAGCCGCAAGATGCGTTTGTTCGCCTGTTCCTGCTGCCGACATATCTGGCACCGGCTGATAGACGAGAGAAGCCGCAACGCGGTCGAGGCAGCAGAGCGATACGCCGAAAGACTCATCACCCATGTAGACCTGAAACGAGCATGGGGCGAGGCGTCAGAAGCATTTCAAGGATCCCTGGTCACCCATTACGGCCAAAGTAAGGCGGCCCTAGCAGCCAAGCACGCCGCCGATCCATCCTGCTCTTCCCTCGTTGAGGCCGTTTCTTATGCCGCACGGGTGGGTTATTCCCAGAAGGAATTCGACGCCGAGAAGGCTATCCAAGCTACCCTCTTGCAGGACTTGGTGGGCAATCCTTTCCGACCCGTCTCCGTCGCCTCCTCATGGCTGGCCTGGAACGAGGGCACCGTGGTCAAACTGGCTAAGGCGATTTACGAGGACCGAGCCTTTGACCGTCTGCCCATCCTTGCCGATGCACTGGAAGAAGCCGGTTGCCAGGATCAGGACATTCTCGACCATTGCCGGCAACCGGGGGAACACGTCCGGGGTTGCTGGGTAATCGATCTGCTGCTGGGAAAAGCCTGACTGCCCTGGAATCGCGGTAGGATCAACCTGTCGCGTCAAACATCTGTTCGATCGTCCTCATCGGCAAATAAAGATGGAGCGGAATATCTTGCAGCGGGAGGAAGCCGTATTGGAGATAAAAGCCGCGTGCCTTGTCATCGGTTGCCAGAACATCGACCGCATAAACGCCCATCGACTTGGCAGCATCCAGCGCAGTGTGAAGAAAATGGAAGAGCAAGGTTTCGCCCAATCTCCGCCCTTGATGGCATTGGTTAACCGCCAGCCTGCCGAGATGGACGGCGGGTAGGGGGTGTTTCGGCAATCGCTTCTTCTGCTTTTCCGGCAAGGCGTTCAGGTCGAGAGAACCGGCGGCGGAAGTGTAGTAGCCGCAAACCGCGTTTTCACCCGCTCGGACGGCCACGAAGGTTTGTCCCAATCGTCGTTTCTCGTATTGGCCAGCGAGCGTCTTCAAAAACACATCCAGGGAGGCGTTTCCGCAGCAGAACGCCTCCCTTTCGTGATGGCTATTGAGCCGCTCAATCGTCCAATCAGCCATGATGCTTCCGGAATCGCTTGGCGGCTCGGCGCGCGGCCTGATTGGGAGTTGGTGGATTTTCCATCGCCTCCAGAACGCTGGACGCGTCCCGCGCCGAGAGTTTCAGGGGTAATTCCTCTTCGTGGAAACGCAGGTCTTTTTCGGCGATCACCTTGGCCCGGCGAACGCGATACTCGGTATCGTCGATCTTCTCGATAATCAGCATGGCGTTCGCAAAGCCAGGAAGTGCGACGCGTCCTTTGCTGTCGGCCGTCCGATAAATCTCCGCCATAAGGATTCTCCTTGTTTACTTTCAGCTTATTATTTTCCCATAATCTGTCAAGTGGGAAAAACCCACTTTTCCAACGACTTCGACGGAAATCTATTCGTCCGCTACTCTGGCAGATTACCCCCTTTCCGCTCTATGATGTCAGCAAGGCGGAGCCGTTCACCAAGCTCCAAATGACCGCCGGTTCCGATACTTCGGAGGTCTGTCATGTCGCGTTTCGCCGTGATTTTGCCGGCTGCAGGGAAATCGTCGCGCTTCCGCGAGCGCGAGAAGAAACCGTTTGTCAATCTCGATGGCCGGGCCGTCTGGCTGCGCTGTGCCGAATTGTTCATCACCCGCGATGATGTTTGCCAGTGTCTCATCGTTGTCGCGCCGGAGGATCAGGAGACGTTTCGCCGCCGCTATCAGGCTAATCTCGCCTTCATGAACGTGCAGATCGCCGATGGCGGCAAGGAACGCTTCGAGTCGGTGGCCAACGCGCTGGCACTGGTGAAGCCGGAAGCGGAGTTTATCGCCATCCACGACGCCGCCCGGCCGTGCGTGACTGCAGAGTTGATTAACACCGTCTTCACCAGCGCGGCCAAGACCGGAGCGGCCATGCTCGCTGTGCCGGTGACGGATACCGTCAAGCGCGCCGATGACAAGGGACGCGTACAGGCCACGGTGCCGCGTCAGGGACTCTGGCTGGCGCAGACGCCGCAGGTATTCCGCCGCGATTGGCTGATGGAGGCGTATGCGAAACGGGCACAACTCGGCCGGGACATCACTGACGACGCCCAACTTATCGAGGCGGCCGGTCATGCAGTACACCTCGTGCAGGGATCGACGACCAATCTCAAAATCACGGCGCGCGAGGATCTCGCCCTGGCCGAGGCGATCCTGAAATCGCGTCCCAAGCCGAAGGCGGCCCGGCCCCTTCACCCCTTCCAGGACGAGTACAAATGGTGAGTCGCTCTCATGGCCGATGTTGATTTAATCTCCGTATCCCATCATCCGCTGGTGCGCCACAAGTTGACGCGCTTGCGCGACAGCAGCACGGAACCGGCGCAGTTCCGCATCTTGGTGCGCGATCTGTCGCAATTGTTGTTTTTCGAGGCGATGCACGATTTACGGCTGGAGCCGTGGACGGTGCGGACGCCACTGAGTGAGTGTGCCGGTCAGCGGATCGCCGACCATATCGGTCTGTTTCCAATCTTGCGCGCGGGCCTTGGTATGGCCGACGCCCTCCTTGAGTTGGTGCCGTCGGCATGCGTCTGGCATCTCGGCCTGTATCGCGATCACAAAACGCTGCGGCCGGTGACTTATTACAACAAACTGCCGGCGGGACTGACGATCGACCTGGCGCTGGTAGTCGATCCGATGTTGGCGACCGGCGGTTCAGCCGTTGCCGCCATCACGATTCTCAAGGAAGCCGGCCTACGACGCATCAAGTTTCTTGGCCTGATCGCCGCCCCCGAAGGCGTGCAGGTGCTGAAACAAACCCATCCCGATGTGGCCGTTCACCTGGGTGCGATTGACAGCCATCTCGATGAGCGATCGTACATCGTGCCGGGACTGGGCGATGCGGGTGATCGACAATTTGGCACACACTGAGCGATCAGCTTGGATAATAAAGACGTCCGTTCACTCTGCCACCCGGAAGGAGATGGCGGAAGTAATGATCGACCCGTCGATTGAGATTGGTTGCGATCCGCGTTATCCCTCCGTGGTCCCGTCCGAATCGAGAGACTTCTTGCTTGCTAACCATCGGCCGGATCGACATACTACCGAAGTCAGCGGCCGGAACACATCCACCCAGGAACTCGACCTCGCGGCCATCGCCCGGCGCACGGTGCTTGCCTACGGCGATACGCCCCATCACGAAGGAGCCTCTCGATGCGACATTCCCATGCGTTGACCTTCTTGCTGTTGCTCGTCCCCGGCTTTGTCCGGGGGGCCGAACCGGACGTTCCCGAACGACTACTGCCAGCCACGACACAGATTTATCTGCGCTGGGACGGCATCGACGCCCACAAGGCAGCTTACGGCAAAACCGGTCTGGGCCAGATGATGAAGGGCGACACCGGCCGTTTCGTGACCGGCCTGTTCGACAAACTGCAAACGAGCGCCAGCGCACTATTGACCGTCGAGTCGCTGCGTCGCGGTCAAGATCCCAAGACGCTGAAAAAAATGCAGACCGACGCGAAGGCGGCCGCCACGCTTTTTCCGCTGCTCGGCAAACACGGCTTCATCCTCGCCGGCGAACTGCGTCAACTCGATCCGCCGCAAGCGCAAATTTTCCTCATTTTGCCCGGCATGGGCGAGAAGCCGGAACCTTTGTTCGGCGCTTTGCGTCTGGCCATCGGTCTGGGCGACGGCAAGATCAAGGATGAGAAAATCGCCGGGCGAACGGTCGCCAGTCTCGACCTGTCGCCGATTCATGTAGCGTGGTGGGCGGAGGGCAAGCACGCCGTCGTCGCCGTCGGCACCGACACGCCGGAGGCCGTCGTCAAGAACATGACGGCGGAAAACCGCTCGCCGCTGAGTGAGAGTCCGCTCTTCAAGCGCATCGCCGGTTTCAACAAGTTCGAGACCAGCGCCCGCGCCTTCGTGGACGTGGCCTCGTTCGTCAAGATGGGAGCCAAGCGCAACAAGGAAGTCGGCAAAATCCTTGAGGATCTCGGTCTGAACGGATTGCGCAGTTTGGTGATGTATTCCGGCTTCGAGGGCCGCGCCGAACGCGGCCTGATCGAATGGGACATGCCTGGCCCGCGTAAGGGATTGCTCACCTTGCTGAGCGGCAAACCCTTCAAACTGGGTGACGTGCCGCCGCTGCCGCCCGATGTGGTCAGTTGGACGATGACCAATCTCGACACGGCCTCGTTCTACGACACCGCCTATCGCGCCACGGAGCAAATTGTCCGGCTGGTTTCGCCGGACGATGTGCCCAAGATCAAGGAGGTTGTCAAGCAGGCCAACGATCTCCTCGGTGTCGATCTGCGCAAGGATCTGCTGGGTTCGCTGGGCGATCGGGTCGCCTATTACACGTCGCCCGGCGATGGTCCGTTCACGCTGGGGCAAACGGTGTTGTTCAAGGTCAAGGACGCCGACAAGCTGCAAACCACGCTGGAACAAATCATCAAGAGTTTGGGTACGGCAGCCGGCAAGGAAGTGCGCATCAAGAAACGCGAGTATCGCGGCGTGGCCGTTTACGAAGTGCATGTGCAGCAGCAAGGGTTCATCTTCGTGCCGACCTACACGATCTACAAGGACTGGCTCGTCGTCGGTTTCTATCCGCAAGCGGTGCAGGCGTTCATCCAGCGCAGCAAGGGCGAACTGGCCGTTTGGAAACCCTCGCCGGTGGTGCGCGAATCGCTTCAGCAATTGCCCAAGGAGTTTATCTCCATCTCCTACACGGACCCGCGGCCGTCGCTCAAGCAATTGATGTCGATCGCTCCGCTCATCGCCGGCGCGGTGAGCAGCTTTACGCCCCAATTAAACTTTGATGTCGGCAGCTTGCCAGCCACGCAGGAGGTGACGAAACATCTGTTCCCCAATGTGTCCGTCACCAGCGACGACGGCAAGACGTTGCGCCAAGACAGCCGCGATTCGTTAGCTCTTCCTCTCGACATCACCGGACTGGACACGTATTCGCTATTCATCCTCTTTAGCGTGTTCGGACGATTTGCCTTCTGAGGAATTTCCCATCATTAATTTCGTGTAGCCGCGACGAGCAGCGGAGCGGCTACACGAAATTAACAAGTCCAATCCCGAAATCCACCTACCGACTTTGACCGAACAAGCGTCCACTTGTTACAACCAACCCCCACGGATTGGTTGTAGCCGCGACGTTTGGCGATGTCGCCGGCCACCCAATCAAAGATAAAAGGAGTGAACTATGACTATGCGATTTGAGTATGGCGTGGCGCGCATCAAGGATCTGGACGTTCGCACGGGACCGGATCGCAATGGCAAAATCGGTGTGCGTGAGGTATCGCTCGATGGTGAATCGGTGCGGCCAAGCAATCGTTTCTGGACGAGCCTGCATCTGCGTTTCGGCTTCACGAGCAACATTTTTCGCTACTTCAACCACGCGGAGGTATTCCAACGCATCAGCGAGGTCGCCCCCAACGACCGCATTCGCTGGTGTCTGGAGCGCGGCGGCAACGGCGAGAATCGCTTGCTGGCCGTCACCAATCCGACCGCCGCCTTGATGCCGCACGACGATCTCGTGGATCTGCTCCAGCGTTACGATACCACGGAGATGGATTACAGTGATGGCGTCGTGCGCAGCCGGCACACGCCGCGGATGAGCGGAACCTTCCAGGTCGCCGGCGATGGTTTCCAAAACAAATTCATCCTTGATACGCCCATCGACGGCTTCGGCCGTCCGTCGGTCTATCTGTCGCTGCTTCGTCTGGTATGCAGCAACGGCGCGGTCGGTTACAGTCCTGCTTTTCGCAGCGAATTGTCCGTCGGCAAGGGCGACGATGGCGCGGCCTTCGCCCTGACGCGCGTCCTCGACGGCTTCAACAACGAGGACGGTTTCGCCGCTCTGCGTCAGCGTTTCGAGTCGGCCACGAAGAGTTGGGCATCGGTCTACGAAGTCAATCGTCTGTACAAACTGCTGGCTCGTCTGCACAATCGCGGTGAAATCAAGGGCAAGGCCGCCGTGCCGGCCCTCGGCGAAGACGGCGTTGCGGATTGCTCGCGTTCGTCGTTGTTCCATGCTTACCACGAAATGACCGGCGATTTGACGCGCATCTACGGCCTGGCCAACCTGGACACGCTATCGGTCAAACGGCAGCGCACGCTGCCGGCCGCATGCCGGGTGTACGATGTCCTCAACTTCGCCTCGGAAGTGGCGACGCACCACGCCACCGAGATGGGCAATCGTCATGCGCAGGCGTTCATCGGCGACCTTATCAGCGGCGAGTACGACCTCGAAGGCACCGTCGATCAGTTCAGCGACTGGCGTGATTTCTTCATCGGCAGCGACAGCACCACCGACACGCTCGCCCATCTGAACCGCCGCGAAAAGTAGAATACAAATACGTTCACCACGGAAAGCACGGAAAACACGGAAAAAATACAAAATACAAAAGACAAAAAACGAAGGAGAAAGTAGTAGCGAGATGGTAATGCACACTCGTTGAATCGATCTCAGCTTGCTCCGCCTTTTGCCTTTTGTATTTTGTATTTTTTCCGTGTTTTCCGTGCTTTCCGTGGTGAAAGTATTTGTCTTATGGTTTCACGATCGTCCCATCGCGGCGGCGGAGGTTGCCCCATTGCATATCGAACGGCGGATCGTCGTTAATGGGGAACTTCGCCGCGAGCTTTTCGTCGAGGTCGATGCCGAGGCCCGGTTTGTCGTTGGCCCAGTAGTATCCATCCTTGAGCGTTGGGCAGCCGGGGAACACGTCCTGTTCGGCTTGCGTAAAGTCGCGCGCTTCCTGAATGCCAAAATTGTGACACGACAAATCGAGATGCACGTTAGCGGCGTGACCGACGGGAGAGACATCGCCCGGACCATGCCAGGCCGTGCGAACCGCGAAGAATTCGCACAAAGCCGCGATCTTGCGCGCCATCGAGAGGCCACCCACTTGTGAGATATGAATACGCATAAAATCGATTAATCGGCCCGACACCAGAGGCAACCATTCATTCGTGTTATTGAACAATTCACCCATCGCTATCGGCGTCGTCGTCTGCTTGCGCAGATGCGCGAAGTAACCAACATCCTCGGGGCTGAAGGGATCTTCGAGAAAGAACAGGCGATAGGGTTCGAGATCTTTGGCCAACCGCATCGCCAGGACGGGCGGTAGGCGTTCGTGCATGTCGTGCAGCAGTTCCACCTCGTCGCCGACTTGCTTGCGCAGATGCTCGAACAGTTTGGGCACGATGCGTGCGTAATAGCTGGGTTCCCACGTCTGCGCGCGATTGTTGATGGGACCGCTTGCCTTGCCTGGCTTGATGGTGCTGCCGTAGGTCGCGTAGCCGGGAACGCCGACCTGGGCGCGAATGTGGCGATAACCTTGATCCATGAAACGATGGACGGCTTTCTCGACATCGGCGAAGGTGGCGCCGCTGGCGTGGCGATAAACATCGACGGCCTTGCGACACTTGCCGCCGAACAGTTGATACACCGGCATTCTGGCCCGCTTGCCGAGAATGTCCCACAAGGCCATGTCCACGCCGCTGATGGCGTTGCCCAGCACTGGACCATTCCGCCAATACGAACTGACAAACGACGATTGCCAAATGTCCTCGATTTGCAACGGATCTTTGCCAATCAAAAACGGCTTCAAATACTTGTCCACGGCCGTCTCGACGACGCGCGGCCGTTGCGTGAAGGTGGCGCAGCCAAGGCCATACAACCCCGCTTCGTTGGTCATCACCTTGACGACGACGAGGCGAATCTTCGCCGGCGCGGTGAGGATGGTTTGGACATCGGTGATTTTGAGGGGCGGTAGTTTTTTGTCCGCGACGGCCGGCGGCGGCGCGGCCGGTGGGACGGCTTGCGGAGAGGATCCGAGGGTATTCGTCAACAGCCAGGGCAGGCCGACGGCACCGGCACCGAGGCTGGTCCATTTGAGTAGGTCGCGTCGCTGCATGAAATAACTCCTCGCAGATGTTGACTCGGCTGCCAGCCCGCAGCGCCAGCAAGGGAAGGCAATACCTTTGCTGGCGCTGCGGGCTGGCAGGGTTTTGTTCCGTAGTTCTAGGCCAATACCTCACGGATGACCGCGCCATCGGACACCAAAGGCATGGGCCGACCGCCACGATCGGTAAGGGTAGTTTCCGCGTCAATGCCCAGCAGATGATAAACCGTGGCGAGAATGTCCTTGGGCGACGCCGGACGTTCGACGACGCTACCAGCGATCTTGTCGGTCTTGCCGATGACTTTGCCGCGCGCCACGCCGCCGCCGGCCAGCAATCCGCAATAAGCCCGCGACCAGTGATCGCGCCCGCCGCCCTTGACGTTGGCCAGCTTCGGCGTCCGACCGTGTTCGCTCAGGCACAACACCAGCGTTTCATCGAGCAATCCCCGCCCATCCAGGTCTTCGATCAGGCCAGCCAAGGCGAGATCGAAACCCGGCATCAATTCTTCCTTCATGCGCGGATAGTGATCCCAGTGCGTGTCCCATGCCGAGCCGGCCAGACCGTATTCGTCCCAGAACACACTGACGAAACGCGAACCGGCTTCGACCAGACGCCGGGCCGTCAAGGCGGCTTGACCGAAAATGGTCATGCCATACGACTCGCGCAACCGGCGCGGCTCACGGCTCAGATCGAGGGCAGTGCGAACCTTCTCCGAACCGATGAGCGAATACGCCATGTCGCGATAGCGATTGAAACTGCGGCCGGCGTCGGTGGCGGGCAGGTCGCGCCGCGCTCGATCGAATTGCTCGGCCAACGAACGCCGGCTATCGAGACGATCGAGCGTGATGTCGCGCGGCAGTTCCGTGGCCGTGGCCAACTCGAAGCGACTATCCGGCGTGATGCCCATGTACGGCTCGGCCACATCGAGCTTCTGCGCCGGCAGCGTCTTGACCCGGTGCCGGGTGGCCTGGCCGTGAAATTCGGTCCAGATCGGGTTGTAAGCGCCGCCGAGGAACGCGGCGTAGGGACCGGCGCGAGCGACTTCGCCGACGCGCCGGGTGCTGAAGGGAAACGGCAAGGCAATATTATTGGGCACGGGCGGCGGCTTGCGTCCCGCCTTGCGCCGGCCGACATAATCCACGACGGAGCCGATAAACGGCCAATGGCGCGGATCGCGCGGATTCAGTTCCATCGGCACATCAATTTGCGGTACGCCGGTAAGAGCGTAGGCGACGCCGTGCAGCGGATAGGGATGTGTCAGTGAGCGCACGACCGTGACGCGATCCATGACGCGCGCCGCGTTGGGCAGCAGTTCGCATACATCGAGGCCGGGCAAGCGCGAACGAATCGGCTTCAATTCGCCGCGGATTTCAACGGGCGCATCCGGCTTCATATCGAAGGTTTCGAGTTGGCTTGGCGCACCGTACAGGTAGAGCAAGATGCAGGCTTTCGCCCGACCGAAACTCTTGTGCAGTCGATTGGCCGGTTGAGCTGCTTGCGTCTCGGCCAGGCGCAGATAATCGGCCAGGTTGATGCCAAGCAGTCCCAGGCCGCCGGCACCCAGCATTTCTCGCCGCGTCCAACCGCTGCACAGTTGCTTCGCCGATCCCAGTATCCGCAGCATGAACCGATCCTCTGCGCCAGCATCTCACCGCGAGCGATTCCACGCGATTCTCTCCCTCATGCTATGCGAAGCCGGCCGCCAACAGCAAGGAACAAAAGCCGCGGAAACATCTTTGCTACTTTGTTCGATTGAAGATTCGCTTGTTTTGTCCGCCTCGGCCGTTCTGGTAAACTGAGAGCATTGCTCGTTTCCACAGCGAAAGGACATCCATGCGTCCCACTCGTCTCGCTATCGCCGTGGTCTTTTCTCTGGCGTGCGTACCCGCGCTGCACGCCGGACTGTATTACTCGGGCGAAACCTTCGCCGAATTGCCGTCGCAATGGCGCGGTTTCCTGCTCGATCAACGCAACCTGCGCACCATCGCGGTCAAGCCGAGCGGCGCTGTCCCGGCGGGTCCGGTCCGTAAACACTACGAGACCGAAGCCACGCGATTGGGCAAGCTCGCCGGTCAACGCAAGCTGACGGCCGACGAAGCGGCCGATCTCGGCGCGCTGTATGTTCGCCTGGGTGAACCGGCGCGCGCGGTTGAGGTGTTGCGGACGGCGCAGCGCGATTACCCGAAGCACTTCCACCTTGTTGCCAATCTGGGCACCGCTTGGCAGATGCAAGCCGATCTCGGCCAGGCCGCCGCCTGTTTGGAGCAGGCCGTTCGTCTGGCCCCCGACAAAGTCCGCAAAGCCGAGGAACTGCACTTGAGACTCGTCCGCCTGCGCGGCCGTGAGACGCGCGATGCACAAAAGCTCGATGATCTTTTCGGCATCCAGTACGTCGGTACCAGTGGGAAGTTCGAGCCGGGGCATCTCGCCGAGGCGCAGCGCAAACGTCTGCCGATGGAGTGCATCGCCTTGATGCAGCAACTCGCGCTGTGGCTGCCGGCCGATGGCCGGCTATTGTGGCAGTTGGCCGAATTGGCGGGAGCCAATGGCGATGTTACCACCGCCGCCGCCATCATGGATGGCTGCGTCACGGAGTTCGGCCTGCGTGCCAGCGACTTGCGCAACCATCGTCGGGCCTATCGCACCGCAACCGATGAGCGCGCCAAAAAAGAAGGCGATGCCAAGACCATGCACGAAGGCCATCTGGGTTTGTTCAAGCCGCGTTCGCTGCGGCCGCTCGTCCGCAAACTCGATCAAACACCTCTGCCGTCCATCGATCCTAAGGGCGTCAACGTCCTGCCGTGGTCCATTGTCACCGAGACGACCCTGGATCGCCGCTATCGGCCGACGTTTCCGCGTTACCTGAAGGAACTGGACGGCAAGCAAGTTACTGTCAGCGGCTACATGCAACCGTTGGGCGACGACGCCGACCTGAGTGCGTTTCTACTCATCGAGTATCCGGTCGGCTGCTGGTATTGCGAGCAACCGGAGATGACCGCGATCGTGCTGGTCGAACTGCCGGAAGGTAAGACACACGGTTACACGCGCGGTCAGGTTCAGGTGCGCGGCAAACTCGTCCTCAACGCCCGCGATCCCGAAAATTTTCTGTACACGATCCGCGAGGCCAAAATCAGTGAGGAAGAGGAAGGTTCTTCAGCGAGAAAGTAGGTGATTGCTTTGGTGCTTGTTTTTCTGACGGCCACCGCGTTCTTCATCGTTTTGCTTTACTTCCTTTCCCAGGGACGGCAGCGTGGCGAGATCCGGAGTTTCCGGCAGCGCTTCCGAGAAAGACGGCGATACTCGCCGCCCGAGCAGCCGATCGATCCGACTTTCCAGTTTGATCGGCCATCTGCTGAAGGAGAAGAAGGCAAGCCCTATAAGTTGGAGTAATGCCATGACCGTCCAATAGTGCCAAAATTCACTGCGGTTGTTCTATCGGTTTCCGGAAACTCACCCTTGCCGGAGATGCCGCCGGAGCATAAGAGGCACGAACACAATGAATGGCCAGCCCGCAGCGCCAGCAAGGGAATCTTTGCCAGCCCGCAGCGCCAGCAAGGGAATCTTTGCCAGCCCGCAGCGCCAGCAAGGGAATCCAGTAGATCCAAGTGTGTCTCTCCGAACGTCCTTGGCATAAGCTATGCCTCCCAAGGACGTTCGGAGGATGCCGATTCGTTCACGCCGAAGATCGCCTCAACGACCGC
>Ga0134126_10001538_pt1 | contig 29395 bp, 20 predicted proteins | sample KB31752_FD_96881 | JGI IMG/M metagenome (GOLD analysis project Ga0134126, IMG submission 96881) | Terrestrial soil microbial communities with excess Nitrogen fertilizer from Kellogg Biological Station, Michigan, USA - KB3-175-2 | ecosystem: Environmental > Terrestrial > Soil > Unclassified ... | reverse complement strand
GCTTCCTGGCGACCGACGCGAGCACGGGGGTACTACGGCGTTATCTGCGCAAGCTGGGGTACAACGTGCGCGGCTGGGAGATGGGGCGCAACGTTGGTCCTACCGAGCGGGTGTTCGATCAGCTTCCTCGGGCGGTCACGGCGTTCGCGAACTGGACTGGCCGGCCGGTGTCCTTGATCGGCTGGAGTCTCGGCGGCATCTACGCGCGAGAGCTGGCCCGTGCCGATCCTGAGCGGGTTCGCCAGGTCATCACGCTCGGCAGCCCGTTCGCGCTCAGCGATTCGCAGCAAAGCCGCGCCGATAGCATGTACCGGCGTCACGCCCACCTGCACGCAGCAGGCCGGGTGCCGCCCCCTGAGCAGGTCATGCGGCCGATCGGCGTCCCGTCAACCGCCGTCTACTCGCGGCGTGACGGCATCGTCGCCTGGCAGGCCTGCATTGGGTCGCCTACTGAGTTGCATGACAACGTTGAGGTGTTGTGCAGCCACCTCGGCTTTGGCGTTGACGCCTCGACGCTCTGGCTGATCGCTGACCGGCTGGCGCTGCCGGCCGGGACGCAGCCGCGGTTCGTCCCGCCGCCGCGCAGGCGCCATCTCTACCCTGGCCGCTGACAAGGCTCTGACCAAGGAGGAATGCGGATGCGACAGCTCACCGGCCTAGACGCGGCGTTCCTTGCGCTGGAAACCGCCAACGCGACCGGCCACGTGGGTGGCGTCTGTGTGCTCGACTACAAGGATGCCCGCAAGCCGGTGACGCTCGCGAGGCTGACCGACGTAATCGCCGAACGGCTGCCGATGGTTCCCGTGTTGCGCAGGAAACTGCTGAACGTGCCGCTCGGCCTCGACCAGCCGTACTGGATCGACGATGCCGACTTCGACATCGAGTACCACATACGCGAGCTCGCGCTGCCGCGCCCTGGCTCCTACGAGCAGCTCACCGAGCAGATCAGCCGACTGCACGCCAGGCCGCTTGACCGGAGCAGGCCGTTGTGGGAGATCTATCTGATCACTGGCCTCGCCAAAAGGCGCATCGCCGTCTATACGAAAATTCACCACGCGGCGATCGACGGCGCCTCGGGCGCTGAGTTGCTCACCATGCTGCTCGACCTGGTTCCCGAGGGACGCGAGATTCCCCAGAGCCTGCCGTTCGAGCCGGAACCGCCTCCCAACCCGGTGTCGCTCGCCGCGCACGCGGCGGCGCGGCTGGCGTGGCGCCCGGTCCAGACCGCCATGCTGGCCAACGAGGTAATGCGGATAGTGCCCACGCTGGCGCCCGCGTTCAGCACCTTCGTCGGCGGAATGCTCGGGCTTAACCAGGGCGACGGCAGCGTGATCTCGACGTCGATAGGCCGGGCGCCGGTGACCCCGTTCAACCGGCCGATTACGCCGCACCGCCGGTTCGCGTTCCGCAGCGTGGACCTTGACGCCGTCAAGATGGTGAAGAACGCGTTCGGAATATCGGTCAACGACGTCGTGATGGCGATGTGCGCTGGCGCGCTGCGGCGCTGGCTTACCGACCACGACGCGCTGCCGAATATGCCGCTGGTCGCGATGATCCCGGTGTCAGTACGCGACCCGGAGAGCAAAGGCGCGCTCGGTAACAAGATCTCAGCGATGCTCGCGATGCTGCCAACTCACCTCGGCGATCCGGTCGACAGGCTGACCGCCGCGCACGCCGCCACGCAGGTCGCGAAGGCGCAGCAGGCCGCCATCCCCCAGGGCCTAGTCGATCAGATCAGCGACTTCGCGCCGCCCGCGCTGACGGCTCGCGCGGCGCGAGTCGTGTTCGCCACCGGCCTGCTGCACCGGCTCCCGCCGTTCAACATAACGATCTCGAACGTGCCCGGCCCGAACATTCCTGTCTATTTGTGTGGTGCCAAGCTGCTCGCGCACTATCCGGTCTCGGTCATTACCAATGGCCAGGGCCTGAACATCACCGTGATCGGCTATCTCGGCCAGCTACATTTCGGCCTGCTGTCGTGTCGCGAGCTTGTGCCAGACATCGACAACTTGGCCGGGTACCTCGTCGACGAGCTTGAGTTCCTCATCAAGGCGGCCGACGGGCTTGACCAGGCGTAGGTCGGCCCGGCGGCGCCGTCAGGCCTTGGGAAGGGTGGCGGGGGCCGTTTCCGGCAGGGACTCAGCCGAGCGCGGGGGCGGTTGGCTTGCGGGCGCGGATCGCGAGCATGTTCGGTACCGGCTGGTCGCCAGGCTCGGCTACATGCTCGATACGTAGCTCGGCGCCGACAAAGGCGTTGAGCAACTCGGCTAGTGGGTTATGGCGCATCCCGACTCGCCTGCGGACGAAGGCACCCCACCACTGCGATTCCTGGTGCCAGCCAGCGAGGCGGTAGGTGGGATGCGCGAGCACCCCGCCGTCGTCCATCAGTTGCGTGTGAGGCCCGTTGAAACAGGGATGCGCCCCGTAGAAGAACAGCAGTCCATCAGGAATCATGACCCGCGAGGCCTCGGCGAGCACGGCCGATACGTCGTCGATATCGGTGGAGACCCACATCATCGCGACGGTGCCGAAGGTGTGGCCGGCGAACGGCAGTGCGCCCGCGTCGCCTTGCACGATCTGCCGCGAGCGGGTGCGAGCGATGCGCAACTGATCGGCCGAGCGGTCAAGGCCGACGACGGTGCGGCCGGTAGAAGCGAGCACGTCGAAGTAAAGGCCGCTGCCGCAACCCAGGTCAAGGCACAGCCCGTGTCCGGGGCCGATTAGCTGGGCCACCTCCGGCGCGTTGCGTTCGGCGTTCGGCTTGTTCCAGTTGTCGTACCAGTCGGCGTGGCCGTCATAACGCGGCCTGGTCACTGGTAGCCACGCGCCTGGATGCGGTAGAGGTCGCTGTAGTGCCCGCCGCGGGCCATGAGCTCGTCGTGGCTGCCGACCTCGGCGACGTGCGCGTTGTCGAGCACGACGATGATGTCGGCCATCCTGACGGTGCTGAACCGGTGCGATACCAGGATCGTGATGCTGCCTTCGCTGCCGCGCTCGCGAGCTCGTGCCGCGTAGTGCTTGAAGAGTTCGTGCTCGGTCTCGGCGTCGAGCGCGGCGGTCGGTTCATCAAGCGCCACGATGAGCGGTTCATCGCGCATGAAGCCGCGGGCTAGCGCGAGTTTCTGCCACTGGCCGAATGACAGGTCGGTGCCGTCCGGCCAGGTTGGCCCGAGCTGGCTGCGCAGGCCGGCCGGCAGCTCGTCGATCATCGATCGGGCACCGGCCCGGTCGGCAGCCGACAGGAGCGCTGGCTCGACGTCGATCCTTGGCAGGTCGCCGAGGCCAATGGTCTGGCCAGCTCGGAACTCGAAGCGGAAGAAGTCCTGGAAGGCTCCGGCCAGGTGCTGGCGCCAGGACTGCGGCTCGATCCTGGCCAGGTCGACATCGTCGATCATGATCCGGCCGCCATCAGGGGAGTAGAGCTTGGCAAGCAGCTTGACCAGTGTGGACTTTCCCGCACCGTTCTCACCGACGACCGCAACCACAGATCCGGCCGGAAGGAAAAGATCGATGTCGTCGAGCGCTGCCGCCTGAGCGCCCGGGTAACGGAACGTCAGGCGCTCGAAGTGGATGCCTTTGGCGATGCGATCAGGAGCAGGCAGATCCGCGGCCCTGATCGCGCTCGCGGCGTAGTCCTCGAGCCAGGCCAGGCGCCGCGACCCGTCCATCCAGATGCCGCGCAGGAAGCCGATCTCGCTGACGGTCGCGCCGACATAAGAGGAAAGCCGGGAGCCGGCGGCGAGTACCAGGACGGCTGATGACGCGGATGCGTGGTTCCCGGTCGCGACCAGCACGATCGCGCCGGCATAGGCCGCCGCGAAAATTCCCCAGCCGCCCGCGTACCACGCCGATGAGCCGGTCCTTGACGCCGCTACCGGGCCGTACCACCGCTCCCACGCGCTCCGGCGGCGGGCGGCGAGGTCGCGCCCGGTACCGAGCACCCGGATCTCCTTGCCTGGCGCGGCGGTCGTGTTCAGCATGAACAGGTGCCTGGCCAGACGATCAGCCTGGCCGCCGCGTTCTTGCGCGGCTCGCTCAACAGCGGGCCGCCACGAGGTGGCCGCGACCGTCGGGATCGCGAACAGCGCGAGGGTCACGAGGACGGGGTTGACGGTCGCCAGCAGTCCGATGGTGACGGCCAGCCTGAGTATCCAGCCCGCGGTCGCGAACACCGACATGTACATGTGGTCGAGCGTGAACACCTGCTCGCGCAGCACCGACAGCCGATCAAGGTAGTCGGGCCGCTCCTGGTGCGCGATCGTGGCGATGCTGGCCTGGAGCCTGGCGACGTGCGATTCAAGCGCGATCGTCACCTTGTCCCTGAACCGGCGCTGGACCCTGGTCGAGGCGGTCTGCCCGAGCCAGGTGGCCACGGTGCAGGTGCCAAGCCCCGCAACCGCGAACGCGAACAGGCCAGATCGGTGCTGGAGCAGTCCCTCGGTGAGCAGCTTGAACCACAGCGCGAGCAGTGCGTCGGGCAAGGCCGCGACCAGCGTCAGCACGAAAGCGACCCCCATGAGCGCTGGCTCGTACTGGAAGCCGAGCCGGCACAGCCGCCACATCGACGCCAGCGCGGGTGGCAGATCGTCGAGATCTTGCGCGGCATCAGCTGAGGACATCGAAGATCACCTCCTCTTCGCCCGCCTCCGGCGTGCCCGCCGCGAATCGCTGCGCTTGCAGCGAGAACATGGTCTCGTACCGGCCGCCGAGCGCCATCAGCTCGGCGTGGCTGCCGAGCTCGATCACCGCGCCGTCCTCGACGACGGCGATCAGGTCAGCGTGCCGAACCGTGGAGAACCGGTGCGAGATCAGGACCGTCGTGCAGTCCCTGGTGGCGGCCAGGATGCGCTCGAAGATCTCCGCTTCACCCCGGACATCGAGTTGCGCGGTCGGCTCGTCGAGCAGGACAAGGCCTGCGCCGAGCCGCACGGCCGACAAGGCACGGGCCAGCGCGATGCGCTGCCACTGCCCGCCGGACAGGTCGCTGCCGCCCGTGTATCCCTTCGCCAGTACGGTGTCAAGCTCGGCGAGCCCGCCGGCCCCAGCCTGGTCGAGCGCTTCAGAAACCGCGTCGTCGGGTGCACCGCTAGGGGCGACGTTCTCCTTGAGCGTGAGTTCGAACCGCACGAAGTCCTGGAATACTGCGGTGACCCGGCTCCGCCACGAGGCGAGGTCAAGCTCCCTGAGGTCGACGCCATCGACCTCGATCGCGCCCGACGTCGGGTCGTATAGCCGGCAGAGCAGCTTGGCCAGAGTCGTCTTGCCAGCACCGTTCTGCCCGACGATGGCGAGCGAGCTGCCTGCTGGGATTGTCAAGTTCAGTTCGCGCAAAATGGGCCGGGATGGTGTAGCCGGATAGGCGAATGTCACATTCCTGAATCGGACTTCGCTTGCTGGCATGCGCGTCGCTGACCTGGAGCCTGAGTCGGTCACTGTCATCGTGCGTGCCATCGCCGACTTGAGCCTGGCCACCGCGGCCGTCGGCGCGGCCGCGCCATCCAGAGCCCAGTTCAGGCCGCCGAATGCGATCATGGCGGTGCCGACCGTCGCCTGGGCGTACACAACCAGCGCGCCGAGACCGATATGGTGGCCGGCCGCCGCGTCGGCGAGTGCCCAGAGGACAAGGCCGTTGGCCGCCAGCACAAGCGTCAGGCTGGTCAGGACCGAGCGCTCCCGCATCCGCGTGGCCTGGTATTGGAGCTGGTGCAGCCGTCGCCGGCGGGCTATGAACCGGTCAAGCACCCAGTCGGACAAACCGAACACACGTAGTTCCTTGGCTGCCGGCGGGTCGACCGCCAGCCGGTAGGAGTAGTCGGCATCACGTTGTGCCTGCCGCACTTCGTCGGTGTTCCTGTCCTTCCAGACGGCGCTTTCCCTGAGCAGCCAGTGCGTAGCCAGCCACGCACCAGCCAGCACTGGCGGCGCCCAGAACGCGAAGCCGAAAAGCACGGCTGCTTGAGCCAGGCCAGCCACCATGTCCAGCAGTCCGGACGCGATGAAGTCCAGGGACAGCGACAGCGGCGGCCCGGTCATGCCGCGATCGAAGTCCCTCGCTACCTGCAAGTCAGCGGCTAGCTCGGGATCTTCGAGATGGCCGATGCCGGGTACGGCGACGCAGGCGTTGGTCAGCTCGTCGTACAGCCACGCCGCCGTCCGGTCACCGAGGTTCGCGCTCAGCGCCGTCTGCGCCGGCCCGAGTACCTGGATCAGGACGAACACCACGCCGACCACCGTCAACGGCGCCGCGAGGTCAAAGTGGTGCTGAATCGATGACACCAATATGCCGCTCGAGATCGAGAACCCGGCCGGCAGCAGCCCGCGCACCGTCAGCAGGAGCCACCAGCCAGCCGCCATCGGCCGGTCGGCCCGCCACAGCGCGGCCGCCAGCCGCAACTCCTGGCGATCGCGCAGACGGTGCAGAGCGGACGGCTTAGCTTCCACCCGACTATGGTGCACCAAAGAAGGAGAAAGAAACCGCGTTCGGCGATCACGGCACGCGAGCCAAGATGACGTCCCGCAAGCGCCAGCCGACTTCAGGTGAGCTCTGTCTTAGGTCAGCCCTGATCTAGGTACTCATCGACATTGTCGGCGCCATCGGCCGCCTCTTCTTCTCGGCTAGCGACCAGGTCAGCCGGGTCCTCGGCGGCCGCCAGACCTGCGGGGTTCAGCTTGATGTACGGCGGGTATCGCCGTTCGAACACCTCGGTGACTGGCCCGTCCGTGCTTATCCGCCTGCGGACGACACGCCGCCGTACCGCCGCATAGCCGGCGGCCGGGATCATCATGCCAGCCCCTCCGGTCAGCATGATCACCCAGCCGACGACCTGGATGTTCAGCCAGGTTGGATGACCGTTGACCGCGAACGCGAGTATCGCACCCAACGCGATGAGCATCAGGCCGGTCGCGGTTTTCATATCGGTGCCTTCCCCTGGACTGCCGGAATGTGTTTCTCTGCCCGCAGTTTTCTCGTCTATTCCGCCATCTCCCCATCGCCACCTGCCAGCCAACGGTCGCGGCCGCAGGGATGCGCTCATCTGCGGCGGTCTTGCTGCGCCTGCGGAGTAGTGGCTCGACCAGCCCGACGAGGCCAACCAGCGCGCGCATGGGCAGAAGTCGTCGAAGACGTTCTGCTTGGCCGTCCGGCGGTCGGCCTCGGGCCAGGCCTGGCCGTATTCGCCGCCGCCGCGCAGGTCTGGAGTCTGTCTTAACGGAAAGGTCTGCGCAAACGGGCTTATAACGCCGCCCCAGCTGCGCCGGTGGCGCACTGGCGCGCGACGGCGTTGTGCACCTTGCTGTCGTGGGGACCGCGGCGTTGGACCGTTGCTGCTGTTGACCTGCGGTGAGCGAAAGCAGCGTCGGACCGTTGCTGCTGTTGCGGGCCGCGAGGATCCGGCTGAGGTGGTTTATTGTCCGGTCTGTACCGCGACGGCCGCCTGCCCGGCCCAACTGCCAGGCCTCGCCCCGCCCCGCCGCCCGGTCAACCCGAAGACTTCCCGGCAGGGCAGACTGATGTTAGCCTCGTCTTTGCAGCCCGCGCAGCCGCTGGCCATTATCGGTACCAGAGAGAACCTATGAGCAACCCGGTTAGAACCTTATCGGTTCCCGGGTGGCGCAGTACCGATCGGCAGGGCCTGCCATGTCAATCCTGATGCTGTCCCACGAACGTAATGCTGGGCGGGCGGGTCCTTATGATAGGAGAAAGCGGTGACGACTCCGGAGGCTGTTTCTCGTAACGGTCGGCGCATTGTATCAAGTCCGTCGAGCTGGGAGCCTAGGCTGGGCTACTCGCGGGGCGTGCGGGCTGGTAATCAGATATTCATAGCAGGAACAGCAGCCGTCGATGGCGAGGATCGCATCCGAGGAAGTGACGCCTACAGTCAGACGGATTTCATCATACGCAAGATCCAGGTGGCTCTGCGCCAGTTGGGAGCTGACCTGGATGACGTGGTCAGCACCGTCACTTACTTATCGGATCTGGCACACTTCGACGGCTATGCTCGCGCGCACAGGAGCCATTTCGGGCACATAATGCCGGTGAATACCACGGTTCTGGCCGCCCTGGTCCGGCCAGAACTCTTAGTCGAGATCACCGCGACGGCGGTGGTCGTGGAATGAGCGCTGTGGTGATTCATCCTGTCGACGGCTCATTACACGGCGAAGTACGGGTCCCACGCTCCAAGCCGCACATGCAGCGGGCGATCGTTCTCAGCTTACTGACAAATGCGCCGAGCACCATAGTCAATCCAGCCTGGTCGTCCGAATCACAAGGTCTATACCACGCGGCTCAGCGGTTCGGAATGGAAGTTGGGAACGAGGATGAGGCGTGGGTGGTAATCACCGGCGCGGGAAGATCACTGAGCAAGCCGGAGGCGCCGCTGTGGGCGGCTGGTTCGGCATTCAACTTCCGGACCCTCGTCGCGCTCGCCTGCCTCGTGCCCGCCGAGACGGTCATCGAGGGCAACTCTTCGCTGCGGGCCAGACCGGTGATCGAGTACCTCAACTTCGTCCGCGACCTGGGTGCCTGGATGGAGGACATCAGCGACAAGGATCACCTGCGGGCACGGGTCCGCGGATGCCGGCGGCTCGGTGGCGAGACGATCATTGATGCCCAGCACAGCTCGCAGGCGCTGACCGCAGCCCTGCTTATCGCGCCGCTGGCTGGCTCGCCCGTGCGGATCCACTGTGAAAGCAGCGATCTGGTCGCCGAGGGTTACATCGATCTGACCCTGGACATGATGCGGGATCAGGGAGCCGTCGTGACCCGGACGGGCAGTTCATTCGTCGTCGATCCCAGCGTATACCGCTCGCGGTTACACGTAATCCCATCTGATTTTACAGCTCTGTCGTACCTGGCGGGCGTCGTCGCGGCCGCCAGGGAGGCGCAGATCATCGTCGCCGACTACCAGCCCTCATCGCTGAGTTCAGAAAAGGATTTCGTGGCGATACTGCAAATGCTCGGTATTCGCACCACTTATGACCCAGCGACGCATTCATTGCGCATTCAGCGGACTACGCCGCAGGCCAGTTCAATCGAGATCGACGGACGCAACATCCCGACCGTCGTCCCAGCGCTCGCCGCTATCGTCCCGTTTGTCGAAGCGGAAATCACTGTACGGAACGTTGCGCACGTCAATAACCACAAGTGCCCCCGGGTCGCCGTGATGGTGCGGGAGTTGAACCGAATGGGATTTCAGATAACCCCTGTCTACCGCGGCGACGGGGCTGTCGATGGGTTCTCTACCTTCGGGCGGCAGCGTCCGGCCGGTGGTGTCGCGGTTGACAGTCACGGCGATCACCGTATTTTCATGAGCCTGGTCACTGCGGCTTTCGGTGCGAAGTCACCTACCCGCATCGACGGGGCGCAGCACCTGCGGGCCGGGTTTCCTGATTACCTTAATGTCCTGACCCGAATCAGCGCCCGCTGGGAGCCGGCCCATTCCGGCGGGGAACCTATCAGTCGGCTCCCGCAGTCAGTCACCGGTATGAGGTAAGTGATAATGGATCCCCTCCAGCACAAACAGATCTGCGTTCTCCCGGTAAGCAAGCTGGCAGGCGCGATCACCCCGCCGGCGTCTAAAAGTTCTTCGGCGCGAACGATTCTCGCCGCAACCCTGGCGTCTGGCTGCAGCCGGATCGATAACGCCGCGAAGAGCCACAACGTCCGGGCCATGGTTGAGTGCTGCCAGGCACTCGGCGCGGATGTGGCGGACTCCGGGCCGGGTATCGAGGTAACAGGTCCGGTCCGGCTGCGCGAAGGCGCCACACTCTGCCCGGGCAATTCCGGGATTGTCCTGCGGCTCTTGATGGGCGCGACCGCTGTCCTGCGCAACGTCACCTTCATGACGCCGTTCCTGGACTCGCTGGGTCAGCGCTCTAACACCGAAATGATTGAGGCCCTGCGGAGCCTGGGAGTGCGCTGCACCACGACGGGCGCCGAAGACCGCCTTCCCATCTCCCTGGATGGCTCATCGGTCCACGGAGGAGAGGTCACTATCTCGGGTCGGCGCAGTTCGCAGTTCCTCAGCGGGTTGCTCTACCTCGGTGGCCTCCTCGACGAGGAGCTGTCCATAACGGTCACCGATGAGCTGAAGGCCAGGCCGATGGTCCGCACCACTTTGAATGTGCTCCGGACGGCCGGGATCGACATAGAGGCGAGCGATGACCTGATGCATTTCCGAATCGATCCGGCCAAGCAGTTCCAGCCGGCGCACTACACCGTCGGGAGCGACCCGGCCAGCACGGCCGCGCTCCTGGCCGTCATGGCCTCGGTCGACTCGAGAGTCGATCTTGAGAATTGCGCGCTGGAGGAGCTCAGCGGAGTCCTGGAATATCTGCGGGAGATCGGAGTCACCGTCGTGACAGACGAGACCACAGTGTCCATACGCGGCGGCGGGCCGCTCAAGGCGCTGGACTTCGACGGCTCGACAGCACCGGACGCGGTGCTTCCGCTCGCCGCGCTGGCAGCGCACGCCGACGGGACGAGCCGCTTCTACAACATCGAACATCTGCGGTACAAGGAATGTGACCGGATCAGCGACTTCCGCGGTGAACTGCTCAGGGCGGGCGTATCGGCCGATGAGAAGCGCGACGAGCTGATTGTCCATGGCGCCCCCGGCGGTCTGGAGGGGGGTGCGGTTGTCGACAGCCACTACGACCACGGTGTGGTGTTCGCCATGACCGTGATCGCGCTGCGGAGCCGGTCTGGCCTGAAGATTCGGAATGCGCAGTACGTCGCGCAGACCTATCCGCAATTCTTCGACGATCTCCAGCGCGTTGGCGGACGCGTGACGTGCTAGGACAGGAGGTGATGTGGGCGTGTGCGGTATAGCGGCAATCATTGAACCCGATGCCGTCGCCGAGAGCGCGGAGGGGACCGGTGATCGGGAGCAGCGAGTGATGGCAATGCTGGACAAGATCCGGCATCGCGGGGATCCCGACCATTACGGTGAATGCTGGGCCGATGCCGGCGTCGCGCTGGGGGCGAACCGGCTGGCCATTGTTGATCGGCCGCGTGCCCGCCAGCCTCAGGCCGACGGTGACGACAACGTGCGGGTGATCTTCAACGGAGAGCTGTATGACTACCTGGTACTCCGGGGGGACCTGGAGAAGCGAGGTCACAGATTCCAGACGAGTTCTGATACCGAGGTCTTAGTCCACGCTTATCTTGAGTGGGGTCCGGATTTCGTCAGCAGGCTCGATGGCATGTTCGCCTTCGTACTGTTCGACCGGCGGAGGCGGGTATTTCTCGCCGCCCGTGATCATGTAGGGATAAAACCACTCTATTATGTCGTCAAGAATGGTATTCACCATTTTTCCTCTGAGCAGAAATCCCTCCTGGGCCTGGACGCCGAGATCCGCACCGTGGCCCCCGGTACGTACTTGTGGCAGGGAGCAGTTGTCCGGTACTTCGACCTCGACGCCCTGACCTCGGCGACGGTGCCCGACGTCGAGGCCGTCATGATGTACCGGACCTTGTTCCACGATGCGGTTAGGAAGCAGGTACAGACGGACCTGCCGGTAGCCGTCATGTTCAGCGGCGGAATCGACAGTGCCGCGGTGCTGCACGTAGCCCGCCAGCATCATCGCGCAGTTACGGCGATCACCGTCGGGTTCGCTGGAGCCGCGGACATCATTGTCGCCGAGCGCTACTGTGCGGAGTTTGGCGTCCCGCACATAGTGGCCGAACTGGACCGCGCGGCACTTATCGAGAACATTCCCGACGTCGTCTATGGTTCAGAGCTGTTCGAGGCGATCGACGTCGCCGATGCCTGCTTCGGTTACTTCGCCTACCGCCAGGCCAAGCAGCATGGCTTCAAGGTCATGCTGTGCGGCGAGGGCAGTGACGAGGTATTAGCTGGCTACGACTTGTTCCGGGCATGTGACGACCCGGTCGAGCTAATGCGTTACCGGGTGGGCAACTTGCACCGGACCGACCTGCAGCGGGTCGACCGCTCCAGCATGCTGAATTCGATCGAAACTAGGGTGCCCTTCATGGATCGCCCGCTGCTGGAGTTCTCCTATGCACTGCCTATGGACCTGAAGCTTCGCAATGGGGCGGAAAAGTGGGTGCTGCGGGAAGCGTTCAGGGGGGATCTGCCGCCATACATCGCGGATAGGCCGAAGATGCGGCTGCCAGACGGCAGCGGCCTGAAGAACTTCCTGATCGACTATGCTCGCCGCCCGGTCAGCATCGATGAGGAGATCCCGCGGGCGCTCGGCATCGAGACGCAAGAGGGCATTTTTTTCTTGTACCAGTACCTGAAGGCCGGCTATCCGGTGCCACGAGAGCGCTTCAAGCGGCCGGGGTTCGACTACCCCGCCAACAGCTATTTCGAGTTCGTCTCGTAAGTCGTTTCACCGGAGAGGAGAAACCGCGATGTACTACCTTCCCGGCCTTTCAGCCGATGATTTTGAGCAGATGTTCAGCAGCAGGTTCCCCGAGATGGCACCCGCGATCTGGCTGCGCCGTCCCGGCGGCGAATCGATTCTCGACCTGAAACAGGCTGAGGCGAATGAGTTCGACTCCGACGAATCGGGGCGCGGCGACTCATTCCGCCGTGCGCATGAGCGCAGCAGCGTCAAGGCAACGGGGATGACCAACCTGCTGAGGCTCGCTACCGGCTGCACGGAGGTGAGCCAGATCCCCGCTGGGTTCCGCCTGCTCGACGTGCTCGGCGGCAGCGGAACACTGGTACGGGTTACCCGGGAGCTGGCGCAGTGGAAGACCACCAGGGACTGGATCCTCACCGGCGATGTCTCGGCGGAGATGGTGCGGGAGGCGCTCGGCTACGGATTGCCGGCGCTTCGCCAGCCCGCACAGTTCTTGCTATGCCGCGAGCAGGCATTCGGCGCTGTGCTGATCGCCTACGGCGCCCATCACATCCCCGTACCGGAGCGGCGTGAGTGCTACGAGGAGGCCCAGCGGGTCCTGACCTTGGGCGGGCGTCTTGTCGTCCACGACTTCGAGGTCGCATCACCAATGGCTCGATGGTTCGAAGACGTGGTAGACGCGTATTCCCCAACAGGCCATCAGTACACCCACTTCACCCACGAGGAAGTCGAGCAGGATCTGCGATCTGCCGGCTTCGGCGGAGTCGAAATCGAATCCGTCTACGACCCGATCACGGTATGGGCAGACAATCCGGACGAGGCGCGCCGGCGAATGCTCACCTACGTTATCAACTCCTACCGGCTCACCCCGCCGGGCGATGCCCTGCCTGACGATGAAATCATGGACTGGACAGAAGGGCTCGTGAAAACGACTATCCGCTACACAGAGCCTGACTTCGCGCATCTCAGCTCGGTGCCCGAGCAAGTCAGATCGGAAGGGACGATGGCCGTCTTTGAATCGTCAAAAGGATGGGTAGCAGAGCTGCCCAGGCTCTCCCTTGTCGCCATCGGGACAAAAACCGCCTCATGATGAGTCGGCCGTAAGCCAGATGAGGCGTTATCGTACGTTGCTCGCCCGGCCGGGCATGCTTCGATGGAGCATCGTCCGGGTGCTGACCCGCTTCCCCATACTGGCCGCGCCCATCTCATTCATCATGCTGTCCAAGACCCAGCTCGGCGCCTACGGCCCGGGGGCGTGGATGTCGGCAGCGGATGTACTCGTCGAATGTGCCGCCGCCCCTCTGCTCGGCCGGCGGCTCGATCGGCACCCGATGCGACGCGACATTCAGGCTGCGCTCGTGGTGAATGCGCTCGCCCTGCTCGCCATCGCCGCGGGAGTGCGCCACCTTCCCACCGCAGCCCTAGCCGCGCTCGCCAGCCTGGCCGGAGGGTCGATCGCCGGGCTTATCGGCGGACTGCGGACCCAGCTCACCAGAATGCTGGCGGACGACGAAGTCCATGCCGCGCTGAGCTGGGAATCCATACTTGCCGACGTCGTTTTAACTGTCGGCCCCGCCTTAGTCACCGGCCTAGCCCTCGGAGTCGATGGGAGGCTGCCGCTAGTGCTCATGAGCGCGGGCGCCATCGCCGCGGCTGTCCTCGTACCCGGACTGCCCGGCATCAACGACGTCACTCCGGCCAGCCCGGATACACCCCGGATACAGGCTGGTGCCTTGCTGTCGGCCTGGCCGATCTACCTGACCAGCTGTGCGGCCATGTTCATCTCCGCCCAGGTCGAGGTTGCCCTCACTCCGCTGCTCGGGCAAAGCGGCCAGGCCATCGGCTGGGCTGGCCCGCTCCTCAGCATGTTCTCTGTCGCAAGCGTGATCGGAGGATTCCTCTACGGGCTGCGCGGCTGGCCAGGGACCTACCGCAGGCAAAACCTCATCTTGCTCACTGGCGAGGCAATTCTGGTCGCAATTATGGCGCTTGCCGCCGCGAACGGCGTCGCTGTCATGGTGATCCCGCTGGCAGTGGTGGGCCTGCTGCAAGCCGGAGTGCTCACGGCGCAAAGCCTTGCGCTGCATTCCGCGCTGCCCGCGAACCTGCGCTCTACGGGCAACTCCCTGATGTACACCGGGAGCTGCATCGGCTATGGCGTGAGCTCCGCCGCCATTGGCCTGTTCGCCTCCCACGGCGGTGCCAGGAATCTGATCCTGGCTTCCTGCCTCGCAACACTCGCCGTCGCCTGGCTCAGCGCAGCGGCAGGACATCGGACCAGCCGACAGCATCGAATGGCCACGCCGGCCCCCGCGTCAACGCCTACCGATGTGGCCTAACAGGAGCTACTTAATATGCTAAGTAATCAAGGAAAGTCGAGTGACCAAAGTTCCAGGATCTTAACCCCGCGATGCTTGACAATCTCTAAGTATGTAGTCTATATCTGAGTATGGATGAAATGAGGCCACATGTTATGTCGGCGTTGAGATACCAGACTGTTGCGATCGTCGATCCCGTGGCGTCCGGAGCGCCGTACGGCGCCGAGTGCAAGGCCATTGGCCTGTCTGCCATCGGCATTCTGACCTGCGACTTACAGTGCGCGTACACCGCGCAGACGCTGCGGCGAGACGACTTTACCGAGATTTACCGGCACCAGACGACGGAGGAAACGGTCTCCTTTCTGAAAGACCATGAGGTGACGGCTGTCATTCCAGGTGACCATCTGGCCCTGAGGTTGTCTGATCTCTTCGCGCACTCGCTCGGGGTAACAGGAAACCCGGCAGAGAGCATGGAAGCCAGGTTCAACAAGCGGGTCATGAAAGAGCGCTGGGTCGCGAACGGCGTTCCCTGTGCCAACTGGTTCGAGTCGAGTGACCTGCGAGCTGTCCTCTCGTGGGCGAAGAGCCAGGGCTTTCCGGTTGTGCTTAAGCCGAATGCCTCGACCGGCTCTTGCCACGTCTTCAAATGCACGGACGAACGTGAGGTGGCCAGCGCCTTCGAGGTCATCACTAACGAGCCGGACGATGAGGGATTTAACTACGACACTGTGCTCGCCGAGGAATACCTGGATGGTGACGAGTACTTCATTAACCTGCTGCACGACGGCGGCGGGGAGAGCCCGATCGTGTCAATGGCCCGATACGAAAAGATCCAGCGGGACGGGCGGGCGAGCATATACCGTAATATTCGGTCCATGGCGTTGACTGATCCGCTGGCCAACGAGGTACTGCCGCAAATAAGAGCAGCCAGTGCCGCGCTAGGTGTCCGGGTCGGAATCAACGACACCGAGTTCAAGATGACATCACGAGGCCTGCGGATTATCGAGATCAACAACCGGTTGCCAGGGGCCGGCACGCCACGCATGATCCAAAAGTGCTCAGGGCTCAACTGCTACCAGGAGAACATCCGGCTGTATACGGGTCAGCGTCGCGATTGGTCGCAGGACTATCACTTCAGGCGGCATTACTGTATATGCTGCCTCATCAACGACCGCGCGGGCCGGGTCGTTGGCTACGAAGGCATCGAAGAGGTGGCCAGCCTGCCTTCATTCGACGACATCCGTTTCATTGCGGATACGGGTGCGTACTGCCCGGTGACCGTCGATCTAGACACCGCATGGGGACTGGTCTGGCTGGTGAATGAGGATCAGGCCCAACTGGACCAGGACACCGAAGCCGTTCACTCACTCCTGCGCCTGCGGGTCGAGTAGTGGAGCAACATGACTGCCATACCACCCGTTGCCTCAACGGCTGACCGATCGCTGGCCGGCCACGGGGCGCACTCCTGTGATGAGTTCACTCAGCTGCGAGAAGTTATCGTGGGCGATACGAGCCACGCCCGGATTCCTCGCCGGGACGTCTCAATTTGGACGAGCCAGTACTCGGAGCTGACTTGGGATGAGATGGCGACGGTACGCACCGGTGCCCTTCCCAAGCGAATCATCGATGAGACTAATGATGACCTGGAAGAGCTCGTCGCAACCCTGCGAGACCTTGACATTGTCGTGCACCGGCCAGCTATTGTCGACCATGCGCAGGAGTTCGCTACGCCCGACTGGCGCAGCGACGGGTTTTACTCATACTGCCCCAGGGACATTACGCTCATTATCGACTCCACCATCATCGAAACACCCAGCCCGACACGTGCCCGCTACTTCGAGCTCAACGGGCTCAAAAGTCTCTTCCAGCATTGCATGACCCAGGGCTCAGCCTGGATTTCAGCGCCGAAGCCTCTCCTGCTTGACCAACTCTTCGGCGTCGGACCGCAAGGCCTGCCGGTGCTCGGGGAGCTTGAGCCGGCCTTCGACGCGGCGAACGTGTTACGCCTCGGTCGAGATTTGCTCTACCTCGTTTCGTGCAGCGGGAACGAACTCGGGCGACAGTGGCTTGAGAGTGTGCTGCGCGTGCACGGCGACACCTATCGCGTGCATCCCCTGCGCGGCCTTTACGACCATACGCACATCGACACCACGATCTCGGTGTTGCGGCCAGGTCTCGTTGTGCTCAATCCGGCCCGCATCAGCGAGGCTACCGTCCCGGACCTGTTCCGCGGCTGGGACATCATCTGGTGCCCGACCGCGATCGACACCTCGCCCACCGTCGCGCACCCCCTCGGCTCCGCGTGGCTGGGAATGAATCTGCTGATGATCAATCCTCAGCTGGCCATTGTTGACGCGGCACAGCATGAGCTGATCAAGCAACTCCTGCGCCACGGCATCGAGGTGCTGCCGCGTACGCTGCGCCACAGCCGGGTACTTGGCGGCGGGTTCCACTGTGTCACCCTCGATCTCGTCCGTGACGGCGAGCCAATCAGCTATTTCGACTAGGTCGATCGAAGGGACCGCAGGAACGATGTCGCCTAGTCGTTGACGGTCGGCAGCTTAAGCTTGGTAGCTGTGGGGGAGCCAGCTGAGCCAGGCAAGTACGCATACATCAGTTGCGCTGCGGCGGACTCGGCGGTGGCGGATGAGTTGAGCCAGGCGCTGGCGGAGGCAGGAATCCAGGCATGGCATCACAGCACAAAGATATGGCCGGGCCAGGATTGGCGCGCAGAGATCCGGCGGGCAATCGCCGATGGCGCGATGGTATTCCTGGCGTTGTTTTCCCGAGCTGGCCTAGACCAGGAGCAGTCGCGGCACCACGAGGAATTGCTGCTGGCCATCAGTGAGCTGCGCCGACGACGGCCTCTGGTCCCGTGGCTGATCCCGGTCCGCCTGGATGACTGCGAGATCCCGGACCTTGAGATCGGCGCGGGGCGCACGCTGCGCTGGCTACAACAGGCGGACCTGTTCGGCCCACACCGGGCCGAAGCCTTCTCCCGGCTCGTCGTCAGCGTGGCCCGGATCCTTGACGTGGAGCCAGTACCGCATGCGGACGGCGAAGGGAGCGACCGGGTCGAGCGGCCTGATGACCGCAGCTACCGCAATGTCTGCGAAAGCTACCTTGTCTGGGCTGCTAACAAGTGGCGCTACATCGAACTTGGCGATCTGGGCATGGAACCCAGATCCGGTGATGCGGCCGAGCGTATCCAGCGCCTGCCATTGGATGAGATGTACGTCTCGCTGCAGGTCGATCCCCGGTCGCTGGCAGACCGGCGGCGCGATGAGCAACTGCGGCGGTTGGACGAAGCCGACCGCATCACGGCCGCTGCTCACTCCATGTCCTTGGATGAGGACCTAGGTTGGCGAAGCGATGATGAAGGTTACCCGCGTGACGCGGATGGCCTGTCGCCGGAAGCAGCTTTCGAACGGCATCGCGTCCTTGTGATACTCGGCCACCCGGGCAGCGGCAAGTCCGTAATGTGTCAATGGCTGGGTTCCGGCTTGGCTTGGCAGGAACTGAGAAAACTCCGCGCCGGCACGTCCGGGCAGCCGCGCATTCCGATGAAGTTCCGGGCCGCCGATTACGCCAAGTACTACGCGGCGCACTTCGCCGACGGCATCGAGCCTGGCAGCCTCGCAGAATTCCTTGCGAATACACTGGCGCGAGAAGTCGGCTGTCCCGGCTGGCGGCTTGAGGGAATGTTCACCAGAGCATTGGAAGATGGTCAAGCCATCCTGCTGATTGACGGGCTTGACGAGCTTATCGACCATCGCAATGAGGTCATCGACGCCCTCGCCTCGCTGGTGGACTCCCACGTCACCGACGAGACCATTTACAGCCAGGTCGTCATCACCAGCAGGATAGACGGCTACGCAGATATCTATCTCAGCTCGGGGGAAGCGGCTCATTTCCTCATCCGGCCCATGTTTCGCCAGCAGGTTACCGGCTTTGTCCGTCGTTTTTTCGCGGCGATCGAAGCGGCGGGGCAAGCGCCGTTGTTCCTGGCGCATCTCGAAGAGAGCAGCAACGTGGCCGCTCGCCGTCTCGCGGGCATTCCGCTATCGCTGGCCTCCATGTGCTCCTATTGGCATCGGCATAACGAACTCCCGCCGAACGAGGCCATGCTGTACCGGCGGCTGATCGTGGATTCCTCATTCTGGTGGCGTGGTTTCGCAGGTCAAGACCAGGATTCGTTCCTCGATCGGCTGCTCAGTAATGAAGAGAGCTTCCTGGCCGTGCTTGCTCGCGTCGCTGCCCGCATTCACGAAGACCATGTCGATGGCCAGCTCACCGACAAGGAGCTTCTCGACACGCTCGACAGCGCGTTGTACGGCCCTGCCCGGCTGACCGGGAACGACGTCGGCTCACAGAGCTTGAAGCTGACGGCGCGAATCCGAGAGAAGGTTGGCGTCCTCTCGGAATTCTCGCCCGGCAAGTTCAGGTTCCTTCATCAGATCTACCGTGAATACCTGGTTGGCTACGACTTGCTGAACAGGCCTACGGGATCGGGGCGCAACGACAAGCCGTCTGACGAAGCAATCTTTCTCCGGCTCAAGGATCGGATCGGCCACCCGCGGTGGCGCGAGCCGGTGTTGCTCGCGCTGAGTGAATGCGGCGCGGCGACTAGGACGACGCTCATGCAGATCGCGATCAGCAGCCCGGGTTTGGATCCAGAGGAATGGACCGACATATTTCTCACGGCGATGCTTCGCCGCCCGCCCGTTGAGGCAAACGCGCAGGAGCTGACCAAGCTTATCGAGCTGGCTTCGGTAACCTACAACTCTGTCGGGGGCATCCCGGACGTTCTCGGCGAGCTAGACGTCAAGATGGCCGAACTGCGTTCCTACGTTGGGCCAGAGACATTCGATTTCCTCGCGCTAAGCCTTTTCGCGCAGAACGACGCCGCAGCCGCGCCTCTCGCAGCCCTCTACTGGCGCCGGTGCTGGCTCACCACAGCCGTGCTTTCTGCCTTCGCTGCCTCAGCGCGCCACGACACGGCTTCGTGGGATTGGCCGATTCAGCGTGCGCTGCGGCGGGCGGGCGCCCCCGAGCCACGACGCCAGGTGACAATACGGCCGAGGCTGGACATATGGCAAGGGAGCAACGACAGCGTCGTGGGCCGCATGGCACAGCGCCTGCTGGCCGTCGGGCGCCGACCCTGGGAGGAGCAGCGGTACAAGGCCCTGCAGGCGAGCGTTGAGGCTCCTTCAACGGACACCTTTCCTATGCGGCGGCTGTTCCTCGACCATCCCGACTGGTGGCAGGCATGCCAGTCGAGCACGGACTGCATGCGGGTGATCTGCGCGCTGTTCGGCGGTCTCGACCATCATGATTCGTTGCGATGGGCCGCTGAAGACGAGGACTTCGGTCGCCTGCTTCGGTTGCAACCTGGTCAGCGTGACGTCGAGATCGAAGAGCGCGCAGCGGAACTGGTGCCCCGATTCGGGGTGATCGACGTGGTCGTCCCGATAGGCCAATCGCTGGATGAGGGCAGCAACCAGGTGTCTGCCATCGTGCCGGAACCCGTTATTGACCTCGCCTGGATGACATGCCCGTCGGTGCCGTCGGTGCGGACTTCGATGACCCGTTGGCTGCATTCCGGGCCTGGTGATCCCGATCTGCTCCGCGATGAGCTGGAGCGGCTTGCCGGAGCGGAATCCCGGCCTGCCGAGCGGGCGGAAGCCGAACTCGGCCTGCTGGTACTTGACGGACGGCCGATGACCGTTGACGTGGCAAGTATCCAGGCGCTCGGCCGTGCCCTTGAAGCTGTAAGCGACGCCATGATCCGAAGCCATCGTGCCTGGTTCGAGGCTGTGTGGGCGCCTCGCGCCGCAGTCAGCGACGCCGAGCGCGCCTCGATGCACCGGTTTTTGCTTCAGATAATCTTCCTGATCGCGGGGCGACCCATCGCCCTCTCGCCTGATCCGGCTGACCTGCGCCGCGACCCTGCGCTCCATCCGGTACTGCTCGCTGACAGGCTCGCCCGGCAGTTCCTGGCCTGTTCCTGGGGAGAAAGCCGGCCCGATGATCTCGGGTTGTCACAACTGTCACCCGATGGTTTGCTCGCGGTTCTCGGCTGGCTGACTACGCTGCCGTATCAGGCCAGCCCGGGCGGATTTGGCAGTTCCACCGCCGCGCTGTGGCACGAGGCGATGGGTAGTTCGGCGATCAGCCTGGGCGGGCTGATGTCGGCGGTGTGGTCTCTGCTCACGTGGGCCCACCGGCAGGATCCGCAGCTTGAGCCTCAGGTCTCGGCTGCCGTCCAGGCCGCGCTCGACTCACTCGAAGCGTCGCGCGCGCCCGCAGGACGCTCGCCCGACGGACTAGAAACGGTACCGTTTTTGGGTGAATTGCAGACGCCAGCAGAGCCGCTGTCCCGGCCTTCCCTTTCCGAAACGCCGGGCCGCGGACCGGGCGGGAAGCCTGCCGTGGATTTGTCGCTACTGCGGCGTATCCGCGACGCCGCACAGCAAGCACCGGAGTCGCGCACTAGCTTGGCCTGCCTTCTAATCTCACTCTCCCGGCAGGCGCCAGAACAAGAGCAGCCTGCCTGGCAGACCGCCGCGCTGGACTTGCTGGCAGATGAACCAGACCAGGAGTGCTTCGCCGAGACGCTGCGCCGTCTGCGAGGGCATCTGTGTGATGAGCCCGACGTTCAGGAACGGGCGCGCCAGCTCTGCAGCAAGATCATCAGCCCGATGCTCAGGGCGGACGCGGCGTGGGATCTCGGGCAAGCCGCCGAATCCCTCATCGGCCTGGTGGGCGCGCAGGCAAGCGACGCGGCTCGCGTTAGCCTGCTGACCACCGCCCGCGTGCTGCAGGAACTGTCCCGGGTCAAGATGCAGGCAAGTAAACGTGCTAACAGCGGCCGGGACGCGCCCAGCCGCGATCTGGCCGGTGCTCTGGGTCACGACTCGGCCGAGCCGTGGTTCCTGCGACTCGACCGGGACTTCTTGGAGAACATGACGGCTTTGCTGGAAAGCGACTCCGCGGCTGACGAGACGCTGACGCAACTGCTGCCGATGGTGTCGCGGATAGACGACGAGGTCGCACCCGAACTGCACGGTCTTCTGGACGCCGCCGCACCCGGCACCCGGTGGGCGGTTGTCGCCCGCAACCTGCTCACGCTCAAACGAGCTGCGGAGCCCGCAGGGTACCCGGGCGTATTCCGGGACCTGGCAGAGATGGTCCTGACTGCCGACGCGACGACATCAGCTCGGGCCTACCTCCAGCTCGCGGGCCCTTTCGCCGACAAGGGGCGACCCGACCGCCGGTACCAGCTAACCCGGTATGGACTTGACCGATGGTGGGAACTCGGCGCAGAGGTTGCCGCCGAGGCTGACCCGCGGCGTCGGCGGCTGCTTTCATTGGCTCTGCACGAATGGGACATCGACGACGCCGCGGCAGTCAGGGCAGCCGCCGGGCGAGCACTACTTGATCAGCAGCACCGTCAGGTGTGGATCACGCTCATCGACACCGCCTCAATCTGGCGGGAAACTCCCCAGCAGGTACTTGCCGAGTGGCTAGAGTCCCAACCACCGGACGAGCGACTGGCAACTGCCTGCATGAACGTAACGGCAATGCTGGTCAGCGCGGGCCACGGGCTACCCGTCACCGACGAACTGCGGGTCGCTGCGGTACGCGCGTGCGCGCGCACCGGTGCTGTCCCGAGAACTGTAAGGGGCCTGGCTGCGGGGGAATGGCGCATCGGCGTCGCGCGCACAGTGGCCGATGCGTGCATCGACGCCATGCGAACCGAACACGCGACGACCCCGGCCCTCGATGTCGCCATGGCCAACATCTGGAACAGCGCTGCCCCCGTCATCAGCATCGACAGCTCAGGATCGGAGTCCGTCGACCTGCTGGAGTACGGGAACCTGATGTGGGTGCCTCTGGGCGCGCGCCCGGAGGACACGGCGAGGTTCGCGCCCGCCGACCTCCACGGCGAAGCGGCGATTGCCCTGCTGACCGCGTGGGCGCGCGAGTTCGACCGCAAAGACCTGAATTCCATCTCCGCGCTCGACTACGCGACCTGCGAGGCAGTGCTGTGCCTGCTCGTAGTCCTGAGCGCTCGTGACGACGTTCAATTCAGGCTGTCCTGCCCGCCCGAATCGATGCAACGCGTCTTCAGCCGCGCCGTTACACGAGGCAGTCGCCTGTGCGCCGTGGCAAGCCTGACATTGCTCAGCCGCCTCAGGTTTGTCGACCTTGCTCCCGCCGACGGCCCCGACCTCATCGAAGTCCTAGACAACGCACTGCGCGCCGGACCACAGGAGTATGCCGCTGCCTTCGACTTCCTGCAGAACGTCCGTTTCGTCCGCGGCGCGTCTCTCATCCGCTCCATATCCGAGATCATCGAGCAGTCGCCGAACGAGTCGGTCTCGCAAGGCTTCGCCAGCCTCGCAGCCATCTACCTCTCGTCGCCGACGTGCTCAACGGCAGACGCGCGCCGCCTAAGTGAAGCCTTCCGAGCTGACGTCGGCGACAAAGCACGTCGCCGGGCGGTCCATCTGGCCGGGATCGGAAGCGAGCGAAGCCCCCTCGTGGCGACCTTGGGTCCGGATCGGCAATCCGCGTTCCGCCGTCTGCGGCGTCAAACCAGGTCGCGTCCGCGCACCACAGAAAGCACGATCGGTGATCATGAACAGCTCGAACGTGCGGCGCCGAAGATCACAATGCCCCCAAGCGGCACAAACCAGGGACGCTGGCTTTCACGGATAGCCCAGGAACGATCCGGCGGCTTTGTCTATCTAATCCGGACCCCTTTCCCGGATGGGAGTCGGGCATGGTATTACGTGCAGGTAGACCTGCTAAAGCTTCCAACGTTTGTACAGGCAGTTACCTCAGGGCCGACCGACCTCACCAAATACGGCGTAATTCTCTACCGTGGGTGGGGTGACGAACCACCGCCAAATATCAAAAAAACCGTCGAGGAAGAATACCAAATGGGCTAACCTGCTAAGGTACTGCTCGCCGGGGGCGACGGACCAGCTCCCCGGAGCAATTGGGGCACACCGCCCCGAGTTCATCGCTGCAGGACTGGCAGAACGTGCACTCATAACTGCAGATCCACGCCAAACCGCCAACTGTCAGGCTGATCCGGCAGCGCTCGCACTCCACGCGCATCTCCAGCACGTTCAGCATCCGATCACAAATCACCGGCCGTTTGGCGCCAGGTTGCACGGACCCAGCACCAGCACCCTCATGATAATGCGACGATCCGCCCACGCCGTCGTCCTCATGGGCGGACGCGGATGATCGTCTGCCCGCTGATCCGCTCGGTCGGGTTGAGGGCCGCGACGGCGTCGTCGAGGGTCGCGACTCAGGGTTCTTCTCATGAAGCGGGTCGATGAGGTCGGCGCGCGAGAGGGTGACCTGCACTCGCTGGGGTATGGGTTTCACGACACCGGGATGCCGGGTCGGCTTCTGTCCCGCCGCGGCCCTGCCAGCGCCCGGGCTCACCATCTGCATGTTGTCCAGGCCAGTGCCCTGCCGACCGGGAATCAGCCGCAGCCGCGTGACTACCTGCGCGGACACCCTGACGACGCCGCCCGGTACGGCGCACTCAAGAGACGGCTATTCCAAGGACCACTACGTGAGGTGAGGTTGCCGCGATGAGCATGGAGATCATCCCTTTTCGCATGGAGATCCCCGAAGCCGATCTCGAAGACTTGCGGGAGCGGCTGCGCCGGACGCGCTGGCCGGATGCGGAGACAGTGGACGACTGGTCGCAGGGCATCCGCCTCAGCTACCTCCGTGATCTGTGCGAGTACTGGCTGGAGCGATACGACTGGCGGGCGTGTGAGGCCAGCCTCAACCGGTTTCCGCAGTTCCGCACGAGCATCGACGGTCTCGGCATTCATTTCCTACACGTCCGGTCACCGCAGGTCGGCGCGCTCCCGCTGATCATGACACACGGCTGGCCGGGCTCGATCGTCGAGTTCCGTAAGGTCATCGGGCCGCTCACCGACCCGGTTGCGCACGGCGGGGAGACCTCCGACGCCTTCCACCTGATCTGCCCGTCGCTGCCGGGATTCGGCTTCAGTAGCAAGCCCGCCCGAGCCGGCTGGGGTATCGAACGAATTGCGGACGCCTGGGATGAGCTGATGACCCGTCTCGGCTACGCGCATTACGGTGCCCAGGGCGGGGACTGGGGCTCTGGGGTTACGCAGGCGCTCGCCACCAGGCACGCCGCCCACCTCGCGGGTGTCCACATCAACATGGTCACTGCCCCGCCGGATCCGGAAACCATGAACGAACTCACTGAGCAGGAAGAAGACGCTCTGGCTGCCATGACGCATTTCCAGGCCTGGGAGTCGGGCTACTCGAAGGAGCAGTCAACCCGCCCGCAGACCGTGGGCTACGGCTTGGTCGACTCGCCCGCAGGTCTGTGCGCCTGGATCGTGGAAATGTTCTTTGCCGGGACCGACTCCGACGGCGACCCGGCGAACGTGCTGACCCGGGACGAGATGCTGGACAACGTGATGCTGTACTGGCTGCCAGGGACCGGCGCGTCATCGGCGCGACTGTACTGGGAGAGCTTTGACAAGCTGACGAGCCGGCCGGAAGACAAAATGCAGGTACCGGTCGGGTGCTCTGTGTTCCCCAAGGACATCCTCCGCCCCTCCAGGCGCTGGGCCGAGAAAACCTACCCCGGCCTCCGCTACTGGAACGAGCCGGCTAAGGGCGGCCACTTCGCCGCGTTCGAGCAGCCAGCCATCTTCGTCGACGAAGTCCGCGCCGCCTTCCGCTCGTTCCGCGGATGATTTTGGGTAAGTGCCGTCCTAATGAGCTTCAGACCCACCAGATCGCCACCCATGATCGGTTCACGGCTGCTGGCTCGGCTGCTCGCGGGTTTGCCTGGGCAGCAAAGGATCGTGGATGAGGCGTTCGGCGCTGATGGCCGTCCCATCCGCTGGTGCCCAAAGCGATACGGCAGACTTGAAGATCAAAATTACGTTTTTTGTAAGTTAGGTATCGAATCCAGCCAGGGTTGCAGAGCATGAAACTTACAACTAGTGTAAGTTTCATGCTCTCGGCGACGTCACGTACCTCGCGGGTCTTCTATGGGCTCGCCGCTAGGCACGGTGGTTACTTCACTACGGGTGAGGCATCTCAGGTGGGCATCAGTTACCGCCAGCTGTCCTACCACGTGGCCTCGGGCGCGTTGGAACGTGCCAGCCATGGCATCTACCGCCTCATTGACTACCCAGTGCATTCGCATGGGGACATGATCGCCGTAACGTTGTGGGCTGGTCCCGACAGCGCCATCAGCCATGAGAGCGCGCTGGCGGTCTACGGGCTCGCATCGGCGATGCCTACTGTTATCCACCTGACGGCTCACCCTTCCTTCAAGGGGCATCGTGACGGGGTACGAATACACCACGAGAAGCTGGCACCCGATGAACGGCGCTTGTGGGACGACGTACCCGTGACCACGGTGGAACGCACTCTCATCGACATCACGCGTAGCGGCGACCGAGCGCTCCTGCGCGACGCGGTCCGCGAGTCTCTTGAGCAGGGTCTCACTACACGGAAGCGTCTTGCCCACGCCATCAGCAGTCGGGAAGATCGCACGCGCATCCGCCGAGATCTGGGTCTGCGGCTGCCGGCCGTTCGGGAATCCGCATGAGCGGACGCACCTATGCGAGCTCGGCGGCGATGCGCGCGGCCCTCGAACAACGACTGCTCGCTCAGAGCAGGTCCGCGAAGCTACCGCTCGATCGTCTGCGCAAGGAGGCTGCGATCCAGCGACTGCTCGCGCGCATCGCGGCCGAAGCACCAGTCGGCAGCTGGGCTCTCAAAGGCGGGATCGCCATGATCGCGCGAGTCGGTGACCGGGCCAGAGCCACATCTGATGCAGATGCGACTTGGCGGGCCGACGAGCAGATGCTCCATGACATGCTTGACCGTGCCGGCCTGCTGGATCTCAGTGACAACTTTGAGTTCATAATTGGCCGTGGTAAACCTATCCAGGCTGAAGGGCCAGAGGGCGGACTGCGGTTTCCGGTGACGGCGCGTATGGCCAGCAAAGTGTTCGAGGCGCTTCGCCTCGACGTTAATCTTGTCAATCATGATCCTCGCCCGGTAGAGGAAATCACACTTCGGAACCTGCTGGATTTTGCCGGAATACCGCCGGTCACAGTCCCAGCCATCAGACCCGAACAGCAGCTGGCCGAGAAGTTGCACGCCTACACGCGCGACTATGGCTCTCCAGATAACGGGCGATCAAAAGATCTCTACGACATGCTCGTCATAGCCCAGGAACTTACGCTGCCGACAAAAGCTGGTCTGACCGCAGCCTGTCGCCAGACGTTCGCGCTGCGCGGAACCTCGTGGCCCCCGGTGCTCGGGCTTCCTCCGGAGTCCTGGGCCCGAGCATGGACCGCATACGTCGCAGACTACGGAATCCAGTACCGCACCTTGGCGCAAGCCTATGAGGCTCTCACAGCGTTCTGGCAACCCGTTATCGAGGAAACACGATCTGGCGCGGTCTGGGACGCCGAAAGCTGGATCTGGTCCTAACGGCCGTTCGCGGCATTGACGTCCGTCAGTCGACGGTACCGTCAAAATTGCCCCCTGCACGGCTCTTACAGATGACCTCTTCCTCCCCTAAGAGGGCTCTGAACTGCGTGGGCGGTACTGGGATTGAACCAGTGGTCTCCTCCGTGTCAGGGACAATCGGTCGGCGGCCGACTGTAGCTGGCTGAGGCTGGGTGCGGCCATTCGATGGCTAGCAGAATGGCTAGCAGTCAGGCTCGGTCGCCGAGAAGAAAGGTTGGACACCAGGCTCACTTGGTCAGGGAGGCGGGGTGGTGCCCGTCGTCCGCGCCGTGGCGAGGAGGCGGCTTTCGATACGGTCTAGGACCCGCGTGAGCAAGCCGACGGTCTGAACGACTCGGCGGCCTCGGAGATATCGGCGTAGTCGACCTGGGCGGTGCCCAGCGGGGTTGCGCAACATTCCGTAGTTGCCGCCAAACATGGCGCGGGTCGCGTCCTGCTCGCCTTCGGGGACCTCGGAGTCGGCGAGCGGACCGCCGGGTCCGTGCCCGCGACGATCCCGCTGCCGTGGTCCGTGACAGCGGTGCCACCCAGGCTGACCGGGCACGCCGAGGTACCCGTGTGCCATCTGCGGTCTCGTCGCTGAAAGCACCAGAGCACCGCGGGGACGCCGGGGCGTGAAGTAGCTGCCACCGGGGAACGCCCAGCCATCAGAAACGCCAGCCCGATTGTCGGTGATCCACACCGCAGCGAGAGCTTGTCTATCGTCGCGGCGGTGCTGAGACGTCGGCCGGGAATGCGGGGCGCCGTCTTGGCTCGTTCTCCGCACGCCCGCCAATGACGCGTTCGAGGCGGTCAGAATACGCGAGCTTGCCTACGAACTGCTGCGCGGCGCCGACTGCGAGGTCCAGCCCTGGGCTATGTCCAATTCCCCGCATTTGCGTCCCGGATCGCTCCTCAAGGTTTCGTGGTCCGCGTGAGCTTTTCGTCGGAAGTTTCGTCGTTCAGTTGACGACGCAAAAGGTAAGGTAACAGGCAGTGATAAGCACAGCAGGACGGGCTATCTGGCGCGGGCATCGCCGCTGATCGCCGGCCGCCCTGGCCTGGCGAGCGAGGCGCTTGTGCGGCCTGGCTCCTGACGGGGGGATGCCATGATGTCAATGATCAGGAGCGTAGCCGGGCCGTTGGCCGTGGCGTTGGCGGCTTTTGCCGGCGGCGGCCCGGCGAGCGCTGGCGCTGGCTGGTCGATTAAGCCCACCCCGGATCCCGCGGTCGTGTCGCTGCTGAGCGGGGTGTCCTGCTCGTCGCCGGATGCCTGCACGGCGGTCGGGGCGTTCCAGACCAGTTCGGGCGCTTACAAGACGCTGGCCGAGCGGTGGAATAGCAGAAGATGGGTGCGCCAGCCAACGCCGAACCCGCCGGGCCTGAGCCCCCAGCTGGCGGCGGTGTCATGCCCTCGGGCGACGGACTGCGTCGCGGTCGGGTCCACCGGCGACGGGCTGAGAACGCTGGCCGAGCGCTGGAACGGAAGCATGTGGAAGATCCAGGCCTCAGGAACCGGCGGTGCTGGCTGGCTGACCGGGGTGTCCTGCTCGTCGCAGTCTGCCTGCACAGCAGTAGGGTTCACGGGCTTTGACGGCGCCTTGGCCGAGCGGTGGAACGGGACGAGGTGGGTGGTTCAGCACCTCCGCAGCCCGGCGGGTAACTCCGGTCTGACGGGGGTGTCGTGCCCCACGCGCACGGATTGCATGGCCGTGGGGTACACCGCGACCGGCGGCGGCACTTTCGCCGAGCGCTGGAACGGACGCCGGTGGGTGCCCCAGGCCACCAAGAGCCCGGCCGGCTTCTCATTCCTCTATGGTGTTTCGTGCTCCTCCCCTGGTGCGTGCACCGCGACGGGGTACTACCAGACCGGTGCGGGGACCGACAAGACCCTGGCCGAGCGCTGGAACGGACGCAACTGGAAGCTCCAGGCCACGCCGAGATCAACGACCGGCAACGCGGTCGACCTGGCCGGCGTGTCGTGCGCAAGGGCCTCGGACTGCACGGCGACCGGGTACTACTTCACCCGCCAGGGGCAGCGGGTCCTGGCCGAGCACTGGAACGGGCACGCATGGGCGGTACAGCGCACCCCGAACCCGAAAGGCACCTTCACCTCCCAGCTGAACGGGGTGTCGTGCCCGTCACCCACCAACTGCGAAGCCGCCGGGTCCTACATGATCAGCTTCTCGCAGAAGACTCTG
>Ga0134126_10001537_pt1 | contig 29395 bp, 30 predicted proteins | sample KB31752_FD_96881 | JGI IMG/M metagenome (GOLD analysis project Ga0134126, IMG submission 96881) | Terrestrial soil microbial communities with excess Nitrogen fertilizer from Kellogg Biological Station, Michigan, USA - KB3-175-2 | ecosystem: Environmental > Terrestrial > Soil > Unclassified ... | reverse complement strand
GCCGAGCTTGCCGCCGCCGCCGTGTCCCATGACGATGCTGGGGTAGTCGGCCAGAGGGAGCGGGCAGGTCCAAGTGGAAAAGTCGATGGTGGTGGTTGTGTGGCTCATCGCGCCGCTCCTGCGCCTGCAAGTTGCTCGGCCGACAGGAACCGCCCATAGTTGTAGTACGCGGCGCATGCGCCTTCGCTTGATACCATGGTCGCGCCCAGCGGATGCCGCGGGGTGCACTCCTTCGCAAATGCAGGACACTCGCCGGGCTTGATGGCGCCGCGCAGCACATCGCCCGCGCAGCATAGCGGCGACTCGACCGTGCGGATTCCAGAGATGTGAAAGCGTTCTTCCGCGTCGAAATCACGATAGGCCGCATTCAGCTTCCAGCCGCTGCTCGGGATGACTCCGATACCCCTCCAGGCCCGGTCGGTCGTCTCGAACACCTCGGCGAGCAGGCGCTGAGCTTCCAGGTTCCCGGCATAGCTGACGATGCGCTCGTAGGCGTTCTCCACGCGATGCTCGCCGCGCTCGAGTTGGAGGACGGCGCGACGGATGCCGTCGAGCAGGTCGAGGGGCTCGAAGCCGGTGACGACGATGGGGATGTTGAACTGCTCGGCCAGAGCCGGATATTCCCAGTAGCCCATCACGCTGCACACGTGACCGGCGGCGAGAAATGCCTGGACCTGGTTTCCGGGCGCCGACATGATGGCTTCAATGGCCGGCGGCACCAGCACATGCGAAACCAGCAGCGAGAAATTTTTGAGCCCGCGCCGCTTGGCCAGGTGCACGCTCATGGCATTGGCGGGTGCGGTGGTCTCGAACCCCACGCCGAAGAAGACCACCTGCTTGTCAGGATGCTTCACGGCCAGCTCGACCGCATCGAGCGGCGAGTAGACGACGCGCACATCGCCTCCGCGGCCCTTCACCTGGAACAGGTCGCCCTCGGTGCCGGGCACGCGCAGCATGTCTCCAAAGCTGCAGAAGATGACGCCCGGCTGCGCCGCGATGGCCAGCGCTTTGTCAATGAGTTCGAGGGGGGTGACGCAGACCGGGCATCCCGGGCCGTGCACCATCTCGATGCCCGCGGGCAGCATCTGGTCGATGCCGTTCTTGATGATCGAATGCGTCTGGCCGCCGCAGACTTCCATGATCTTCCACGGCCGCGTGGTGACTTCGTGAATCTCGCGCGCCATAGCCCGAGCAATTTCGCCGTTGCGGAATTCGTCGAGGTATCTCATGCGCGGTACTTCTTTCCGAGGAGCTGCGGCTCGGTCGAGTCGGCGGTGCCGGGGAGCGAGCAGCTTCCGTCGGGGCACGCCGACTGCGGCCGCTGGGCGGCGCGGGCAAACGCCTCTTCTTCGCTGGCCAGCTCCTCGTCAAGGACGCCCATGGCGCGGAAGTCGGCGAGCGTCTGCTCGGCGGTGGCCTCATCGATCTTGGAGATGGCAAAGCCGACGTGGACGATGGCGTAGTCGCCGACGGCGATTTCAGGAACGTAATCGAGACAGACGCGCTTGACCACGCCGCCGAAGTTGACCCGCCCCATGCGGATCAGGCCGTCGGTGGTGATGTCTTCAACGCGGCCGGGAATGGCGAGACACATGGCAGACCTCTCTGGAAGGCTTTATACGCCGGAGAGAGGTGGGCTTTATGTGATTTGGATCACGCCAAGAGGGCAGGCCGATGCGCGGCCGCCGCTCGCGGAGCTACGTCGTCTTTGCTGCCATCTACATCGGCGCCCCTGAAGACGTTGTAATGTCTGCCTCGGCCTTCCACGATCCATCGGCCTGCTTGCGATAGGTGGTCACGTAGCTTCCGTGGTCTTCCACGATCTTGTGCGTTTTCGGATCCGTCATTTTCAAGGTGTATGTCCCCTGCGTGTATGCCAGAGGGCCAGACACGTCAATTCGCGACGGCTGCAACGAGACCATCAGCGCCGGATCCTTCAGCATCGCCTCACTAACTTTGCGGATGTCGTCCTTGCCTTGCACGGCGGGCGCTCCAGGGGTCATCAGAACTGCGTCATCGGCATAATGCGCGGCGATCTTGTCAAGGTCCCTGGCTTCCCAATGTTTGACCCACTGTGCCTCGTTGTCGCCGATCGCCTTCACATCGGCATCGTGTGTATCGGGCGGGGGAGCGGAGCCCATGTCGTTGGTGCCGTGGCATCCGGCCATGGTGCAGGCGAGGGCAGCCGCGCAGCAGATCGCAGCAAGTGCTTTCATTTGTCTATTACCTCCTCCAGGCGTCCAAGTGCAGGTACGAGACGATGGCGGAATATTCAGGTCGAAGCCTGGGGAACCGGTTCGCATGGCTGGCTGGTTTGCCGGGGGATGGCGCAGGACAGTATAAGCGGACTCGCGCACGGCGCGCCAGAGGATTCGCAGGGCCGGTCTATTTAGATTTTGAGACCGCAAGGAGCTCGTTCTGCTCGACCCGCGCCTTCACCATGCGTTTGACCAGTGCAGCCGGCAGCGGCTCGTCCATGGCGAACTGCAGGGTACCCTTCGACGTGCGGTAGTTCTTCAGCTCCCCCGTGAAGTCGTCCAGCAGCGACGCGCTCATGGGGAAGAAGCTGCAGTGCTTCTTGAAGGCTGCGTAGGCCACCAGGCCGCCTTTGTAGCGGAACGCCGGCATGCCGTAGCTGAGGCACTCTTCGGCTTGCTTCGGCGCGGCAGCACGAATGGCGGCGCGCAGCTTTCCCAGTGTGGTCCGCGCCGGCTCCGGCACGTTCCCGAGATACGCTTCTACACTGGCCTTGCCACTGTTTGCCTGTTTGGCTGCGGCCATGGCATACGACCTTCCCCGGGCCTACTGGTATACAAGGTGGCCCGGCAATGGAGCCATTCTCGCACATGGCGGCGATAGGTAGCCGCGATAGCTTCACGCCGCCTGCGGCGCGATGTGTCGCAGGACGAGCTCCTCCGCCGCCTGCAGCGTGTCGGGCGCGTCGCCAAAGCTCTCGATCCAATGCACATCGGGCTCGCGGCGAAACCAGGTCATCTGCCGCTTGGCATAGTTTCGATGGCCCTGGCGGGCGGCGGCGAGGCCGTCGGATTCGGTTATTGTCCCGTCCAGGATGGCGCGAGCCTGACTATACCCGAGCGAATCGAGCGCTTTGACGGGGCCGTAGCGGGCGAGCAGGGCGCGGGTTTCGTCCATCAGGCCGGCGGCGAACATCGCGTCGCAGCGCGCGTTGATGCGCTCGTAAAGCGCCTGGCGCGGAGGGTTGAGCCCAATGCGCAGGAGACGGAAGCCGGTGAGCGGATCGCGGGCTTCGGAGTGGTTGGCAAGCACGGTGGAGAGCGGACGGCGCGCGGCGAGGCAGACTTCAATGGCCCGGATCAGCTTCGGCGCGTCGTTGGCGTGAATACGGGCGGCGGATTTCGGGTCGAGGCGCAACAGCAGGCGGTGCAGCCATGGGCTGCCTCGGCGGGCGGCGCTTTCGCGGAGCCGATCCCGCAGGTCATCATCGCGCTGCGGGCCGGCGAAGAGGCCTTCCGTCAGGGCGCGCAGGTAGAGTCCGGTGCCGCCGGTCACAATGGGCAGGCGCGTGCGTGAGGCGATTTCGCGAAGGGCGGCGCGTGCGGCGCGGCTGTAGGCGCCGGCGGTCATCGGCTGGTCAGGGTCGGCCACGTCGATGAGGTGATGCGGGACGAGCGCGCGCTCGGCGGGGCTGGGCTTTGCGGAGCCAAGGTCCATGCCGCGATAGACCGCGACCGAATCGCAACTGACGATCTCACCGCCGAAGCGCTGGGCGAGCGCGAGGGAGAGCGCGGTTTTCCCGCTGGCGGTGGGGCCGAGCAGGATGACGACGAGCGGATCGCGTTCGGCCGGTTGGGAAGCAGGCATCAGAGCCGCCACCAGCCTGCGGGAAGGATCCAGCCGGGTTTGGTGTGGAAGACCCACCAGAGGAAGATGAGGGCGGCGGCGATCAGCAGTCCGAAGACCTGGTTACGGCGGAAGACGCGCGTTTGCTCGACGCGCCGCGCGAGCTCGGCCTGTTGCTGGTCATGCGGCTTGATGCGGGTCTGGACCATCGTCTCTGGCGCGCCAATCACTCGGGTCGTTTCGGGTAGGCTCTTTCAACTGGATCATTCGTTGTGATGACGGTTTCGACCGGAAGCGATTCTCCTTCAACCACGAGCCTAAGTACGCTCGGCGCATCGACGCGTTCATCTTTCGGATTTCTCCAAAGCGCGTAGTCATCGATGTTGAATGCTGTGACCACGATCGCCTGACAAGGCTCGTGGCCGCGCGCATCCGTTTGCAAGGTCCAGTGCACCATCTGCTGCTTCATCAGGGAAAACAAAAGCGGCGATCCCGAAATCCGATTCATCGCGCGCACCGGTCCGCCGGGCAGAAATTCTATGCGCGCCTTAACCAGGCCGAACACCCTGGCCGTTCGCGCGATATCTGGATAGACCAATTTGTCATTCGGCCCTTTTCCTCGGATGCTGCACCAGCGCGCCTCCGCATGCGCTACCATCGAAACCGCCCCGAGCAGCACCGCCACAAAAATCCCTTTCACTCGCATCCACCTTCGCTGCCCATCTTAACCCCATCACGATGCGGTGTACTTCCTGTTCCCTGATCCCTGTTGCCTGCGTCTCCCCGTTTGACTTCCCCCCGCCGCATTGCCGACCATTAACTTTCGGAGCATCGGCAGCAATTGCGAAGCCCGCACGAGGCGAGCACCATGAAAGTCCTGATCCTTGGTTCCGGCGGCCGCGAGCATGCGCTTGCGTGGGCGGCATCGCGCAGCCCGCGTGTGAGCGAGGTGGTGTGCGCGCCGGGCAACGGCGGAATGCAGCAGAACTGGCGCTCGGTTCCGGCGAACCTGAACAGCGTCGATTCCATGGTCGCCGTGGTGGAAGCGGAGCGACCGGATCTCACAGTCGTGGGTCCGGAGCTGCCTTTATCGCTGGGCATTATCGACGAGCTGCGCCGGCGCGGATTTCCGGCCTTCGGTCCCAGCCGCGAAGCCGCCAAGCTTGAATCGAGCAAGGGGTTCGCCAAGCGATTCTTGCAGCGGCACAATATTCCCACGGCGCATTACGCGCTTTGCGCTAACCGCGCGGAACTGGAGAGCGCGATCGAGCGGTTTCATCCGCCCATCGTGGTGAAGGCCGACGGGCTGGCGGCGGGCAAGGGTGTGCTCATCTGCGAGAGCCGCGCCACCGCACTCGAAGCCGCGGACAGCCTGTTTTCCGGCGCGCTGCTCGGCACACATGAGCAACAGATCGTGGTGGAGGAGTTCCTCGAAGGCGACGAGATCAGCTTTTTGTGCCTGACCGACGGCAAGCACGTGGCGCCGCTGGTTCCGGCGCAGGACCACAAGCGGATCGGCGAGGGCGACACCGGGCCCAACACCGGCGGGATGGGCGTCTACTCGACGGACAAGCTGCTGGATGCGGGCATGACCGAGTGGATTCTGCACCATATTGCGCGGCCTGCGGTCGAGGGCATGGCCGATGAGGATACGCCTTTCGTGGGCGTGCTCTACTGCGGGCTGATGATGACGGCCCGCGGACCGCAGGTGATGGAATTCAACGCGCGGTTCGGCGATCCGGAAACGCAGGCGATTCTGGTGCGTCTCGACAGCGACCTGGTGGAAGCGATGCAGGCGTGCGTCGAGGGACGGCTTTCTGACACGGAGCTGCGCTGGACGCCCGGCGCATCGGCGTGCGTCATTGCCAGTTCGGCGGGATATCCCGGGGCGTACAAAACAGGGTTGCCGATCACCGGGCTGGAGGCAGCCGCGCGCGTTCCCGGCGTGCAGGTGTTCCACTCCGGCACGGCCCTGGCCGATGGACGCGTGGTCACCAGCGGAGGCAGGGTTCTCGGAGTCACGGCGGCGGCGGAGAATCTGCAAAAGGCGCTTGCCGCCGCGTACGCGGCAATGCGCGAGATCCGCTTTGACGGCATGTATTACCGCCGGGACATCGGACACCGCGCCGGTCCACGCGCCCGCTGAGAGCGGACGCCAGGGCGTCATCCAACCCCACTTATTTAAACTTCAGGACCCCACAGGGACGGCCTGCGCCTTCTGGAAACACGAACGGCACAGCACCGGCCTGCCCTGCGTGGGACGGAAGGGAACTGTCGTCTCCTCGCCGCAAGCCGAACACCGGGTACGCGTTTCCGTTCGCACGCGCGGACCCCCGTTGGCGCGCTTCGCCTTGCATTGCTTGCAGCGCTTGGGGTCGTTTTTAAATTGTTTATCGTGGAAGAATAACTGTTCACCGGCGGTGAACACGAACTCCTCACCGCAATCGACGCACTTCAGGATTCGATCCGTGAATTCCATGGCCGGCTTCCCCGAAGAGGGTGAGAGGAATCGGCCTATAGCTCGGCGTGCCGGTCCCGTTTCCCTGTCCTCGTTCGTCTTTCCAAAACCAGGGCCCGGGCCGCAATAAGCATATGGCGGCTAAATTGGTTCTCCTCCATCGGAGGAGAGGGGTACAGTGCTGCGGTACGCCGCCCGCTTTCGGCGGTTTTCGGGATCCATAGGAATCCACTCGCGTTTGTATTCTTTCTCTTTATTCCGCGAGGTGGGCACTATATTACCCGATTTTGCAAATCCTTGTAGGTTTTTGTTGCGAAAGGACGCGCACGGTGCGCGCCCTTTCGCAAGCGCAATTAATCCTGCTCTTTCCGAGCCTTCTTGCGATTCCGCTTGCGCGCCAGGGCTGCCTTGACGCGACGCTTCTCGCCCGGTTTGAGGTAGTAGGAGTGACGCTTGACTTCCTTGATGATGTCCTCCTGCTGAACCTTCCGCTTAAACCGGCGCAGCGCGTTCTCGAGCGGTTCGCCTTCCTGTACACGAACTTCAGCCAAAAAAATCCCACCTCCAAACCTGCCAGGGGGCTAATGCTGTCTATCATACTGGAAATAGAGATATTAGTCATGTTTGTCAATGCCATGAACGTTCTTCACACGGGCTTACGTCCACGTAATCAACGCCATGACATCCCGGGTCCTCACTCGCCTGACGAACTGCCGCTTAACCAGGGAGTGATGGACGAAGGTAAGCCCATTTGGGGTCGGTTGGCAGCTAGGGATAACCCCGGGTTCCGGGCGGCGTCCTGCTGACCTGCCTTGCTCTACACTCGGATTGGAGGTTGGCCAATGATTCGCAGCTACCAGGGTCGCATGCCGCGCATTGCCGAGGGATGTTATATCGACGTTTCGGCGCAGGTGATCGGCGACGTTGCTCTGGGGCCGAGCTCGTCGGTGTGGATGAACGCCGTGCTGCGCGGCGACGTGCACTCAATCAGGATTGGAGCGAACTCCAATGTGCAGGACTGCTCCGTGCTGCACGGCCAGCGCAACCAATATCCGGTGGTGGTGGGCGACTGGGTGACCATCGGGCACAACGCCACGGTGCACGGATGCGTGGTGGAAGACGCGGTATTGATCGGGATGGGGGTAACCATCCTGAATGACTGCCGCATCGGCGAAGGCAGCATCATCGCCGCCGGCTGCGTGCTGCCGGAGCACACCGTGGTGCCGCCGCGCACGCTGTGGGCCGGGGTGCCGGGCAAGATGCGCCGCGAACTGGGCGAGGAAGACCGCAAGCTCATCCTGCAGTACGCGCAAAATTATCTCGATTACACCAAGATCTATCTGGCCGAAGAGGCGGGAACGGTTCCCACGGAGAAGATGCCCGACCTGGGCGTCGCCTCCTGAGATCCTGCCGGCCCGGATGGGCAAAATCGCATCGTTTTGCCAGACCCGCAAGTCCTTAGCGCACAATAGATGTATGTCTCGCACGACTTGTACTTTTTTGCTCGCGCTGGCGCTGCCGCTGGCCGCTGCCGCCCAGACAGGTTCCTCGCCGCTGCCCAACGCACCAGATGCGAATTCGACGCAAGCCAATGCGCCCCAGGCTGCCGCGGCGGATGATCCGACGCTGCGCAACCTGCCGCGGAATTTCTTTCACGATCAGGCGGCGATCTGGACCAGTCCGCTGCGCCTGAACGAGCACAACGCCCTGGGCCCGGTGGTATTGGTGGGTGCCACGACGCTGCTGATGACCACCGATCACCAGGTGATGTCGAAGCATTTCCTCACCAAATCAACGAACGACCACGCCAACACCGTATCCACCGGGATGACCGGGCTGCTGGTGGCCGCCCCGGCCGCGTTTTTCGTGGCGGGGTCAATGAAGAAGAACGAGCAGGCGCGGGAAACCGGCGTGATGGCCGGAGAGGCCATGGTGGACAGCCTGGCGGTAAACGAAGTGTTCAAGATCGCTTCGCGGCGCGAGCGCCCGACTGTGGACGATGCGCGCGGCAAGTTCTTTCAGCCGGGGGTGAACTTCGATTCCTCGTTCGCTTCGAACCACTGCATGGTCGCTTGGTCGTCTGCCGCCGTCATCGCGTCAGAGTACAACGGATTCCTGACGCAGGTGTTGGCATACGGAGCGGCGACAGGGGTTTCCTTGACCAGGGTCGCAGGGCGCGATCACTTCCCTTCCGACGTGCTGGTGGGCTCGGCCGTGGGGTGGATGATCGGACGGTATGTCTACCACCGCCACCACCGCTACCACTACTAGGGCGTTTTTCCTTTTACTGTGAGCTTCCGTGCCCCATCCATCTCGCGATTTTCTTCGGAATGGGTGGGATTCCAACCAACTTCCGGTCTACACAATCTCCAAACTTGCTCTGAGCTGCAGCCAAGGTCGACACAAGCAGGAGAGCGCAGCGCGCCCGCAGACTGCTGACAAACTCCGCGCCTGTGCTTTGTCACGGGAGCCCGGCTTCACAGCTAGATGAAAAGGTGCGAGATTCGTCGTAAAAACGCGTAAGGGGCTAGAAGCTAGAAGCCAAAAGCCTACGGCTGCTTGTCCCACGGATACGCCCCAGCATCCAGCCCCTCCGGTGACCACCGCCCCACAATCGCCTTCGCCACCTTGGCAATCGTCACCTGCGCCTCGTTGTCCGGGGTCCAGCTCTCATCCTGGTTGTCCCACGTGAACGCCGAAATCACAATCAGCCCCGATTTCGATGCAATCAGCGCCACGTCATTCCTCACCGCATTCAACGCACCCGTCTTGTTCCCAATCGCCGACCCGTTTTCACTCGTGTCCAGCACTTCCAAATACCGCGGAATATCGTCGCGGTCCTGCTGGTTCCGCAGCATGTGCAGAATCGTCCCGCAAATCCGCGCATCCTGCGCCGGCATAATCGCAGTGTCCGCGCCAGCAGCAGCCGCCGGCCCCGATGCCTTCGCCGCGCTTCCCAGTTCGAGCCGGCATTGCGCAAACCGCGTCATCAGCCCCGCCATCTCCCGCGCGGTCGTCTTTCCCAGCCCGAACTTCGGCTGATCCGCCGGCATCGGTCCGCTCGCCGGCTTATAGACCTTCTTATAGAGCCACGTCTGCTTCGTGCCCGCGGCCCGCAACGTATGGTCGATGTGCTCCAGCCCCAGCCGGTCAATTGCCATGTTCGTCGCCGTGTTATCGCTCAGGATCACCATCAGCGTCAGAACATCCTTCAGCGTGAGCGCCAGCGGCGTGTCGAGCTGCGCCAGCGCGCCCGATCCCGGCACCTGGTTGTCCTTATTCAGCACCAGCTTCTCTTCAAACGTCGCCTTCCCCGCGCGGATCTGCTCCGCCGCATCCAGCAGGATCCCCATCTTGATCGTCGATGCGGTCTGCACCGGCGTGTCCGCCGAGATCGATGCCGTCTGCCCCGTCTCCAGGTTCTCTGCATAAACAGCAATCTTGCCGCGATGCGCGGCGGCAATGGCCTCGAGTTGCGCATCGAGCGCGGCGTCCTCCTGTGCCGGCAGCATCGCGGAGCAAATCAGAAACAGTGCGGCGGGAACAAGCGCGAATTTGAGCATGCCACAAAGACTAAATGCATTCGCCCCCGATCGCCACAACCCAACCCACGAAGAAAGACCCTACCGCGGCGCAACCTCCACCGCATCCGGCACAATCCGCACATCCCCCCGAAACAAATGGTGGCCCTCGAAGTCGTAATGGTTGAGCGCGGTCACGCGTGAGTACTCCACCATCCCGGCCGGCTGCGGCGGAGTTGGCCGCACATGCCCCGAATCAACCAGAATGATCGGCGGACGCGGGCGCCTGTTTCCCCGCGTCCACGACGTCTGCACTGAGATGCTCCGCAAAGGGCAGATGTAGCTGTGCCCGCCGATCACCACCGGCCCATATTCCACCAGGATGTCCGCCCGCCGCAGCGGCGTCTCGTCATCCGCCTCCACGTGGAGCAAGGGACTGGCTTCGAGGTCGGTCTTGAGCACCAGGCGCAGAATCGCTCCCGATTCCGGGTCGATCGCCATCTCGCCGTGATAGCCCGGTGCCGCCTCGTAGCGGCGCAACCAGCCGTCGCGCCCGTTATAACAACAAAAGTCGACCGAGTAATGCGACTGCGACTCCGGCACTTCAAAGCGAAACACCGAGACCTTCTTCGACGCGTTCCCGGCTTGCCCGCCGGATCCCTTCACATCCTGGGCGTCGGCCGCGGCTTCCCAATGATCGAACCCCATGCGCCCATGGAGCATGTCCGTTGCAACCACTGCAAGCAGCACGCCGAAAACGCCGTGGTCCGTCAGCCCGAACGAATCAGCCGCGACCTGGGTCTTCCCCGGTTGAACCTCCTCGCGCCCATCGCGGAAGACGACGGTCGCAGTAGAGTGGTCGAGCCGCCGAAGCGGCAGCGTCCGCACAGTCGCCGGATCGATCACACCCTGCATCACCTGCAGATCCTCAAAGCGCGTCAGCCTGCGCGTCACCACAAAGTCCGGCAGCCGGTGCGTGGCCGCGGCCACGTAGTCCACGGCGCGCGAGAGAATCTGCTTCTGCGCCGCGGCATCGGGCGGCGCGTCAGCGTCCACATCCTGCACCGGCAGGTCGAGGAATCCCGACAGATCGGCAACCACCAGCAGCGCCTCGCGCGACCGCCGCCCCGGCAGCGCCTCATTCAGCCGCCTGAACCGTTCCGGAGACAGCCGCTGCGTGAGCTCCAGCCCCGAGAGCAGCCGCGCCAGGTCCCTATCCGACCGGTGCCCGGCGGCAACCATCCCCTCCAGTTGAGCCACGGTGACGGGCTCCGTCGGCGCCGGCTCGCCCGCGGCGGCACTCAGGCAGACAAGAACAATCAGCGCGACTGGCAGAAGCCCCGAAATACGCATGACAATAACGAGCAAACCTCAACCCGGCAAAAGCATACTCCACCCGCCGCGCGCCGTAGGCGCAGCGTTTGTTAGCCCCGCGCTTCAGCGTGGGGATACCTCGCGCATGATGGATAGAAGCCCCGTAGGGCGGGCACAGGCATAATCCACCGCAACGTGTGTTCGCGCTGCGATCCTTGATTATCTGCCCCGCCCAATCCACCACGCCTTGATGAACTTCCAGTGGATATACACCGAATGATTCCAGTGCAGCAGCAGCCCTTCCCGTCCATCCAGAAACCCCAGCCGGAAAAAGTAGTTATAGACGAACGTCGCCACCGGATTCAGCACGCAGTTCCACACAAACGCGGCCGGCGACCGGCTCGTCCGCCCGTGTGCCGCCAGCAGTTGCGCAATCTCCGAGCTGTAGCGGTTCATGTGCTCCAGATAAGTCGCGAGATCGGGATAGGCGTAGTGCAGCATGTCGTGCTTCAGCCTGCCCTTCGGCCCCTCGTGCTGCGGAGTCGAATGCGGCCCCACGCCCTCGCTCAGCCGTGCCGCGCCGCGCTTGAAAAGGCGCAGCTTGCGGTCGGGATAGAACCCCCCATGCCGCATCCATCGCCCCATGATCAAATTCAGCCGAGGAATCCAGTACGCCGTGTACTTCGGCTCACCCGCCAGCAGAGCCTGAATCTCCGCCTCGAGCTCCGCCGTCAGCGGCTCATCCGCATCGAGCAGCAGGATCCAGTCCTTCGTGCACAAATCCAGTGCCACATTTTTCTGCTCGCCATGCCCGCCGAACGCGTGATAACTGGTCTTTGCCCCAAACGACTGCGCAATCTCCAGCGTTCGATCCCGCGAGCCCGAGTCGACCACGATGATCTCATCGGCCCACTTCACCGTCTCCAGCGTGCGCGCGAGGTTCGCCTCCTCATTCATGGCGATCATAGCTACCGAAAGTGTCTGGCGCATTGCTTCGAGGATAAACGAGGAGGAAGATGCTTCGGTTCGGACGCTAACTTTCATCCTCATCGTCAGGAGCCTCGGCGCGCTCCCAGGCATGAGCGGGACTCTCCCGCTCTGCGTACCACCCCTTCGGCAAGTCAGCCAGCTCGACAAGGGTCGGGTCCTTCTCGACCATCGCATGCAGACACTCCAGCACTGGACCGCCGCCATCCATCATGCTGTCGCCCAGGAATTGCCAGGCGCCGTCTTCCGCATCATGCGAAACGTACGTGACGAACTCTTCGCCACGGCTTACCGTTTCGGAGATAAAGACCTTCATATGTGGCTTGTCTTCAAATCGCCAGTTCGGAAACCGCTCTGCATCGTCAATTGAGATCCAAAACTCCCGCTCCAGTTCTCCGAAGGGCGCGCCGGGTTGAAGGAACGGCTGCGCAAAGCGCGAGTTGAATCCAGGCTCTTCCGGGAAGCGGTTTTCAAGGTCGGGGTAGATGATCTGGAGCACCGGATAATTTGTGCCGCCGTAATACCAATTGGCCCAGTTCATCAATCGGCCCACCCATTTCGGGTCAACTGGGCGGAACTCGCATTCGACATTACCAATCATTTCGGAGTGACGTCCGACCGAAAGATCGACACCACTGCGCTCCCGTCGAGCCGCTTCGTTTAGACAGTGGTGTGCGGTTTTAGGCGGGAGCCCCACCGTTATGAAATCCGGCTTCCCGGACGTGTCGTATACGCCAATGGAGTAGGTCCAGAGCAGATTGTTGCGGCATTCACGTCCGACCGAAATGATGAAACAGCCATGTGTCTCGATGGCGCTGATGGTCTTCTCATCCGTCGGATGGAGACCTGTGCCGCGCCATCTGCGGGTACGTTCCGTTTCATAGTTTTTCGCATTCTCGCTCAACGCACGCCTTCGCCGTTCTTTCGGAGCATACAGGTTCCTCGGCCAAATTCGATAGACTCCCTCCATGGCCTCGAAGCTCAAACCCGCGCCTCCCGCGGCCCAACCATACTTCACTCCCGACGCCCTCAAATTCCTCCGCAACCTCGGCCGCCACAACGACCGCGAATGGTTCACCCCGCGCAAGCCGCAATTCGAAGCCCTGCTCCGCCAGCCCATGCTGGCCATCGTCCGCGTCATTACCGACGCTATGCTCGATTTCGCGCCCAGCCACGTCCGGCCCGCCGAGAAGTCTCTGTTTCGTATTTATCGTGACACCCGCTTCTCCAGCGACAAGCGCCCCTACAAAACCCACGTCGCCGCATGGTGGTCGCACCAGGGTCTCGAGAAGACCTCCGGCGCGGGCTACTACTTCCACGTCAGCCCCAAGGAAGTCATCGTTGCCGCCGGCGCTTACATGCCGGAAAAGGAACAGCTCGCCGCCATCCGCCACTGGCTGCTCGACAACCACGCGGACTTCCGCAAGCTCCTCTCCCGCCCCGCCATCAAAAAGGCATTCACTGAGTTTGAAGGCAACGCGCTCATCCGTCCCCCGAAGGGCTTTCCCGCCGACCATCCCGCCATGGACCTGGTCCGCTGCCGCCAATGGGGCCTGAGTGCCACCCTTCCTCCAGAAACCGCGCTCGACCCGAAGTTCGCCGCAACCGCGATCCGCTACTTCAAGCTCGCCGCCCCCATTGTCGACGCGCTAAATACCCCGATCGCGGCCGCCCTCAAGCCCAAACGAAAACTGCTCTTCTTCGGCCTCTAGCAATTCTCCGCATCTGAACGCCCGTGACTGCGGTCACAATCGCAGTTTCGCACCCATGCTACTGTAGCTTTGCTCTCGGAGAAAACCGGGGGCTTTCCAGTTTCGCGGGAGAAAATAAAAATATATCCACCCCCTCCCCCTTGATATGGTTTTTGGAATATTGCCTGATTGTCAGCGATCCTGGTCTCTGGATGCCTAAGAAAACCGGCAAAAACCGGCAATTTCGGCTGTTTTCCCGCAAAAATACTCGAAAACCTGTGGAAATCAGCCTTTTCGCCTTGACTTTGCCCGCCTCCAAGCCGCATTGTTTTGAACGATAGGGTTCTCCGGACCCGCATGAATACAGGGGATTCGCGCATCATGCCTCAGGCGAGCCTCTCATGCGGCACCCATCGGGTGGTCTTCACAGCGAGGAAATCCGGCGGAATTCGAGGCAAAATCGGCAAGTCACAAGGAGAGCAAACACAATGGCAACTGGAATGACCAAGACCGCCCTGACGCGGCATATGGCCGAAAAGCTCGAACTCACCAACAAGCAGTCCTCAGCCTTCCTCGACCTGCTCGCCGAAACGGCGATCAAGGAGACGAAGAAGAACGGCGTGTTCGTCATCCCCGGCATCGGCCGCCTCGTCAAGGCAGAGCGCAAGGCCCGCATCGGCCGCAACCCCCAGACCGGCGAAGCCATCAAGATCAAGGCCAAGACCGTCGTGAAGTTCCGCGTCGCAAAGTCCGCCAAGGACACCATCGCTCCAGCCAAGAAGTAGTGTTCCGGACCGGCACAAAAGCCAAAGGGGAGAGGCGCAAACCTCTCCCCTTTTTGCTTGATCACTCGACCACCAGACCACGAAAACCACTTGATCACCCGGCCACCAGACCACGAAACCACTTGATCACCCGGCCGCTCGATCACCCGGCCCCGGCATCAGCGCCCGCACCACCAGCGATATACCGAAGCTGATCAGAATCGCCCGCAGCATCAATGCCTTGTCGTAGCGCCAGCTAAGCACAGCCGTAATCAAAAAAACGCCAATGGGATTGATCTCGGCAAGAATCGCCCGGCCCCAGCGCGGCGTCTGCGCGCCCCGCGCCAGATTTGTCCGCACTCGCGGGAACAGCCGCGGCACGGCCCGCCGATAGGCCAGGTAAGGCTCTCCAATCCGCGCCGCCAGAAACGCTTCTTCGCCCAGGATCAGCCGCAGCAGAAACACTGACAGTAGCACCATGCAAACCAGCGCTCCGCTGACCGGCATTACAAATGCGATGGCGGCCACAAGGCACCACGTCCCGATGTAGAGCGGATTCCGCACATAGCGGTATGGCCCGCTCGCCATCACCGCATCGCCTCGCATCTCGAAGCTGTTGACCGTGCCATGCCCCAGCCACGCCGTTCCCCACACGCGGAACACCGCGGCAATCCCCGCAATCACACTCGCAAACACGATGACCGCGGCGATCGCGCTGGTGAATGACAACAGTCCCGTGCGGCTGATCTCAAGCGCCATCCACTCCAGCAGCGGCGTGCGCCCGCCAACACCCACTGAGCCGGTCCACGGCGCCCAGAATCCGACAGCCACCAGAACGAACATGATGGCCATGCGCATACGATATTCAAACAACGTCGCCCGCATACTCTCCTGTTCGCGAAAAGGATATATCTATTCCAGCCTACGTCACGTCACCGCGCCAAAGGCTGAACGTAGCGCCTGTGTGGTACGCTGCGCATACTGATTCGAGACTCTCTGGAGGTCTTCCCCATGTTTCTGCGTGCATCCGCAGTGTTATGTACGGCGTTGGCGGTGTGGCCATTAGCCGCACAGGCGCAGTCCGATCTCAAGGGCTCAGTCGATGCGCAACTGCCCGCACTCTCTGAGACCTACATCCATCTCCACGAGAATCCCGAGCTGTCGCACCACGAAGCAAAAACCTCTGCCTATTTCGCCGCAGAACTGCGCAAGCTTGGCTACACCGTGACCGAACGAGTCGGCAAATACGCCGACGGCTCGCAGGCCTACGGCATCGTCGCCATCCTCAAGAATGGCGCGGGTCCGCAGGTGCTCATGCGCACCGACGAAGATGCGCTACCGGTGGTCGAGAAGACCGGCCTACAGTACGCCTCCACCGTGCGCACCAAGAACGACCAGGGCCAAGACGTCGGCGTCATGCACGCCTGCGGGCACGACATCCACATGACCGTGCTGCTGGGTACCGCGAAAGAAATGGCCGACCGCAAGTCCGCCTGGCACGGCACGCTCATGCTCATCGGCCAGCCCTCTGAAGAAACAGTCGATGGCGCGCGCGCCATGCTCGCCGACGGCCTCTTCGATCGCTTCGGCAAGCCCGACTACGTCCTCGCCGAGCATGACAACTCCGCCTACGCCGCGGGCTCCATCGCCATCAAAGGCGGCCCGCTCAACGCCAGCTCCACCAGCATTGACGTGACCATGCGCGGCGTCGGCGCGCACGGATCGCAGCCCCAGGCCAGCAAAGATCCAGTGCTGATGGCGGCCGAGTTCGTCGTCCTCGCGCAGGGCATCGTGGCTCGCCAGATCGACCCGCGCGAGCCCGCCGTGCTCACCGTCGGCACCATTCACGGCGGCGCCAAGCGCAACATCATCCCTGAAGAAGTCACCATGGGTCTCACCCTGCGCACCTTCAATGACAAGGAGCGCGATCAGATCATCGAGGCGGTCAAGCGCACCGCGGAAGGCATCGCGGTGGGCTATGGCGTGCCGCAGGACCGCATGCCCGTTGTGACCGTGAGCAAAACGGAGTACGCGCCCGTAAACGTGAACGATCCCGCGCTCGCTGACCGTCTGCGCACCGTCGCCCAGAAGACGCTCGGCGCCGATCACGTCGAGACCACCGACGCCACCATGGGTTCAGAAGATGTCGGCGAGTTCTCGCTCGGCAATAAGATTCCCGAGCTCATGTTCTGGCTGGGCGCCGCCGAACCCGCGAAGCTGGCGCACGCAAAGGAAATCGGCGTCCCGCTGCCCGCCATGCACTCGCCGCTCTTCGCCCCCGACTACAAACCCACCATCGAAACCGGCGTCACCGCGATGACCGCCATGGCCATGGATCTCCTGAAATGACGGCCACGAACTCAACTCCTGACCAGGCTGCAAAGCCATCGCGAGAGGCCATTCCAAAAAGCATTTGGAGCTTCTACATCGGCGCGGGCCTGTTGCTTCTTTCCTATTGGGTACTGAGTCCCTTTGACGATTTCACTGAGTTGACCCCGGCTCATGATGGTGCTCTGCTGGCATGCTTCGCTGTCGCAGGACTGTGCGCCTTATCCTCCGTACTTGCGGCTCTCTACTTGGCAAAAAGTTCGAGCCCGCTGGTGAAGGTTCGGCTCAGCATCTCCATTCTGATCCTTGGATTTCTAGCCGTCTTCCTTGCAGGCAGCCGGTTATCTGATCTGGTGAACGGAGCAATGGATTTTCCATCTGCAAAGACAAGAAGCATGAACGCACTGCTGTTGATCTCACGTGCCTATCAGACGCATGGAAAAGGTCGAAGCTGGAACATCCAGACGATGCCCATCTGGTCCAACCTCGACATCACCGAACACGATTACCAGTTCATGCTTGCTCATCGGCGCCCTGGAGATGACTCTCACAATCCGGATGATATCTCCAGCAAGGGCTACTTCTGCGCGCGGGTCACAATCGAACGATCCGGAAGCGCACTACGAGTCATGCATGCGGGAAGCCACGCATTGCCGGCGGGAGCCGTGATCGTCTGCCCAGCAATGCACTACAACCCGGAATGAAGGCTACTTCGCCGGATCCACCAGCGCCCCATAAACAATCGACCGGCTCAAATACTGCAGATTCGGATTTCCCCCGCCCATCCGCTGAATCATCCCCACGAACACAACATCGTTCGTCGGATCCACCCAGAACCACGTCCCCGCCGCGCCGTCCCACAAAAATGTCCCCTTCCCATCGGGCAGGTTCGCTTCCTGCGGGTTATATTCCACGGCGCAGTTATAGCCGTACCCAAACCCGGGCCGGATCTGCTGCGACCCAATCCCAAACCCCTTCGTCAGCAGCGGCTCCGGCACGTGATTACTCGTCATCAGCTTTACCGAAGCGGGTGATAGAATGCGCTTGCCGTTGAGCTCGCCGCCGTTCGCCATCATCTGCGCAAAGCGGTAGTAGTCCTCAATCGTCGACACAAGCCCGCCGCCGCCCGAAGCCTCCGTGGGCTGTTCCTGGTATTCATGCGGGCTCACAAACCCTTGCGGCTGCGCGCTTACCGCGTTGGTCTTCGGGTCCCACCAGTAGTTCGTCGCGAATCGGCTGCGCTTCTCCGCCGGCACATAGAAGCCCGCGTCCTTCATCGCCAGCGGCGTAAAGATGTGGTCGCGCATAAAGTCAGGCAGCGACTGCCCTGAGAGCTTCTCGACGATGTAGCCCTCAATGTCCATCGACAGCGAATACGTCCATCCCTCGCCCGGCTGATAGAGCAGCGGAATCTTCGCCAGCTTGTCGATCAGGCCCTGCAGGTTGGGCTGCTGAAAGACCTGTGCGTCGCGCACCATCTTGTCCACCGGCGTGTTGCCAAAGAATCCATACGTAAAGCCGGCGGTGTGTGACATCAGCTCGCGCATCGTCGGCGCATGCACGGGATCGACGAGCTTCATGCTCCCGTCTTCGTTCTGCCCGGCATACACCTTCAGGTGCGCAAACTCGGGAATGTACTTCGCAATCGGATCATTGGGCAGCCACTTGCCTTCCTCGAACAAAATCATCATGGCCACGCCGGTCACGGGCTTGGTCATGGAGTAGTCGCGGAAAATCGTGTCCTTCGTCATCGCCGCGCCGCTCGCCAGGTCGCGCTTGCCATACACACGGTAATCCACCACCTTGCCGTGCCGCGCCAGCAACGTAACCGCGCCGGCAATCTCTTTCTTGTCCGTGGCTTCCTGCATGAGCGCATGCAGCCGCTCCAGGCGCTGCGAGCTAAAGCCCACCGACTCGGGCGAAACGACGCTGATATCCGATGCGTGGTGGGCCGCGGCTGGCGCAGGCTTCTGTGCAAGCGCAGGAGCGGCTAAGCAAAGGGCGAGTGCGGCAGCGCAGGACGGACGATAGATCATGGACTCTCCGAAGCGCACCGGAACAGCAGACCGGAGCGCGCGATGCAAAGTGGAATGCGCGACCTTTATACCAGACGGCGGCTCCTGACGCCTTCCTCACCGTCAGAGCCTTATTCTGTTCTTTCCGCAGCAAGACGCTACATTCGCTGACCTACAAACAAGTCGCGTCCCTGAGCGCAAATATCCCCATTGAGCGGTGGTTCGACTGGGGAGATGGGCGGATAGACAGCTTACTTTCCGATGAGCTGACCGATGTAGACGGCACTCTGATGCAACACACATATCTCTTTGTATCGGGGACGGTGATCTCCATCCAATTTGCTGCAGTAATTTGGCAAACCACCCGCGTTCGATAACTGCGGGTTAGTGCAGGCGCGCGCGCACTTCTGGCCGGATCAGGTAGAGGAAAAACACCAGGTTCAGCAGACCCTGCACGGCCGCGGCCCCGGAGCGTACCCCGGCGAACGTCCATGCCCAATAGCAGGCGAGCAGAAACACGGCAGCCAGGGCCAGAGCCCAGGCCCAGCGGAACCCGACAATCAAGCCGGCGCTCGCCGTGACGAAAACTACGGCGAACAACAGAAAAAATGCCGGGTAATGGCCGCCGCTAATTACTCCCACCACAACTGTGCCTGCGAGAAGCATGAGATAGAGCGCGACCGCGGCCATCCCAGGCAGTGGCTTGCGCGCATCGGGCTGGGGTTGCTGCGGATCTTCTGGCGGATTTGGCTGCGGGTCGGTCATAGGGTGTGCAGGTAAGCGAGCAGATCTTGCAATTGGTCGTCAGTGAGCGACGTGGCCGGCATCATGTTTCGGCCGTGCAGGATCACGTCGGTCATTCGCTCGTCAGTAGGCGGCGCGCCGGAGGGCATGGCCTTGATTTTGGTGATGGCCTGAAGGCCGGGGCCATTGAGCCCGCGTGTGCTGGTGGGATAGTGGCAGCGGGCACAGTGAACGCGGTAAACAGCAGCCCCGCGTGCTTCCTGGGGCGTCCACTGCGACGTCGGCTTTGACGGAGGCAGCGATTTGCAGCCGAGCACCGCAAATACGGCGGCCCCGCAACATACGGCAAGAGCAGCAGCTAGAATCCGGATGCGCATCTTCTTAAGATGATACGGCAGATGCTTGAGCGAGTTGGCAGCCACGCTAGCGCTCACTCGGCCCCGGCAATCGCCTCCGCAATGCGCTCGATGGCGTGGATCTCGGTTTCGCTCCCAGGGCGATGGCCATTCACCATGATGGAAAACGCCAGGGTTTTCCCGGTGGCCGTGGTCAGGTATCCGGAGAGAGCGCCGGCCTCATTGAGCGTGCCGGTCTTGGCCCAGAGCTTGCCCTGTAGCGGCGAGTTTCTGAATCGGCCGTAGAGCGTGCCGTCCACACCGGCGATTGGGAAGGTGTCGCGCCAGGCTTTTCCCCACGGCTGGCGCGCGGCATAGGTGAGCAGGCGGGTGAGCGCGCGGGGGGCAACGCGGTCGTCCATGCTCATTCCGCTGCCATCGTAAAAGAAGAAATCATTGTCGTCCACGCCGGCGGAGAGCATGAATTGGCGCACCACGCGCGTGCCCTCGGCAAAGCTGCCATCGTTGCCCAGCTCTTTGCCGAGAAGGCGGAGCAGCAACTCGGCGTGCAGATTCTGGCTGATTTTGTTGGTCAACTTGATGTCTTCGGCCACCGGCACTGACCTGCGGTGGGCCACCACTTTGCGGCCCTCCAGCGGAGCGTCCACGGTCTGCGGGGAAACACGGACAAGCGGGGTGATGGGCATGGCCCGCTCCGCCGAGAACTCGCCGGTTGCAACCGAGTAGCGGTGCGCCGATGTGGCGACTCCATCCACCTTGACGCCGCGCCCGCGAAGCGCCAGTTGCAGCACGTCCGCGGTGACCTCGGCTGGATCCTCAACAGCTAGGCCGGCATGAAAACCCTGCGGCGAGACCGTGCCGAATGCCCTCACCAACCGGCTGCCAGGGCGGCGGTCGAGGCCCGGATGCGCCGTTTCGCCGGGCGAGGCCAGCTTCATGGCGTTGTCCACCTGGTAGTAGTCGGTTGCGGGATCCCACGCGGCAGCGGTCTCTCCGGGATTGCCGCTCTCCGGGTCGGGCGCAATCGTCAGCTCCACCGTGTTGTCGTTAAACGTGAGCGCCGAGACCGGTGCGCCATAGGACCATTGCAGGTCATCCCATGCCCAGGAAGCGCCGTATGGCTCGTCGAGATAAAAGCTATCGTCGCCGATCACATTTCCGGTGATTTCGCGAATGCCTTCCTGCTCGATCTGCTGCGCAAGGTGGTCGATTACCTCGCCGGGATGTGGCTTCTCGGACGCAGGAGCCGTCGGCGGCGGTTGGGGCGCGACCGGTTGCGGCGCGGGCTCCTGATAGGGATACTTGCGCACGCTCAGGGTGGGATCGCCGGCGCCAAGGATGACCAGGTCGCCATGCAGGGTGCCCGCGGCATCGATCTCGCCCGCGGCCACGATGTTTGTGGTCCAGGTCAGGGTGTCGACAGGCAGCAGCGCGTAAGCGGCCGCGGTGGTCAACAGCTTCGCATTCGAAGCGGGAACGAAGAGGCGGCCATCATTCCATGCGTAGAGCGGCTGGCCGTCGAGCGTGGTCACGCTGATGCCGAACTCCGCGTGGCTCAGGTCCGGCTCATTCAAGATGGCATTGACGCGATCGGCAATCGTATTCGCCCTGGCTGCGGCACGTGCCGCCGCAGGGCGGTGGGGAGGCGATTTCTGCGCGAGCGGCGAGATGGTTGCGGCTGCAAGCAGCGCAATCGCAAGAAGGCGTGAAGAAGGAAGCATGGCGCGAGTTTAGCAGCCGGGCGATGCTTTCGCGCCCGTACAATCAATGTATCGCCCGCTGGCTGAAGCGGTGCCTTCTACCTATGCTTGTTGCCCGCACCACAACCGAATGGCGCCTGCGCACGCGCGGCCTGGCCCTTGGCGCGCGCACGCTGGTGATGGGCGTGGTGAACATCACGCCGGATTCGTTCAGCGACGGCGGAACGTCGTTCGCGCCGAACGACGCGATTGCCCGCGCGCTGCAATGCCTGGACGACGGAGCGGACATCCTCGATCTGGGCGGGGAGAGCACGCGTCCTGGCTCGCGCGCCGGCGGCGACGATGCGGCGGTGAGCGCGGAAGAAGAACAGGCGCGCCTGCTGCCGGTTATTGAGGGCGTTTTGAAGGCCCGGCCCCATGCGGTGATTTCGGCGGACACCTACAAGGCCGCCACGGCGAGGGCGGCGCTTGATGCGGGTGCGGAAATCGTGAACGACGTGAGCGGATTCACCTGGGACGCTGAGATGCCGCGGGTCTGCAACGAATTCCGCGTCGGAGTGGTGCTGGCGCATACGCGCGGCCGGCCCGATGAATGGCGCACGCAGGAACGCCTCGCGCCGGATGCGGTGCTGAGCATGGTGCGATATGGCTTGGCAGCGAGTCTTGAGATCGCGCGGCGAGCCGGGATGGCGCAGGACGCGGTCGTGCTCGATCCGGGGTACGGATTCGGCAAGCGATTCGGGGAGAATTATTCGTTGCTGGCCAGACAGAACGAATTGCTGGCGCTTGGACGGCCTCTGCTGGCCGGGCTCTCGCGGAAATCGTTTCTTGGGCGCACGCTTGCCTCGCTGCACGGCGGGATGACCGCGCCGGTGGATGCGCGAGAGAGCGCGAGCGTGGCCGCGATGGTGGCGGCGATTTTGCAGGGAGCTTCGATTGTGCGCGTGCATGCGGTGCGGCCGGCTGTGGAGGCGGCGCGCATCGCGGACGCAGTGATGCAGGCGGCGCATTCGAGCACTGAAAACTGACCAGGGGCAACGCAAGCGTTGTACACTTTCCCTTCGCGCGAAAAGAGATTCTCTCGCGCGTTGGCAGGCTCTATGAACGTGTCCAGGTCTCTTCTTCCGTTCGCCCTCCTTGCGGCTCTTTTTCCCGCCGGATTCGCACAGACAAAACGTCCCATGACCTTTGAGGACATGATGGCCATGAAGCGGCTGGGCGAGACGGCCGTCTCGCCGGACGGCAAGTGGCTGGCGTATTCGGTAACAACTGTCGATCTGGCAAAGAATACGAAGACGCCAGAACTGTGGCTGCAGAAGATTGAGGGTGGCGAACCGGAGAAGATCGCGGTTGCACAGCCGGGCGATGGCGGGCCGCAGTTCTCGTGGGATGGGAAGCGGATTCTGTGGCTGTCGAGCCGCGATGGGTCGCAGCAGGTGTGGACTGCCGATTTCGATTCCGAGACCGGCGCGACCAGCAATGCGAAGAAGCTGACCAACATCGCAACGGAGGCGGATAACGCGCAGTGGTCGCACGATGGGAAGTTTGTGGTGTTCACGTCGGCGGTGTATCCGGAATGCGCGCCCATCACGATGGAGGACTTCGACGCCGGGAATACGTGCAACGCGGACCGCGACAAGAAGATTGCCGAAAGCAAGGTGAAGGCCGTGATCTTCACGCACCTGCTGTATCGGCACTGGAATCACTTCACGGGCGATAAGCGCAGTCACCTGTTTCTGGTCGAGGTGGACACAGGCAAGATGCGCGACCTGAATCCCGGCGATACGCACGACGTTCCGCCGTTTTCGCTCGAGGGCGGGGGCGGATTCTCGATCTCGCCGGATTCGAAGGAACTAGCATTTACGGAGAATCCTGACCCGGTGCCGGCCATCAGCACCAGCGCGCAGATCTATACGCTGGACCTGACGGACGCGGCGGCAAAGCCGGTGAAGATTTCGACGAGTGCGGGGGGGAATTTCAATCCTGCTTACTCGCCGGATGGGAAGTATATTGCGTGGCGGTCGCAAGCGCGGGCGGGGTATGAGAGCGATAAGTTCCGGCTGTGGCTGTATGACCGGAGTGCGAAGACGGGCAAGGACCTGCTGCCGAAGTGGGACCGCTGGATTGATGAGTTTACCTGGTGGGATAACAACGCTCTTCTCTTCGTAAGCGCGGATCGCGGGGAAGCGCCAATCTTCCAGGTAGGCACCCAGGGAGGCAAACCCCAACGGGTTGGCACTAAGGGAGAGTTCAGCGGTTTGCAGCGCTTGCCAATTCGATCGGGAGGCGGTCCGTTTCGACGCATTCTTGCGTCCAGGGTTAAGGTGGATGCGCCCGCGGAAGTAGTCACAATCCCGATTTCTGACTCATCTATCCAAAGGGCCAACTGCGGCGACGATCCCGTCCGATGTGCCCCTACGAATTCCGGTGTAAATCATGCCCGCGCGGTCACTCATCTCAACGATGCACTCCTGTCCCAACTCGATGAGCCCAAGATGCAGGACTTCTGGTTCACCGCCAAGGACGGCACGAAGCAGCAAGGCTTCATCATCCCGCCGCCGGGATACGATCCGCAGAAGAAGTATCCGGTGAAGTTCTTGATCCATGGCGGGCCGCAGGGGGCGTGGGGCGATTCGTGGTCATATCGCTGGAACGCGGAGCTGTTCGCGGCGAACGGATACGTGGTGGTCATGATCAACCCAGGCGGCAGCACCGGCTATGGCCAGGCCTTCGTTGACCGCGTGAACGGCGACTGGGGCGGCAAGCCCTTTACCGACCTGATGGCCGGCCTGGACTACGCCGAGCAGCACTATCCCTTCATCGACAAGAACCGCGAGTGCGCGCTGGGCGCCAGCTACGGCGGCTACATGGCCAACTGGGTGCTGGGGCACACGGACCGCTTCAAGTGCATCGTGAGCCACGACGGCATGTTCAACGCCGAGTCCGCATTCGGCTCCACCGAAGAGGACTGGTTCAATATCTGGGAGTTCAAAGGCCACCCGTGGGACTACTACGGCAAACCCGACAGCGAGAATCCCTTCCGCAAGTGGTCGCCATCGCTCTATGCCAAGAACTTCAAGACGCCGACGCTGGTGGTGCACAGTCAGCTCGATTACCGCCTCGACGTCAGCGAGGGCTTCCAGCTCTTCGATACGCTGCAGCTCCTGCATGTGCCAAGCGAAATGCTGTATTTCCCGGATGAGGGCCACTGGGTGCTGAAGCCGCAGAACTCCGAGCTCTGGTACAAGACGGTGAATGCGTGGGTGGATAGGTGGACGGGAGAGGCAGCTTCTAGCCACTAGCTTCTAGCTGCTAGCTCGAAAAGCAACTGCAGATCCTTCGACTCCGCTGCGCTCCGCTCAGGATGACAGCGTGTTTGGGGGACGGAAATCAGGGGCACGAGTGGCATTCGCAAAAAAACCCGGCAAGCCCCGCGCCCCGCTTAACGAAGCGGCCCTGTACGACTACGCGCTTAAGGCGCTCGGCCGCCACATGCGCACCGAATCCGAACTCCGCCGCCTGATGCACCATCGCGTTGAGCGCGGCGAGGCCGGGGAGACGGTGATCGCCGCCGTCCTCGCCCGCCTCAAGGAATACGGCTACCTCGACGACAAGTCGTATGCCGAAACCTTCGCCCGCCTGCGCCAGGAAAACGAGAAACTCGGCGCGCGCACCGTTCGCCAGAAGCTGCAGCAGAAAGGCGTGGCCTCGGGCATTGTCGACGAGACCATCGAAGCCCGTTACGCCGGAACGGACGAAGAAGCCCTGGCCCGCCAATACCTGGAGCGCAAACGCATCCGCAAGCCCGAGGACGAAAAGGCCACGGCACGCGTGATGCGCCGGCTGGTTGCCGCAGGGTTCTCGACAGGCATCATCTACAAGATCCTGCGCCAGTGGGACGTGCCGGACGACGCTCTCTCCGCGCTCGACAACGTCGCCGCCGAGCCCGGCGATTTCTCAGGCGAGTGAACAAATGCATACTTCGTGCGTAAGTGCAGCGTAGGATAGGTCTGATTCCAAGCGTTGGGAGATTCAGATGTCGACTGCCGTCAGCGCGCCTGCCGCCGTGGCCGCGCTTCCCGTTGAAGTTACCGGCCTGATGAAGCGCTTCGGCGGCCTGACCGCGCTCGATGGCGTGTCTCTGCGCCTGGAACCGGGCATCTGCCTCGGACTGCTCGGCCCCAACGGTGCGGGCAAGAGCACACTGATCCGCGCCATCGTCGGCCGCGTCCTCCCCGACTCGGGCCACGTCCGCATCTTCGGCGCCGAGGCCAGCACCGCGGCCGCGCGTCAGGCACTGGGTTGGATTCCCCAGGAGCTCGCCATTTATCCGCGCCTCACCTGCCGCGAGAACCTCGTCAGCTTTGGCAAATACCAGGGCCTGGGCGGCGCACGCCTCACCGAGCAGGTGCAGTGGTGCCTGCATTGGGCGGCTCTCGAAGACCGCGCGGGCGATGCGGCGGGCATGCTCTCCGGAGGAATGAAGCGCCGCCTCAATATGGCCGCCGGCATCATTCACAAGCCGCGCCTGGTACTGATGGACGAACCCACCGTCGGCGTCGATCCGCAGTCGCGCAACCGTATTTTCGAGATGATCGAACACCTGCGATCTGAGGGCATGTCGATCCTGTATACGACGCACTACATGGAAGAGGCCGAGCGGCTGTGCGACCGCATTGCCATCATCGACCACGGCCGCATCATCGCCGAGGGCACGAGCGAGGAACTTGTGCGCAACGCATTCGGCTCCCGCAGCGAGGTGACGGCTCGTTTCTCCGGTAATCCTGAAGAAATCGCCGCATGGGTAAAGCAGCGCGGGGGCACCCTCAGCGAGGGGGCGGCCCAGTTCACCGTGACGCGCCCCACCGAAATTGCTCCCCTTCTCGATGAAGCATCCACGCGCGGCATCGGCATCGAAGATGTCTTGCTCCGCCGCCCCAATCTCGAATCCGTGTTCCTCCACCTCACCGGAAGGGAGCTGCGCGATTGATCTCCGCCATTGTTCGCACCGCCATCACCGGGCTGCGCCGCGACCGCGCCTCTCTTGCGCTCAGCTTCGTGCTTCCCATCGCGTTTTTCACGATCTTCGCCATGGTCTTCAGCGGGCAGCATGACACCATCCCGCAGGTAAAACTGATTGTGGTGGATCAGGACCACACTCTCGCCTCGCGCAACCTTGTCAGAGGCCTTGAGCGCGAAGGCTCTCTTGCCGTCAGCACCCGGCCGGAATCGAAAGACCCCAAGGCTCCTGCGCCGGACTACACCGCCGCGACTGCCGAGGCAGCCGTGAAAGCCGGCAACTTCCCCGTAGCGCTCATCATCCCAGCGGGCTGGGGACAGCACCCCCTTGCCTTCAACGGAAGCGATGGCAAGGCTCCCGAAATCCAACTGCTTAACGATCAGAGCGACACCATTGCGCCGCAGATCGTCGCCGGCCTGCTGCAGAAAGCCGCCATGACGTCGATGCCTGCCTCCATGGCCGGCGAGGGCGAGAAATACATGAAGCAGTACATTGGCGGCCTCACGCCCGAGCAGCAGAAGCGATGGGACGCCAATATGGCTCAGTTGAATGCGATCGAGAAGCGCCGCGAGGATGCGCAAGCCGCCGCAGGCGCGTCGGTGCCAGATTCTTCGTCTTCTTTCAACGGAATGATCAAAGTGGAAACGCGCGGCGTGGCCGGCGAGCACAAGAACAAGAACTTGATCTCGTTCTACGCCGCGGCCATTGGCGTCATGTTCCTGCTGTTCACGGCGAGCGGGTCGGCCGGCTCACTGCTTGAGGAGCAGGAGAGCGGCACGCTCGACCGCGTACTCAGCTCGCGCGTGACCATGACCACGTTGCTCGCAGGCAAGCTGACGTTCAACACGCTGCTGGCCTTTGCGCAGCTTACGGTCATGTTCCTGTGGGGATGGGCCGTATTTCATTTGGAAATCAGCGGGCACGTTTCCGGCTTTGTGGTCATGGGCCTGTGCACGGCGTTCGCGGTGGCAGCGTTCGGCATTTTTCTGGCAAGCATGTGCCATACCCGCGGGCAACTTGGCGCCGTCTCCACCCTGCTGATCCTGGTGATGTCGTCAGTGGGCGGCAGCATGTTCCCGCGCTTCATGATGCCGGAGGCGATGCAGAAGGCGGGCCTGTTCACCATCAACGCATGGGCCATCGACGGGTTCCAGAAGGTGTTCTGGCGGGACCTGCCGATTTCACAGCTCTGGCAGCAGGTGTCGGTCCTGCTCGGAATCGGCATTGTGCTTTTCGTCTTGTCGCGGCGGATCGCGCGGCGTTGGGAATACTCGTAGCCCTCTCATCCTTGTCATCCTGACCCTGAGCTTCGCGAAAGGGAAGGACCCGATGTACAGCTGCTATCCCCGCTCCGCTACACTAAAAGAGCCATGCAATCCCGCACAGGAAACGAAATTCGCGAGCTGTTTCTGCGCTTTTTTGAGTCGAAGGGGCACCGCCGCGTGCACTCCTCCTCGCTGGTGCCGCACAACGATCCCACGCTGCTGTTCACCAACGCCGGCATGAACCAGTTCAAAGACGTGTTCCTGGGCGCCGACAAGCGTGACTACAACCGGGCAACCACGTCGCAGAAATGCGTCCGCGCGGGCGGCAAGCACAACGATCTTGAAAACGTCGGCTTCACCCGCCGCCACCACACGTTCTTTGAAATGCTCGGCAACTTCAGCTTCGGCGACTACTTCAAGAAGGATGCCATTGCCTACGCGTGGGAGCTGGTGACGAGCGAAGAATGGATGGGCATCCCCGAGGATCGCCTCTACGTGACGATCTTTGAGGGCACCGCCGATGTTCCGCGCGACGACGAGGCCGAGCGATTCTGGATGGAAGTGGGCGTACCGAAGGAGCGCATCTTCGAGTACGGCGCGAAAGACAACTTCTGGCAGATGGGCGAGACGGGGCCGTGCGGGCCGTGCTCGGAGATCTTCTATGACATGGGTCTCGCGGCCAGCGAGCACGGCAAAGATCTTCCGTTCGGTCAGGACGACGCTCGCTACGTGGAGATCTGGAACCTCGTTTTCATGCAGTTCGATCGCTCCGCCATCGTCGATCCGCTGGGCAAAACCACCGGCTATAAGCTCACTCCGCTGCCCAAGCCGTCCATCGACACCGGTATGGGCCTCGAACGCGTGGCCGCCGTCCTCCAAAACAAGATTTCCAACTTCGAAACTGATTTGTTCACTCCGCTGATCTCTCGCGCCGCCGAACTCACTGGCTTGACCACCGCGTCGTCACAAGGTTCTGTAACAGGGCACGACTTCAGTCGTGCCGATAGCGCCACCAGAAATGATGGGGCCTTAGCCCCTGAGGTGCTCTCCGCGCTGCTGAACAACGCCAGCCTGCGCATCATCGCCGACCACGCCCGGGCTTCCACCTTCCTCATCAACGACGGCGTCCTCCCTTCGAACGAAGGCCGCGGCTACGTCCTCCGCAAAATCATGCGCCGCGCCATTCGCCATGGCCGGCTTCTCGGCCAGGAGAAACCCTTCCTCTATCAGATGGTCTATGCGGTCCGCGATTTGATGGCCGGGGCGTATCCCGAACTCAACGACTCGGCCGACCGCGTCGCCAGGGTCGTGGAAGCGGAAGAGAAGCAGTTTGATCGCGTGCTCAAGGTCGGCCTCACACGTTTGGACGAAGAGCTCAAGGGCGACTTCACCGGCAACAAGGCGTTCCAT
>Ga0134126_10001536_pt1 | contig 29406 bp, 24 predicted proteins | sample KB31752_FD_96881 | JGI IMG/M metagenome (GOLD analysis project Ga0134126, IMG submission 96881) | Terrestrial soil microbial communities with excess Nitrogen fertilizer from Kellogg Biological Station, Michigan, USA - KB3-175-2 | ecosystem: Environmental > Terrestrial > Soil > Unclassified ... | reverse complement strand
CATCGCCCACGGCAATCGCGCTATCGCCCTGATGCGGCGCGCCGCGAGGGGCATCAGCCCGGTCGTCGCCGTCACTCACAATATCAACGTCAAATCCGCCATCGGCGCCGCGCGCGTCATTGCCATCAACGACGACATGCGGGCGCGGCTGGTCGCCGCCGGACAGCCCGAGGCGCGCGTGGCGAGGCTGTTCAACATGATTCGCCGTCCCGCCGCGCTGCCCGCGCCCGCCGCGCCGCGCTCGCCGCCGGTGATCGGCGCGATGGGCCGCTTCGTGGCCAAGAAGGGCTTCGATGTGTTCATCGCCGCGCTCGCGCAGTTGAAGGCCGAGGGCCGGCCGGTGCGCGCCATCCTCGCCGGCAGCGGCGAACTTGAGCCGGCGCTTAGAGCGCAGGCCGCCGCGCTCGACCTCGGCGAAGCGCTGAGCTTTCCCGGCTGGGTCGCCGACAAGGCGGCGTTCTTCGACGCCATCGATGTTTTCGCCTTCCCCTCCTCGCACGATGTCTGCCCCGTCGTGCTGCTGGAGGCGTTCCTGTGGGCCAAGCCCGTGGTCTTGACCGACTGCCCCGGCCCGCGCGAAATCTCCACCAACGGCGTCGACAGCCTGCTGTTTCCGATCGGCGACGCGCGGGCGCTCGCCAGCGCTATTGCCCGCACGCTCGACGAGCCGGGGCTGGCGCTCAGGCTCGGCGCCGCCGCGCAGGCGAAGATCCTCGCCGAGCACACATTCGACAAAGCCGGCGCGCGCCTGGAGGCGATCGTCGCCGCGGCGGCGGAGGAAGGCGCATGAAGGCAACGCTGGCTTTCGTCCTCTGGCTCGCCGCCAGCGGCGCGGCGGCGGCCGACACTTGCGCGCTCGACCCCCGGAGCGCACCGCAAACGTCGATCCTGTTCGCCGGCGTGGCGCGCGGCCCGGCGACCGCCGAGGAGATCGCCACGCAGACCGCTATCGCGCGCGCCCGCTCGCACGCGCCGCTGAGCCCGAGATACGCCAATCTGCCGCGCGCCTTTGTCTATTACATGTACGCCGGCCGGCGCCACGGCACGATCGCCAGCGTGCTCGACGGCATCATGCCGAAGCCGGGCGAAGCGGTCGTCGTCGCCTCGCGCCGGCGCGATCCCGATCTGCCCTGCGCCTTCATTCCGTGGACGGTGCAGCGCGGGACGCCGGCGCAGCCGACGTCCTGAGCCACCCGCTCAGGCCCGCACCTCCTGGCGCTGGAACGCGACATAGGCGATGGTGAACAGGCCGATGCAAGCGGCGATGAGCCCCGTCACCTGCGGCCAGATCAACGCCACGCTCTGCACGAACGGCAACGGCGCGGTGATCGCGCCTTCCAATTGCGAGGCGAGCACCAAGCCGAAGGCGCGCGTCGTCGGGTTGAGCAGCGCCAGCGTCGCCTCGGCGAACAGCGTGTTCGGCGATAGGCGCGACAGATCCTGCGCGATCCCCGCCGTATGCAGCACCGACAAGGCGTCGTAGGGATCGGGCGGCGCAATGATCGGCGTCAGCAGCGACACCAGCATGGTCCAGAAGAACGCAAACAACAGCCAGACCGCCAGCGCCGCCAGCGCCGCCGTCGCCGCCGAGCGGAAGACGACCGAAAACAGCAGCGCCAGCGCCAACCAAACGCCGCCATAGGCGATGGCCGCGATGAGGAAGGCGAAGCCGCGCAGCACCTCCGCCCCGCTCGGCGGCAGCCCGAGCAGCAGAATGCCGAGCCCGATGACGAACAGCCACAGCGCCGTCAGCGTCACCGCCAGCGTCGCCAGCCCGGCCAGAAACTTGCCGAACAGCAGCGCGTCGCGATAAATCGGCTGCGCCAGCAGCCGGCTCATCGTGCGCCGGTTGAACTCGCTGTTGACGCTGTCGAAGCCAAGCGCGATGGCGACGATCGGGATGAGAAACCCAAGAAACGCGACGAAAGACGGCAACGGGTCCTTTGCCGTGGTGAAGATGCGCAGGAACACGAACGGGTCTTCGCCGACCGTTTGCCTGAGCTGGCCGAGCGTTTCATAGACCGCGCCAGCGCCGGTGATGAAGATCAACAATTCGAGCAGCCGCATGCGCGTGCTGGTCAGATTGTCGCCGAGTTCCTTCATCATCACGACGCCAGCGCCGGCGAGCGCCGATCCCTCACGCCGCATCGCGCACTCCCTCGAAATAACGGACATAGACGTCATCGAGGCTGGCATGGCCGGCTTCGATGCTCATGAGTTCGCCGCCGGCCTCAACCACCGCGCGGGCGATTGCGGCGCGCACATCCTGCGCCGCTTCAACGCGGAAGCCGTTCGCCGTCGGCGTCACGCTGGCGACGCCTTCGATCCTGCCGATGGCGGTGGCGAGCCCGCCGCCGCGCGCCTCGACATGAATCACATGCGAGCCGCCGAGCACGTCGCGCGTCAAATCCTCGACGCGGCCGGTGAGGCCGATGCGGCCGCGATGAAACAACGCCACGCGGTCGCAGACCGATTGCACGAGATCGAGCAAATGCGAGGACAGCAGGATGGTCATGCCGTCGCTCTGCAACGAACGGATCAGCTCCAGGAACTCGCGCGTCGATTGCGGATCGAGGCCGCCGGTGGGCTCGTCGAGAATGGCGACCGACGCCCGCTTCATCAGGATTTCGGCAATCGCCAGCCGTTGTTTCATGCCGCGCGAATAGGCGCGCACCGGCTTCTCGGCCGCCGCTTCCAGATGCACGCGCGCCAGCGCCGCCGCGATCCGCGCGTTGGCGTCGCGCAGGCCAGCGAGCGCGGCGCTGTAGCTGAGATTGGCGGCGCCCGAGAGGTTTTCGTAGAAGCCGACCGAATCCGGCATGTAGCCGACGCGGCGCTTGACTTCGAGCGGCTTGCGCAGGGGATCGAAGCCTTCGACCATGGCGCGTCCGCTCGATGGCTCGGTGAGCCCGAGCAACATGAGGATCGTCGTCGTCTTGCCAGACCCATTGGGTCCGAGCAGCCCGAACACCTCGCCACGCTCGATGCTGAGATCGAGCCGATCGACGGCGAGCGCGGGGCCGTAGCGCTTGGTCAGCGCTTCGGCGCGTATCACCGCCTCGTTCATCGCCGTCCGTACCTCCCGACCGCGCCGAACAGCACCAACAGCGCGGCGGCGATGACGCCGAGGCCGGTGACGCCCCATAGCGTCGAGGTCAGCACGGTGACGCGATAGCTGATCGATTGCGAGACGCCGTCGCCGTCGGCGTTGAAGTTGAGCATATAATCGCCGGCGATCGCCTTCGGGTTCGGCGTAACCAGCGCGTTGACCTTCTGCTCGCCGCCGGCCGCGATCGGCGGCAGCTTCTTCGGCTCGAACGAGACTTTCCAACCCGAGGGCGGCGTAGCGTCGAGCTGCACGTCGAGCGCCGGGGCCGAGCCGAGGTTGCGCACGCGCAGCGGAATCGAGCGCTCCTGGCCGGCGTAGGCGTCGCCGCTCAGCCGGTCGTCCGGCCCGCTCAGCACCAGCGAAGGCTGGCCGCCGATGTCGAGCGTCAGCTTGGTCTCGGCCTTCACCTTGTCGCCGACGATGTCGAGCATCACCGGAACCTTGCCGGCCTCTGCGTCCGGCGAGGGCTTGATGGAGACCGTGAGATCCTTGCTCTCATTGGCCTTGATCGGCAGGCTGGTCAGCTCCTGCGAGCCGTATTGCGCCTTGAACGTCGCCGTGAAGCCCGGCGGCGCCTTGGCCGCCAGCGCCACAACCATGTCGTTCTCGCTCTGGTTGTCCACCGTCACGTTGAAGTCGAAACTCGACTTGGCGGTGCCTTTGAGTTCCGGGAATTTCGGCGTCGCGGTCAGCTTGGCGGCGAGCGGCACCTCCAGGTTGATGGCGATCGGCAGCGAGGATTTCGCCGCGTCGCCGTCCGCGTTCAGCGTGAACTTGTAAGGCCCGGGCTTGGCGTCGGCGGGAATCGTCAGCTTGAGGTCTAAGCTAGCGCGCCCGTCGTAATCGACAAAGGCGGCGCTGACCGGCTTGCCGTCGCCGTCAACCTCGGCCTTCCAACCTGGCGGTGCGTCGACGATGCTGATCGCCGTGCGTTGCGGGGCGAGGCCGTAGTTGTAGAGCGTGAGGGGAAGTTTGGTCTGCTCTCCGGCGCGGATCGTCAGCGCCGGATAGGCCGTCGTCAGGTAAAGTCCCTTGATGCTGTCTGGACTCTCGTCCTTCGCCGACGCGGTCGCCGCCAGAGCAACAGCAATCAAGCCGCCAAGCGCGCTTGCGCGCATAAAACATCCAACCGCGCTTGCGCGCATGCCGGCGCCTCCCAACTGATGAAGAATGATGTTGTCGCCACGTCGCGACGCCGCGACCAATAGGCGAGACCTTGGCCAAAATTAGGCTTTTGCACGAGATCGCCGCCAACATTACGCAGATTTAATTGTGGCGAAGTTTGATTGACGGCGCCTCGCGCCGCGGACGCCTCAATGTTCGCCGCAGCTTAAGCGGCGGCGCCGGGCCCATGCAAAGATTGCCGATTTGGTTAGGCGCTCAGTCTTGCGAGGCGGTCTTCAGTTGGCCAAGCATGCCCTTGCGCCGCGCTTCGTAATAATAGCCGCCGGCGTAGAGCCTGATGGCGCGGCTGGCGTCGCCGTCGGCCACGGTATAGGCGTTGGCGAGATAGGCGCAGGCGTATTTCAGGTTGGTCTCGGCGTCGAGCAGGCCGCGCGCCGGGCCGTGGTAGCCCATGCCGCGCGCCGTGTCGGCGCGGATCTGCATCAGCCCCCAATACGGCCCGTGATGCGCCTTCGGGTTATAGCCGCTCTCGCGCCGGATCGAACGCCGGATCAGCGCCTCGGGAACCTTATAGACCTCAGCGTAATGGGCGATGCGTTCGTCGAGCGGGCTCTTCGGCCCTTCCACTTGCGCGACCGGCGCCGCGGCCTGGGGCGCGCTGGCGCAACCTGCCAGCGCCAGCGGGCTCAGCACGAAGGCGCAGGCGAATTCTTTCACAAATGGGACTTGTGGGACCGGCCCAAAATAAGACATGGCGTTTCATGCCGCTTTGTCGCCAAAAGCGCAAGTTTGTCCGCAAAAGCTCGAACGCCGGCCGGGTTGAGCCTTGCGGCGCGAGTTGCTAGAGGGGGAGTCCCTCTGTCGCGTGGGATGAGCGCATGCCCTCCTATATCCTTGTCGTCGATCAGGGAACGACCTCGACCCGCAGCATGATCTTCGGCCCCGATGTCGCCCCGGTCGCCGTCGCGCAGCAGGAATTCGCGCAACACTACCCACAAGCCGGCTGGGTCGAGCACGACCCCGAGGATATTTGGCGCACCGTGCTGGAGACGATGCGCATGGCGCTCGCCAAGGCGCCGAAGGGCGTGGTCGCCGCTGTCGGCCTCACCAACCAGCGCGAGACGACGCTGGTGTGGAGCCGGCGTAGCGGCGAGCCGATCTACAACGCCATCGTCTGGCAGGACCGGCGCACCGCGCACGCCTGCGCCCGGCTGCGAAGCGAGGGCGCCGAGGCGATGGTGCGCGAGCGCGCCGGCCTGCTGATCGACCCCTATTTCTGCGCCACCAAGATCGCTTGGATTCTCGACAATGTCGCCGGCGCACGCGCCGCCGCCGAGCGCGGCGAACTCGCCTTCGGCACCGTCGACGCCTATTTGCTGTGGCGGCTGACCGGCGGCGCTGTTCACGCCACCGACGCCACCAACGCCTCGCGCACCCTGCTCTACAATATTCACACCGGCGCCTGGGACGACGAATTGCTGCGCCTGTTCGGCGTGCCGCGCTCGATGCTGCCCAAGGTGCAGGACACCGCCGGCGAGTTCGGCGTGCTGACGCCCGATCTCATCGGCGAGTCCGCGCCGATCCTGGCCATCGCCGGCGACCAGCAGGCGGCGCTCGTCGGCCAGGCCTGTTTCGCGCCGGGCGCGGTGAAGGCGACCTTCGGCACCGGCGGCTTTCTACTGCTCAACACCGGCGCGACGCCGGTCGCCTCGTCGCATCGGCTGTTGACGACGATCGCCTACCAATGGCGCGGCGAGCGCGCCTATGCGCTCGAAGGCTCGATCTTCTCGGCCGGCGCGACCGTGCAATGGTTGCGCGACTCGCTCGGCGTCATCGCCTCCTCCGCCGAGAGCGGCCCGCTCGCCGCCGCCGCCGATCCCGAGCAGGACGTCTATGTCGTGCCCGCCTTCGCCGGCCTCGGCGCGCCGCATTGGCGCGCCGAGGCGCGCGGCGCCATCTTCGGCCTGACGCGCGGTTCGACGCGCAAGGAAATCGCCCGCGCCGCGCTCGAAAGCGTCGGCTACCAGACCCGCGACCTCGTCGAGGCGATGCGCGCCGACGCCGGCGGGCTTGGCGATGACGCGCCGATCCGCGTCGATGGCGGCATGGCCGCCAGCGACTGGACGATGCAGTTCCTCGCCGACATGCTCGCCGCCGCCGTCGACCGGCCGACGATCACCGAGACGACCTCGCTCGGCGCCGGCTATCTCGCCGGCTGGCAAGCCGGCCTCTATCCGGAGCCCAAGCGCTTCGCCGCCACATGGCGGCTTGAACGGCGCTTCGCCCCATCGATGTCGGCGGCGATGCGCGAGCGGCGTTATCGCGGCTGGCGCGACGCGGTGGCGCGCACGCTTTTCCAACCCGGCGACTAAGCGCGCATTGCACGGGCGCGCCGAAGCCCTATCTCTAGCGCAGGGCGCTGGCGCGGCCCTCGTCAGTACGCCGCCGCCGTGCTACCTTTGCCCGAAATCCCACCATTCCTGGACTACCCATGCGTATTGAGACCGACGTCAAGCTCGACTTCAAGGACGTGCTCATCCGGCCCAAGCGCTCGACGCTCACCTCCCGTAACGAAGTCGACATTCACCGCCCTTTCCGCTTCTACCACACGGCCTCCGAGTGGAAGGGCTTTCCGCTCATCGCCGCCAACATGGACGTCACGGGCACGATGAATATGGCGCGCGCCCTTGGCCGCCACGGCGCGCTGACGGCGCTGCACAAGCATTATCCCGAGAGCGCGCTGGCCGAATTCTTCGCCAGCGCCGACGGCGCGCACGCCTTCTATTCGATCGGCACCACAGCAAGCGATCTTGAGAAACTGGCCGCCGTGCGCAAGCGCGCGGAGCTGCATTTCCTCTGCATCGACGTCGCCAACGGCTATTCCGAGCGCTTCCTCGACGTCGTCAAGCGCGTGCGCGACGAGAACCCGAAGTCGGTGATCATGGCCGGCAACGTCGTCACCGGCGATATGACGGAAGCGCTGATCCTCGCCGGCGCCGACATCGTCAAGATCGGCATCGGGCCGGGCTCGGTGTGTACGACGCGCCGCGTCACCGGCGTCGGCTATCCGCAGCTTTCCGCCATCATCGAATGCGCCGACGCCGCGCATGGCCTGAAGGGTCAGGTCTGCGCCGACGGCGGCTGCGTTTCGCCCGGCGATGTCGCCAAGGCCTATGGCGCAGGGGCGGATTTCGTCATGCTCGGTGGCATGCTGGCCGGCCACGACGAATGCGAGGGCGAAATCCGCTACGAGGAGCACGATGGCGAGCGCGTGCCGGTGGCGATGGGCTTTTACGGCATGTCGTCGGAGACGGCGATGAAGCGCTACGCCGGCGGCGTCGCCAAATACCGCGCCGCCGAGGGCAAGACGGTCGAGACGCCCTATCGCGGCCCGGTCGAAGGCACAATGAGCGAGATCATGGGCGGCGTGCGCTCGATGATGACGTATATCGGCGCGACGCAACTGAAGGAGGTGCCGAAACGCACCACTTTCGTGCGCGTCACCGCCCAGACCAATGACGTGTTCGGCGCACTCTGACGGCGAGGCGGTCGCGCACGTTCGGGGAGAATGTCATGCCCGCCACCCGCCGCGAAACCGATTCGATGGGCGCCGTCGAGGTGCCCGCCGAGGCCTATTGGGGCGCGCAGACGCAGCGCTCGCTGGAACATTTCCGCACCGGCGCCGACCGTTACGTCTGGCGCGCGCCGATGATCCGCGCCTTTGGCGTGCTGAAGAAGGCTGCGGCGCTCGCCAATGTCGAATTGGGGGCTCTGCCGCCCGAGATCGGGCGCGCCATCGCCGCGGCGGCGCAGGAGGTGATCGAGGGGCGGCTTGACGCCCAGTTCCCGCTCGTCGTGTTCCAGACCGGCTCCGGCACACAGACCAACATGAACGCCAACGAGGTCATCGCCAACCGCGCCAGCGAGGCGCTCGGCGGCGCGCTCGGTTCCAAAAGCCCCGTCCATCCCAACGATCACGTCAACCGCAGCCAATCCTCGAACGACACCTTCCCGACCGCCATGCACATCGCGGTGGTGGCGGAATGGCGCCTGCTCGCCCCTGCCCTTTCAGCGCTTCGCGATACGCTGGCCGCCAAGTCGGCGGCCTTCGTCGGCATCGTCAAGACCGGCCGCACCCACCTGCAAGACGCGACGCCGATCACACTCGGCCAGGAGATCGGCGGTTGGGTGGCGCAGCTCGATTTCGCCGCCGCCACGCTCGCCTCGGCGATGCGCGGCGTCTACGACCTCGCCATCGGCGGCACCGCGGTCGGCACCGGGCTCAATGCGCCGCCGCAGTTCGGCGCGCTCTGCGCCCACCACATCGCCGATCTGACCGGCGAGCCGTTCCGCTCCGCCGACAACAAGTTCTTCGCGCTCTCCGCCCACGACGCGCTGGTCAATGTCTCCGCCGCGCTGCGCACGCTCGCCGGCGCGCTGATGAAGATCGCCAACGATGTGCGCTGGCTCGCCAGCGGCCCGCGCTGCGGCATCGGCGAACTGCGCCTCCCCGAGAACGAGCCCGGCTCCTCGATCATGCCCGGCAAGGTCAACCCGACGCAATGCGAGGCGCTGACCATGGTCTGCGTGCAGGTCTACGGCAATGACGCGGCTGTCGCCTTCGCCGGCAGCCAGGGCAATTTCCAGCTCAACGTGTTCAAGCCGGTGATGGCGCACAACGTGCTGGAGAGCCTGCAATTGCTTGGCGACGCCATGAGCGCCTTCAACGCCTTCTGCGCTCGGGGCATCGCGCCCCACCGCGAGGTCATCGAGCGCCATCTCGAAGCCAACCTGATGCTGGTCACCGCGCTCAACCCGCATATCGGCTACGACAATTCCGCCAAGATCGCCAAGAAGGCGCTCGCCGAGGAAAAGACGTTGCGCGAGGCGGCGCTGGAGCTTGGGCTGGTCAGCGGCGAGGATTTCGACGCCTGGGTCGATCCGGCGGCGATGACGCGGCCGGGGTGAGGGACGCAGTTTATCCGAGAAATCTCTCAGCGCGAGAAACAGCATCCGTTTTTGGAGCATGGCATGGCGTTAGACCTTCCCGCCTATCTCGCCCGGATCGGCTACGATGGTCCGCTCAAACCGGATCACGCGACGCTGCGCGGCTTGCTTGCCGCCCATATGAACTCGATCCATTTCGAGAACATCGACGTCCTGCTCGGCCGCCCCATCGCGCTCGACCTCGACAGTTTGCAGGACAAACTGGTGCGCCGCCGGCGCGGCGGCTATTGCTTCGAGCAAGCGACGCTATTCGACGCCGCGTTGCGCGCGATCGGTTTCAAGACCACCTTGCGCAGCGCGCGCGTCATCCTCGTTCTCGCGCCAGACAAGGCGCCGCGCGGCCATATGACCATCCTGGTCGATTTGCCCGAGGGCGTTTTCATCGTCGATCCCGGCCTCGGCGGCCTTGGTTGCCGGCTGCCGATTCCGCTCGACGGCGGGACGGTCCAGGATGGCGACGAGAGCAATCGCATCGTCGACGATAACCGTCGCCGCGTCCTCAAGGTGGAGAGCGGCGAGCGCAAGGTCGACGCCTGGATTTCCGGGTTCGACGAGGACAACTTCGTCGATTTCGAAGTCGCCAACCACTGGTTTTCGACGCATCCCGCCTCGCCGATGCGCCAACGCCTGATGCTGCGGGCGATGACGCCGCAAGGCCGCGTGACCGTCATGAACCGCGACGTGACGATCCGGGCCAACGGCGCCGCGACCGCCACCCGACTTGAAGACCGCGAGGGGCTGCGCCGGTTGCTGCAAAGCGTTTTCGGTTTCGACCTTCCCGAAGCGGAAACTCTGCGCGCGCCGACCGTGCCGGAATGGACTTGAGACGCCTCTACTGCTCCGACAGCTTCATGTCCGGCGAATAATTCTTGTCGAAGATTTCCTTGATGACCGCCTGTGCGCAGACGACCCGCTTGTTCTCGGCATCGTAGGCCAGCGAGGGCGAGCCATAGAGGCTCCAGCCTTTGTTGAGCGCCTCGGTGACGCGATGGCAAAAGCTCGCGTCGTCCGGGCCGGTCAGCAATCGGTAGACGTTCATCGATTGCCCATCGGCAGATAGTCTCGCTGCGCCGCGCCGGTGTAGAGCTGGCGCGGGCGGCCGATCTTCTGGTCGGGATCGACGATCATCTCTTTCCATTGCGCAATCCAGCCGACGGTGCGCGCCACCGCGAACAGCACTGTGAACATCGAGGTCGGGAAACCCATCGCTTTCAAGGTGATGCCGGAATAGAAATCGATGTTGGGATAGAGCTTCTTTTCGATGAAATATTCGTCGTGCAGCGCGATGCGTTCCAATTCCATCGCCACTTCGAGCAGCGGATCGTCCTTGTGGCCGAGTTCGCTCAACACTTCATGCGTGGTGTGCTGCATGATCTTGGCGCGCGGGTCGTAGTTCTTGTAGACGCGGTGGCCGAAGCCCATCAGTCGGAACGGGTCGTTCTTGTCCTTTGCACGCTTGATGAACTCGGGGATGCGCTCGACGGAGCCGATCTCGCCGAGCATCTTCAGCGCCGCCTCGTTGGCGCCGCCATGCGCCGGCCCCCACAGGCAGGCGATGCCGGCGGCGATGCAGGCGAACGGATTGGCCCCCGAGGAGCCGGCGAGCCGCACGGTGGAGGTCGAGGCGTTCTGCTCGTGGTCGGCGTGCAGCATGAAGATGCGGTCGAGCGCACGCGACAACACCGGGTTGACCGCATAGTCCTCGCACGGCACCGCGAAGCACATGCGCAGGAAATTGCTGGTGAAATCCAGCGAATTCTTCGGATAGACGAACGGCTGGCCGATTGAATATTTGTAAGCCATCGCCGCCAGCGTCGGCACCTTGGCGATCATGCGGATCGCGGCGACCTCGCGTTGCCAGGGATCGTTGATGTCGGTGGAATCGTGATAGAAGGCGGCGAGCGCCCCGACGCAGGCCACCATCACCGACATCGGATGCGCATCGCGGCGGAAGCCGTTGAAGAAGCGCGACATCTGCTCGTGGACCATCGTATGATGGGTGACGCGGCGGTCGAAATCGGCCTTCTGCGCCGTGGTCGGCAACTCGCCGTTGAGCAGCAGATAACACGTCTCAAGGAAATCGCCGTGCTCGGCAAGCTGCTCGATCGGGTAGCCCCGGTAAAGCAATATGCCTTTGTCGCCGTCAATAAAGGTGATCTTCGATTCCGTGCTCGCCGTCGAAGTAAAGCCGGGATCGTATGTGAACATCCCCGTCTGGCTGTAGAGCTTGGCGATGTCGATTACCGACGGTCCGATCGTGCCGGATTCGACCGGCAACTCGATCGTTTTATCGCCAACAGACAAGGTCGCGGTAGTTGAAGCCATCAGGTCGCTCCTTGGGGGCCTCGTCCGGCGAGGCTCGTTGATTGTGCGCTGCAACAGGGTTGGCGGATCGCTATACCTAAACAAGCCGAAATTCAAGCTGGCGCGCCAGAACGCGCGATCCCGACGGAATCGCAGCGGGCGTTCTAGCGCTTTGTTTCAGCCCATATTCTCACCCAAAAAATCTGCAACTTTCGGAGCGTGTGCGTTAGCGCCGCCGCCTTGCGCGAGCATGGGCGCGCTCAGGTCGGGTCTTCGTAGGAGAACGCCTGCGCGTTCTCGTCATAGGCGAACAATTCGCCGTAGCGGCCAAGGTTGATGATGGCGCGCAAAGTACGCTCGGCATAATCCTCGGACATGAAGTCCTCCAGTTCCTCGCGAAAACGTGTAGCGGGGGCGCGGTGGCTCGGGCGCTCGTCGAGCACCCGCTTGATATGGGCGGCGAGCGGCATATTGGCGATGAGTTGCTCGCCCATCACCTTCTTGCGCTGGTCGACGTCCATGTCGGCGAAGCGCCGCCCGAGCGGCGTCAGCTTGATGTCGGCGTCGGCGAATTCGGCCAGTTTCAGCAGTTGCAGCGTCTCGCCGAGTGGAAACAGATCGTCGATCTCCATTTGCAGGCTGTCGGCGAGATGCGGCAGGTCGGCTTGCCCGTGATAGGGCGGCGCGGCGATCTCCTCGATCATGCCGGCGATCGAGTTGGTGCTGACGCGCGGCAGCGCAATCCCCAGGTTGGGGCCGGCGGCGGGGCCGGCCGGCAACGGCTTGGGCTCCGGGCGCTGGGTCATCAGCGCATAGATCTTTTCGACCAGATTGCGAAAATCCGGGTCGAGCCGGTCGCGCGGATGCGGCAGCGGGTTGGCGATCTCGGCCGAGATGCGGCCGGGATGGGAGGCCAGCACCAGGATGCGGTCGCACATCAGCACCGCCTCCTCGATGTTGTGGGTCACCATCAGGATCGATTCGATGTTGAGCCGCTTCTCGTGCCAGAGGTCGAGCAGATCGGTGCGCAACGTTTCCGCCGTCAGCACGTCGAGGGCCGAGAACGGCTCGTCCATCAACAACACCTTCGGCTGCACGACGAGCGCGCGGGCGAAGCCGACGCGCTGCCGCATGCCGCCGGAAAGCTCCTTCGGATAGGCGGATTCGAAGCCGTCCAGGCCGATGGTGTCGATCGCCTTCAGCGCCCGCTTGCGCGTCTCGATCTCGCCGACGCCGGTGGCGCGCAGGCCGATCTCGACATTGTCGAGCACGGTCAGCCAGGGAAACAGCGCGAAGCTCTGGAACACCATCGCCACGCCCTCCGCCGGTCCGTCGACCGGCTTGCCGTCGAGCGTCACCGCCCCCTCGGTCGGCCGCGTCAGACCGGAGATGAGCCGCAGCAAAGTCGATTTGCCGCAGCCGGAGCGGCCGAGCAGCGCCACGATCTCGCCGGCGCGCAAGGTCAGCGAGACGTCCTTGAGGATCGGCGCGCCCTGCTCGCCGGAGCCCTTGGAGAAGCTTTGGCTGACATGGGCGACATCGAGCAGCGGCGGCCGGGTCACATCGAGCATGGCGAGGCTCTCAAAGGCTGAGGCGGCGCTCGGCAAAGGCGTAGAGCCTGCGCCAGAACAGCCGGTTGAACAAAGTGACGACGATCGACATGACGGCGACGCCGAGCACGATGCGCGGGAAATCGCCCTTGTCGGTGGCTTCAGCGATATAGGCGCCGACGCCGTGCGCCGTCACCGTCTGATCCTTCCATCGCACATATTCGGCGACGATCGAGGCGTTCCACGAGCCGCCGGAGGCGGTGATCGCGCCGGTGAGGTAATAAGGCGCGACGCCGGGCAACATCACGTCGCGCCACCAGCGCCAGCCGCGGATGCGCAGGTTCGCCGCCGCCTCTCGCAGGTCGTTGGGAAACGCCGCCGCGCCGCCGATGGTGTTGAAGACGATGTACCATTGCGTGCCGAAGACGATGAGAAAGCTCAACCAGATGTCCGGGTTGAGATGGAACGTCAGCACCAGGCTGACCGCCGCGCCGAACAGCAGATTGACGGGGAACGCCGCCAGGAACTGCGCCAGCGGCTGCACCGCCTCCGCCCAGCGCGGCCGCAAGCCCACCCATACGCTGACCGGCACCCAGATAAGGCTCGCCAGCGCCATCAGCACCACCACCCGCAGGAAGGTGTAGAACGTAAGCACGCAGACTTGCCACACATCCGACCAACCAAGCTCGCTGGCGATATAGGCGACCGTGCTGTAGAGGGCGTAAAGGCCGATGACGGCGACCAGCGCGTACCAGACCCCGTCGAGCCAGCGCGTGGCGTCGCCGCCGACGGCGAAGCGCGTCACCCTGGCGGCCGGCGGCAGGCCGATGCGCAGCAGCGACAGCGCCCGCAAGCGGGCAAACAGCGGCTGCGCCGCGCCGCGCACCCAGTACGTGCGCTGCAACAGCCGCAACACCCAGGAACTCTCGACCTCCTGCCCCGCCGACAGCTCGACCCGGAACTTCGCCGCCCAGGCGATCACCGGGCGGAACAGCAACTGATCGTAGAGCAGGATGACGATCGCCATCGTCAGCACCGCCATGCCGACCGCCGGCCAATCGCCGGCGTCGTTGGCTTTGGCGATGAAGGAGCCGACGCCGGGCAGCGTGACGGTGGTGTCGCCAACCGTGATCGCCTCCGAGGCGACGACGAAGAACCAGCCGCCGGACATCGACATCATCGTGTTCCAGATCAGGCTCGGCACCGCGTAAGGGGCTTCGAGTTGCCAGAACTTCTGCCAGCCGGTGAAGCGATAGGCGCGCGCCACCTCGTCCAAGTCCTTCGGCACGGTGCGCAGCGACAGGTAGAACGAGAACGCCATGTTCCAGGCTTGGCTGGTGAAGATGGCGAACACCGCCGCACATTCCGCGCCCAGTTCGTGGCCCGGAAACAGCCCGAGGAAGAACGTCACCGTGAACGACAGAAAGCCCAGGATCGGCACCGACTGGAGAATGTCGAGCACGGGGATCAGCACCATCTCCAGCCGCCGGCTCTTGGCGGCGAGGGTGGCGTAGGTGAAGGTGAAGATCAGCGAGAACAACAGCGCCGCGAACATGCGCAGCGTCGTGCGTAGCGCATAATAGGGCAGCAACGCGTAATCGAGGCTGACGCCTGGCTGCTCGCCCAGCGGCAGCGGCGCGGAGATGCCATGAAAGGCGCGCGCCACCGCCGCGAACACGGCGAGAATGCCGGCCAACGCCAGCACGTCCCAATGGTTGGGCAGCGCGCGCCGTCCGAAGGCGGCGATCGTAAAGAAACGCGACATCGGCGGACCCCCGTCGCCCCTTTTCCGGACGACGGCGCGGGAGTCCGGGAACCAGAACGGCAAGCCCATCGGGAACCACATTGAGCAGCGGTTTGGCAAACGAAAAGCGAGCGGCTGCGCGCTTTTCCTGCCGCGTGGCGCTCGCTTGCCCGCGCCCTGCGACGGCAACATGACAGCCGGCTTTCCCCCCGGCCGCGCGAGTGCAATAGATTGCCGCCCCAGCGAGGCTGGCGAAGGACGCCCATGTTGGATCTGGCCAGCAAGACGGCAGGCGAAAGCGAGCGCGCCGACAGACGGGCGCGGCTGCGCCGTCGCGGCGCGCGGCTGTCCTATTGGATCGTCGTCACGCTCGTCATCGCCGTCGCCGCGCCGTGGACGCTGGTCAACTCCGGCGAGCGCATCGCCGTGCAGAACCTGCTGTTCGACGCGTTCCAGCGCTGGAAGCCGCGCACCAGCGCCGAGCCGCCGCCGATCCGCGTCGTTGAGATCGACGACGAATCGCTGGCCAAGCTCGGCCGCTGGCCGTGGCCGCGGGCCCGCCTCGGCGAGATGATCGAGAAGATCACCAACGCCGGCGCGGCGGTGGTGGCGCTCGATATCCTGCTCTACGATCCCGGCGACCCCGCCGACGACGCCCGCCTCGCCAAGGCGATGCAGGGCCGGCCGGTGGTGCTGGGCGAGTTCTTCACCAACGACGGCGTCGCGCCGCGCTTGCGCGAACAAGCGGGCTTCGCCTTCGCCGGCGACGACCCCACCCGCTTCGCCTATGCGTTCCACGGCGCGATGACGCCGCTGCCGATCTTCGCCAACGCCGCCGCCGGCGTCGGCTTCCTCAACTGGCTGCCCGACAATGACCGCGTCGTAAGGCGCGTGCCGCTGGTGCTCGCCGTCAACGGCAAGTTGGCGCCGAGTTTCGCCATGGAAGCGCTGCGGGTGGCGCAGGGCGCGTCGAGCTATACGATCAAGTCTTCCAACGCCAGCGGCGAGAGCGCCTTCGGCGCCTCGACCGGCATGGTGGCGATTCGCACCGGCGACGCCATCGCCGCCGTCGGCCCGCGCGGCGAATTCCGCATCCATTTCGCCGGCGACGATCCGCGCATCCGCATCCCGGCGTGGAAATTGTTCGAGCCCGGCGCCGACCTCTCCGCCTTCGCCGGCAAGATCGTGTTCATCGGCGTCAGCGCGCAACTGCTGTTCGACATTGTCGCCACGCCGCTTTCGCCCGCCTCCCCCGGCGTGCGGCAACACGCCGAGATCGTCGGCCAGATTCTCGCCAACGACAGGCTGACCCGGCCGGATTGGACGCCCGGCGCCGAGTTCCTCTACACCGTCGGGCTGTCGGGGCTGCTCGCTCTGCTGCTGCCTTTTCTTTCCACCACTGGCGGCGCGCTGATCGGGCTCGTTGCGGCGGCGGGCTCGGTGGCAGGCAGTTGGGTCGCCTTCAGCCATTACGGCCTGCTGCTCGACCCCATCATGCCCTCGTCCGCCGTGGGGGCGGTCTATGTCTGCGGCGTGTTGGCGCTGTTCGCGCGCAGGCAGAGCGAGGCGCGCGAGATCCGCTCCGCCTTCGGCCGTTACGTCTCGCCGACCATCGTCGCCAAGCTTGCCGCCGACCCGACGGTGTTGCGGCTCGGCGGCGAGGAGCGCCAGGTGACGTTGATGTTTTCGGACCTGCGCGCCTTCACCACATTGTCGGAGGGCATGAGCGCCACCGCGCTGACCCGCTTCCTCAATGAATATCTGACGCCGATGACCGACATCGTGCTGCAACAACGCGGCACCGTCGACAAATACATCGGCGATGCGATCATGGCGTTCTGGAACGCGCCGCTCGACGACGAGCGCCACGCCGCCCATGCGGTGGAAGCAGCGCTCGGCATGCGCGCGGCGCTGGCGGCGCTCAACTTGCGCTGGGAGGGCGAGGCGCAGGCGGCGGGGCGGCCGTTCAAGCCGGTGCGCTTCGGCATCGGCCTCAACACCGGGCTTGCTTGCGTCGGCAATCTCGGCTCGCTGCGGCGCTTCGACTATTCGGTGATCGGCGACGAGGTCAACGTCGCCTCGCGGCTCGAAAGCGCCACCAAGATGTTGGGGCCCGACATCGTCGCCAGCGAGGCGACGCGGGCGCAGGCGCCGGGCTATGCTTGGCTGGAGATCGACCGGGTGGTGTTCAAGAACAAGACCCGCCCGGTCGGCGTCTATGCGCTCGCCGGCGACCAGGCGATGGCCGCCGCCCCCGAATTCGCGGCGCTCGCCGCCGGCCACGCGCGCATGATGGCCGATTACCGCCGCGGCGATTTCGCCGCCGCGCGCGCCGCGGCGGCGGCGCTGGAGCCGCAGGCGCCGGAGGCGATTCGCGGGCTCTTCCGCTTCAACGCCCGTCGCTTCGGCGAGCTAGCGGCGCAGGGCGCGCCGCAGGGCTGGGAGATCGGCCTGGCGCTGGAGGAGAAATAGCCGGCGCTATCGTAGTTGCCCGCCTCGCCGCGCCCGGCTAGTCCGGCTCGCCATGCCTGCCCCGCCGCCACCGAACCGAGCGCCCGTCGCTCCGATCCTCCTCTTCCTCGCCGCGACGCTCGTCTTGCGTCTGGTCTCGATCTTCGTCACCGGCTTCTGCGACGACGAAGCCTATGTCGTGGCGATCTCGCGCGCGCCGGCGCTGTCCTATTTCGATCACCCGCCGCTGCACCAATGGGTGCTCACCGCCTGGACGGCGGCTTTCGGCGAGGGCCGCGCCGCGCGGCTGCCGTTCCTCGGCTTCAACCTGTTGACGAGCCTCGCCTTGTTCCTGCTCGCCCGGCGGCTGTTCTCCTCGGCCGCCGGCTGGTGGACCGTCTTCGCCTTCAACGCCAGCGCCTATTTCCTCGTCTATCCCGATGGCTACATCATGCCGGACCCGCCGCTGCTCGCCTTCTCGGCGCTTGGCGTGCTGGCGGCGGCGGAAATCGTCTACGGGCCGCCAGGGCGCGAGACGCTGCTTTGGCTCGGCGTCGGCCTGGCGCTGGGGTTGGCGGGGTTGAGCAAATATTCGGCGATCTTCGTTCCCTTCGGCTTGCTCGGCTTCTTCCTCGCCTCGCCACGCGACCGCCGGCGGCTCGCCGATCCCCGCGCTTACGCCGGCGCGGCGCTGGGGCTGGCCTGCCTGACGCCGGCGCTGATTTGGAACGCCGAGCACGGCTGGGTGTCGCTCGCCTTCCAGTCCTCTCGCGCGGCGCGCAAGCTCATGTTCAACGGCAAGGCGATCCGCCAAATCATTGAATCCTTGGGCGCGCAGGTGGGATCGATGACGCCGTGGCTGCTGCTGCCGATGCTCGCCGGCGCGCTGCCCGGCTTCCGCCGCGACGCCGGCTCGCCGCAACGCTTCCTGCTTTGGCAGGCGCTGCCGCCGCTGGCGCTGTTCGCGCTGATGCCGCTGTTCGGCCAGCGGCCGATTGCGCATTGGTGGAATTCCGGCTGGCTGTTCGCCTTTCCCTTCGCCGGCCTGTGGCTGTCGGAGCGCACGCCGCGCTTTCTCGCGCGCTTCGGCGCCGCTTCGGCGGCGTTGGCGCTGGCGATCTTCGCTCTCTATCTCGGCGTCGTGCGGTTCGGGCCGGTCCCGATTCGCGGCGTGCGCGATCCGACGGTGCACATGTTCGATTTTCCGGCGGCGCCGCTGCGCGCTGCCTACGCCCGCTCCGGCGCGCAATTCGTGCTGATCGAGGATTGGCGGCTCGGCGGCCGCATCGGCATCGCGCTCGGGCCAAAGGTTGCGATCTGCGCCATGGGCGGCGACCCCCGCGGCTTCGCCTTCGCCTGCGACGCGCGACGGCTACTCGGCGAAACCGCCTTCATCGTGCGCGGCAAGAACGCCGGCCGCGACGCCGACGAAACGCGGTTTTTCCGCTCGATTGAGCCGTTGGGCGAACTCGCCGTCGGCCGTCGCGGCTTGCCCGAGCGTCGGTTGGTTTTGGAGGCGGGGCGCGACCTCTTGCGCGCGCCGCCGCTGCCTTATGGCCCCTAGGCCGCCGCGCCGACGCGCAGGGCCCGCAACTGGGCGTCGAAAATCGCCTCGCCGAGGTCGGCGGCATCGTGCGCGACCTCGCGCAGCATCGACAGCGGGGTCGGCCGGCGGGCCGTCAGCTTGCCGAGCAACTGGCTGTTCTCGAATACGAATTCCGTCTTGAACTTGGCCGCGAGGCGTCGCATCGCCTGGTTTTCCGGCATGCAGACGATCTCGATCACCTCGACGCCGTGGTTGCGGGCGGCCTCGGTGACGCGGCGAAAAAGCTTCTCGCCGATGCTGCGCTTGCGAAAACCGTTCTCGACGCTGAAGGCGGCTTCGGCGTGGATATGGCGGTTGACCGGCGCCTGTTCGCTCCAGATCGCCTCGTTCGAGCGCAGTTCGGCTGCGCCGCGCAGTTCTCCGTCGACGAAGGCGCCAAAGACGAGGTCGCCCTTGCCGAAACAATGTTCCGCGTATTGGCGGACGAAGGCGTCGGAGACGCCGCCGCCAAAGCGCAAGTGGCGCGAATGCTCGTCGAGCCGCAGCAGATGATCGCGAAACGCAGGCTGGTCCGAGCGCCACAGCCGACGGATGTCGGCGGCGGCCGGGTTCGCGTTGGTCTCAGTCATAGCGCATTCCCGGTTCGCTCCTGGACGCCCCCCGGGCGGCATATTGTGCGCCGCAACATAAACATCAAGTCAATTCCGCAGATATGAACCATTCGTGCGGCGGCAGCAATAGCTTGCCGGAAGCCCGGCAGTCGGCTATTTAGGTGAAAACGGTTTTGAAATCAGCGAGTTCGTGAATGGCGCGAATAGCGTGGCGAGCTTGTCGCCGCCCGCGCCGCCACGCGGGTCCTGCTAAGGCCGCGCAAGTTAGCGACGTCGCAACCCCGCAACCCCGTCGAGGGATTCGCCCCCGAGGCCTTTGCGAGCGTTCACCGGTTTTACTCAATTTTCATTAACCTATCCCAAGCTAACCCGAGGGTGCCCGGCGCGGCCCCCGCGCCGATCCGATTTTCGCCTGTTTCCCAGCGCAGGGGGCGGGCCGGAATCCAAATTGAGGAGTTCGCCAATGAAGTTGGCTGCGTCGTTGCTCGCTTGCGCCCTACTCATCGCCGGCGGCGTCGATGCGTCGGCGGCGAAACGAGTCAAGGAAAAGGCGAAGGACGTCTCCGCCAAGCCCGCCCTCGTCGGCGCCTATGGCGACTGGAAGCTGTATCACACCGCCTCCGGGAAATCGAAAATCTGCTACCTGCTCGCGGAGCCGAAAAGCCGCGAGCCCGACGGCCCCAAGGCCTACGCCTTCATCTCCGAACGCCCGGCCGAGCATGTGCGCAACGAAATCTCCTTCGTCATGGGCTTCGACGTCGCCGCCGGCGGCGACGTGAAAGAGAAGGTGAAGGAAAAGCGACACGGCAAGAGATCCAAGAAGGCCGAGGCCGACGCCGCCGTCGCGCCCACGCTGACGATCGGCGACGCCGCCTTCGACCTCGCGCCGAAGGGCAGCGACCTCTGGATCAAGAACCCCGCCGAAGAGGGCAAAGTGATCGACGAGATGCGCAAGGGCGCGACCCTCGTCATCACGGCGGCCTCCAAGAAGGGCCGCAAGACCACCGACACTTATTCGTTGAGCGGCTTCAGCCAAGCTATCGACAAGGCGTTGAAGGACTGCCCCGGCGGCTGAGGCGACCTAACGGCATATTGAACCGCGCCGCGCTTGCATGTGCCGCCCGGTTTCGGGCAAACTGATGTTGCGGCGCGGAAACTCCTTTTGCGGGAGCGTTGAGCGCCCGCGGCCCCTCGCTTCCCTCCAGCGAGGGGCCGCCTTCCCTCTCTCTCAAGTCATTCCCGGCGCCCGCGCAGCCAGTGGCTCAAATTTGTCGCTCGGCGCCCGGTCGCGGATGGGCGGTAAGGGGCATTTGCGCAAGGCGCAGCCCTCGTGCTGGGCCGCTAGCGCTTGCTTTTTTCGTTGCGTCGAGTTACTTTCATTATGAAAGTGACGGTCCCATGCGCCATTCCAGTTTCGCCCAAATGGATTGCCCGATCGCCCGCAGCCTTGAGCGCGTCGGCGAGTGGTGGAGCATCCTCATCCTGCGCGACGCCTTCGGCGGCTTGACGCGATTCGACGAATTCGAGCAGAGCCTCGGCGTCGCGCCCAACATGCTGTCGCGCCGGCTCGCCGACTTGGTGACATCCGGGCTTCTGGTCAAACGCCGCTACAACGCCCGCCCACCGCGCTACGAATATCTGCTGACCGAGCGCGGCCGCGATTTCCGCCCGGTGCTGATGGCGATGCTGGCCTTCGGCAACAAGCATTTCGCGCCCGAGGGGGCGAGCGTCATCGTCGTCGAGGCCGCCACCGGTGCGCCGGCCGAGCCCATTGTCGTCGACCGCGCCAGCGGCCGGCCGCTGCTTGAACCGGAGTTCGTCGTCGTCGCCGGCCCCGCCGCGAGCGCGGCGACGCGGGCCCGGCTCGCCGCGCGGGCGGCGCGAACCGTCGCGGAACCGCGCCGATGAGCGCCGTCGCGACCCTCGCCGCGCCGGATCGCACGGCGGCGAAGGCGGCGCGCACCGCCCTGCTGCTCGACGGGCCGATCCTGGCGACGCTGCTGCGGCTGGCGTGGCCAAACGTGCTGGTGATGATCGCGCAGGCCTCCACCGGCCTCATCGAGACCTTCTGGGTGTCGCGGCTCGGCACGGACGCGCTTGCCGGCATGGCGCTGGTGTTCCCCGGCTACATGATGATGGGCATGCTGTCGGCCGGCGCGGTCGGCGGCGGCATCGCCTCGGCGGTGGCGCGCGCACTCGGCGGCGGCCGACGCGCCGACGCCGACGCGCTGGCGCTGCACGCTCTGGTCATCAATTTTGCCTTGGGGCTCGCGACCTCAGCGCTGTTCCTGCTGTTCGGCCGCGCGCTCTATGCGGCGATGGGCGGTGAGCGCGGCTCGCTCGAAGCGGCGATGCGCTATTCCAATGTCGTATTCGCCGGCAACGTCATCCTTTGGGTGATGAACGGCTTCGCCAGCGTCATCCGCGGCAGCGGCGAGATGCGGTTTCCCTCGCTGGTCATCTGCATCGGCGTGACGCTGCTGATCCCGCTGTCGCCGCTGTTGATCTTCGGCCTCGGGCCGTTCCATGGCTTCGGCGTCGCCGGCGGCGGCGTCGCCGTCGTCGCCACGACGACGATCATGGCGATCTTGCTCGGCTGGTATGTCGTCACCGGCCAGGGGATCGTGCGGCTGCGGCGGGCGCGGCTGCGCTGGCCGCTGTTTGCCGACATTCTCAAGGTCGGCGGCATCGGCGCCATCAACACGCTGCTGACCACCTTCACCGTGGCGCTGACCACCGGGCTCGTCGGCGCCGCCTCGGGGCCGGATGGGGTGGCCGGCTACGGCACCGCGGCGCGGCTCGAATATCTGCTCATTCCGCTGGTGTTCGGCGTTGGCGCGCCGCTGGTGGCGATGGTCGGGGCCAATGTCGGGGCCGGCCGGCGCGAGCGGGCGCTGCGCATCGCGCTGACCGGCGGCGTCGCCTCCTTCATCGTCTGCGAGGCGATCGGCATCGTCGCGGCGCTGTTTCCCGTCGCCTGGCTCAGGTTGTTCGGCGCCGATCCGTCGATGCTCGCCGTCGGGACCGCCTATCTGCGCAGCGTCGGGCCGACCTACGGCTTTTTCGGCCTCGGGCTGTCGCTTTATTTCGCCAGCCAGGGCGCGGGACGGCTCGGCTGGCCATTATTCGCCGGCTTCTTGCGCCTGGGGCTCGCTGTCGGCGGCGGCTGGCTCGTCTGGCGGCTAACGGGCTCGCTCGGCGCGATGTTTGCGATGCTCGGCGCGGCGCTGGCGGCTTATGGACTCATCATGGCGGCAGCGGTGGGTTCGGGCGTCTGGTTCCGCCGCGCTTAGATCAAGACGCGATGATCGAAGCCGACCGTCGCCCTATCGGCGTGCCGCTTGCCGCCTTCGGAAGACGCCCGGATCCGAACGGATTGAATGAGCGGACCTCGTCATTGCGAGCGAAGCGAAGCAATCCCCGCGGCTCATTCCTCGGCTCCCTCGCCCCCCGCGTGCGCGACACTCGCCTCCTCCAGGTCGAATTCGCGTTCCAAGCGGCGGCGGCTTTCGTCGGTGATGAGGTTGTTCTCGTAGGCCTCACCGATCGAGGCGCGCTCGACGCCGATGAGATCGAGCCGGAGTTCGGCGACATCGGCTTCGCCGGCGGAGGAGTCGGGCTCCAGATCGGCGAGGAATTTCGCCCGCCGCTCGCCGTGCAGCTTGCGCAAAGCCGAGACCGCGGAAGGCCGGGCGTGCGGATCGCGCTCCAGCGCGTCGAGCCGTTCGAGCACGGCGTCGAGCGCCGCCGCCCGCGCCACCGTCTCGGCGCGCTCGTCCGCCGCCGCTTCGCGCGCAGCGACCCGGCTGAGATCGAGCCATTTCGTCAGCGGCCCCAGCGCCGCGCCCTGCCCGATCAGCGTCGCGGCGATGACGCAAATGGTGGCGAACAAGATGAGATCGCGGTGCGGGAACGGCCCATCGTGGCCCATCAGCGGGATCGACAGCGCCGCAGCCAGGCTCACCGCGCCGCGCAGGCCGGCAAAGCCGATGAGGAAGGGCGGGCGCCAACTCGGGATCGGCTCGCGCTTGCGCAACGGCGGCCACAGCCAGCGCGGCAGGTAGGTGACGGGAAACACCCAGACGAAGCGCACGACGATGACGACGGCGCTGACCACCAGCCCCGCCTTCAACAACTCCGGCCAGCCCTCGCTGGTCAGATTGGCGACGATCTCGCGGGTTTGCAGGCCGCAGACGAGAAAGGTCAGCGCCTCGACGCACCAGGCCACCAGATCCCAGATGAAGAAGCCCTGTAGGCGGGTCGACGAGCGAATGTAGTTGCGGCCGTGCCAGGAGACGAACATGCCGACGGTGAAGCAGGCGACGACGCCGGAGCCGCCCATTTCGTGCGGCGGCCAGAAGGCGAGATAGGGCGTCGCCAGCGCGATGAGGATTTCGGCTCTGGGATCGTTGACGGCGTTGCGTAGCCACAGCACGAGGTAGCCCATGCCGATGCCAAACGTGGTTTCACCGGCGACGATGACCAAGAAGCGCACGAGCGCATCGGGGCCTGAGAAGTGGCCGGTCTCCACCGCGCGCACCGCCAAAGCGAAGGCGACGAGGGCGGTGGCGTCGTTGACCAGGCTCTCGCCTTCGAGGATCGTCAACATGCGCTTGGGCAGCTTGAACCGGCGCCGCAGCGAGGCCGGGGCCACCGAATCCGGCGGCGAGACGATGGCGCCGAGCACGAAGCCGACCGCCCAATCGAGCCCGAGCAGATAATGCGCCACCACCGCCACCATCGTCGCCGTGAACAGCACGCAGCCGATGGCGAGCGACAGGATCGGCCTTAAGTTGGCGCGAAAGCCGCGCCAGCTCATGCCGACGCCGGAATAGTAGAGCAGCGGCGGCAGCAGCGCGAGCAAGACCAGATCGGGACTGAGGGTGATCGGCGGCACGCCCGGCAGCAGCGCCAGCGCGACGCCCGCCACCAGCATGACGACCGGCGTCGAGGCGTGCAGCCGCCGCGCCAGCACCGACAGCAGCGCGACGGCCAGAAACATCGCCAGCAGCAAAGTCAGCACGAAGGGTTCGGGCATGAGGTCTCCGGGAGCGATTCCGCGCGCCGCAATGTCCGATCAAACCGCGATGCGGTCCAGGGGGCGGATTGACAGACGATCGTGCTGCTCAGCACGAGGGGGTTGGCGGCAATTGCGGCGCTTCCGCAAAGGGGCGAAGGCGGGCATCGCAAGTGGCCCGCGACCGGGCGTCGAGCGTCAGATTTGAACCGCTAGGTCTGCCGCGCGCGCAACTCCACGCCACGCACGGCGAAGGCGCTTTCGGCGCTGGCGAACAGGCGAAACTCCAAGTCATCCGTGGCTTGCGCGAGGTGGAAGGCCAGCACCGGCGCCTCGCCCGGCGCCAAAGCGGCGACGGTCCGTTGCGCGATCGGCGTGCCGCCACGCTGCGCCATCACGTCGATGACGAAATCGCCGCAGCGCGTGACATCCTCCAGCAGGAAGGCGGCCTCATAGTCGCCGGCCTCCAGATAGGCGTAGGGGCCGAACAGCAGGAATCCGGCCTTGCCCGAGGTCGCAATCACGCCCGCCCGTCGCTCGCCGACGCGGGTGGAGACATGCTCGGCCATGAAATGCGCCGCGCGCCGCCACCCTGGCGCCAGCCCCGGCAGCACATGCGCGGCAAGCGCCGCAGCCGCCTCGGCGGCGAGCGCCGTCTTCAGCCGCCGCTTCGCCTTGGTGCGCGCCCGATGCTTGGCCGGCATGTGGTCGAGGATGTCGGCGAAGCGGGCGCGATCGTAGACATAGAAGCCGCCGCTTTCCCGCGCCGCGCCGACGGCGGCGAAAAACGCGTCGTAGTTGCGCGTCAGCGCCTCGGCGTTGCGCTCGGAATAGGAGGGTTGAAGGTGGGCCGGCGCACCGAGGATATGGCGAATCGCCAGCCGTTCGGCGACGCCCAGCAATGCCGCAAACAGCACCGCCTGCGGGGCGATGTCGCCAAACATCTTGGTCGCCGCGCGGATGTCCTCGAACGAGCGCGCCGCGCCCTGCATGCGCGAAATCAGCGGCAGCGTCGGCTCGTCGGCGCGGAAAACCGCGCCGGGGACGAAGCTGAAGCCCAGCGCATAAACCTCCTCGCCGCCGACGCTGAGGTTCAGCGACAATTCGCCCTGGTTCGGCGCCTTGCGATTGACCGCCAGCCGACATGCGGCCTCGTCACGCGAAAACAGCTCGACGCCGTCGCCGTACAGCGCCAGCAACGCCGATGGGGTGAGCCTGTCGCAGAGATAGGCGTAGTTGTGGAAATGGCAGGCGAGGCGCTCGGAGGCGCTCAGCGACCGCGCCAGGTAATTGGGTTGCAGGAAGATGGCGATCGGGCGGTGGGGAAAGCTTGCCAAGGGGCGCGAACCTTCAGCACGCGCCGGCGCGGCTCAAGGCGCCTTCGCTTTGCGCACGATCTCCGCCATCGGATGCTCGCCGAGGCCGGCGACGACGCCTTCGCGGTCGGCGGCGTTGCGGTTCTGGCTCGCCTTCCATTTGCCGCGCAAATCCGCGATCGGGATTTCGACGCCGACAATAGCGCTCAATTGCTGGGCGATGTAGGCCTCCGGCGCGTCGCCGACCGCCCACGGCTCCTCGCGTCGGACCTCGCGCTCGTTGGTCAACTGCTCGACCTGGGCGCGCAGCCAATCCGCGCTTTCGTCGACGCGCGGGGCTCCCCGGGCTTGCACCATGACGTAGTTCCACGTCGGCACCACCTTGCCGGTTTCGCGCTTGGTCGCATACCACGACGGCGTGATGTAATGGTCGGCGCCCTGAAACACGATCAGCGCCTCCGCCGCTTGCGCGAGATCGCGCCAATGCGGATTGGCGCGCGCGACATGGCCGCGCAGCAGCCCGAATTTCGAGCCGTCGTCGACAAAGGTGAACGGAATCGAAGTCGCCAACAACCCGCTCGGCCCGGCGCTGATGAGCAGGCCGAACGGACGAGCGCGGATCAGCGCCTGAATCTCGGCGAGGTTGCCCTGGCGATGCAGCGGCGGTTCGTACATCACTCCGCCGCCTGGCCTTTGAGGCCGAAGCGGCGCTCGATGTAATCCTCGACGATGACCTTGAACTCGCGCGCGATGCCCTCGCCGCGCAAGGTCATCGCCTTGGCCCCGTCGATGAACACCGGCGCCGCCGGCGTCTCGCCGGTGCCGGGCAGCGAGATGCCGATGTCGGCGTGCTTGCTCTCGCCGGGGCCGTTGACGATGCAACCCATCACCGCGACGTTGAGGCCTTCGACGCCGGGATAGCGCGCCTTCCAAATCGGCATCGATTTGTCGAGATAGGTCTGGATGTCGCGGGCCAGTTCCTGGAACACGGTCGAGGTCGTGCGTCCACAGCCGGGGCAGGCGGCGACCTGCGGCGTGAAGATGCGGAAACCCATGGTCTGCAAGATTTCCCTGGCGACCTTCACCTCCAGCGAGCGGTCGCCGCCGGGCTCCGGCGTCAGCGAGACGCGGATCGTGTCGCCGATGCCCTCCTGCAACAGCACGCCGAGCGCCGCCGAAGAAGCGACGATGCCCTTCGAGCCCATGCCGGCCTCGGTAAGGCCGAGATGGATGGCGTAATTCGAGCGCGCCGCCAGCATGCGATAGACGGTGATCAGGTCCTGCACGCCGGAGACCTTGGCCGACAGGATGATGCGATCGCGCCCGAGGCCGATTTCCTCGGCGCGCTCCGCCGACATCAGCGCCGAGGCCGTCATCGCTTCGCGCATGACGGCGCGGGCGTCGAGCGGCGCGGTGCTGCGGGCGTTGTCGTCCATCATCGCCGTCAGCAATTCCTGATCGAGCGAGCCCCAATTGGCGCCGATGCGGACCGCCTTGCCGTATTGGATCGCCTTCTCGACGATGGTGGAGAACTGCACGTCGCGCTTGTTCTTGAAGCCGACGTTGCCGGGGTTGATGCGGTATTTGTCGAGCGCCTCGGCGCAGGCAGGGTGCTCGGTCAGCAGTTTGTGGCCGATATAGTGGAAATCGCCGACGATCGGCACGGTGATGCCGCGCTTGGCGAGCCGGTCGCGGATATGCGGCACCGCGGCGGCGGCCTCGTCGCGATCGACTGTGATGCGCACCATCTCGGAGCCGGCGCGGGCAAGCGCGGCGACCTGGCGGGCGGTGGCTTCGATGTCGGCGGTGTCGGTGTTGGTCATCGACTGCACGACCACCGGCGCGCCGCCGCCGACGGTCACGGCGCCGGCGCCTGAGCCAACCTTGACCGCGATCGTTTCGTGGCGCGGGCGGGGGCCGAAGGATTCTGAGGCGGCGATCATGCAAAATCTCCGGGAGTTGCGACCCAATCTAGACCGACGCGGCGTCCGGCGAAACCCTTGCCGCGCACGCTGCGACCGTCCTCAGGCTTCGGGTTCGAACCAGCGTTTGGCGATGACGGTACGCAAATGCGCAACCGTGAGAGGCGCCCACCGGCTCTCCAAGCCGAACGTCTTCGCCGCGGTCCCAAAAAATGCGCTCTCGCCCTCGTTTGGGAAGTATTGGGCAAATACGAAGCCGTCAAAATCGATCCCGAGTTTTTCGCGAGCTTCCTCGAGCAGTTCGCTCGCGTCGTCGCCGAAAATGGAGAGGTCGTGATAGAGGCGCGAGGCGTCCGCGTAACGTTCCCACCGTCCGAGGCAACGCCTCAGAAGTTCATCCACATTGCTCCGCTCGGCGCTCATTGACGCCCCGCACCTCTCGAAGCGCGGCCTTTTCCGCGCTCTAAGTCTGCGGCTGCGGCGCGAGCCCGGCGTCGGGGAAGCCGCGCGGCTTGCCGGTCGCCGGAACCGCGGTGCGCGGCGGCTGCGGCGGCTCCTTCTCGGCCGCCTCGCGCACCGGGCGAATGCCCTGCAACAAGGCGACGATCTCTTCACCCGACAGCGTCTCGAACTCCATCAGCCCATTGGCCAGCGTCTCCAGATCGGCGCGCCGCTCGGTGAGGATGCGCGTCGCCGTGACATGCGCCTCGTGGATGAGGCGGCGCACTTCCTCGTCGATGGTTTTGGCGGTCTCTTCCGAAATGTTCTGCTGCCGGCCCATGGAATAGCCGAGGAACACTTCCTCCTGATTCTCGCCATACATGACAGTGCCCAGTTTCTCCGAGAAGCCGAGCCGCGTCACCATCGCGCGGGCGATCTTGGTCACCTGCTGGATGTCGCCGGCGGCGCCGGACGTCACCTTGTCCTTGCCGAACACAAGTTCCTCGGCGACGCGGCCGCCCATCGCCATCGCCAGCATCGAGATCAACTGCTCGTAGCTCTGGCTGATCTGATCGCGCTCGGGCAGCGATTGCACCATGCCGAGCGCCCGGCCGCGCGGGATGATCGTCGCCTTGTGGATCGGCGTCGAGGCCGGCATCGACAGCGACACCAGCGCATGGCCGCCCTCGTGATAGGCGGTGAGGCGCTTCTCCTCCTCCGTCATCATCAGCGTGCGGCGCTCGGCGCCCATCATGATCTTGTCGCGGCTGTCCTCGAACTCCTGGCGGGTGACGACGCGTTTGCCGCGCCGGGCGGCGAGCAGGGCGGCCTCGTTGACGAGGTTCATCAGATCGGCGCCCGAAAAGCCGGGCGTGCCGCGCGAGATCACCTTCAGGTCAACGTCCGGCGCCAACGGCACCTTGCGGACATGGACGCGCAGAATCCGCTCGCGGCCGATGAAATCGGGGTTGGAGATGGTGATCTGGCGGTCGAAGCGGCCGGGGCGCAACAGCGCCGGGTCGAGCACGTCCGGCCGGTTGGTGGCGGCGATGATGATGATGCCTTCGTTCTGCTCGAAGCCGTCCATCTCGACCAGCAACTGGTTGAGCGTCTGCTCGCGCTCGTCGTTGCCGCCGCCGAGGCCCGCGCCGCGATGGCGCCCGACCGCGTCGATTTCGTCGATGAAGATGATGCAGGGCGCGTTCTTCTTGGCCTGCTCGAACATGTCGCGCACGCGGCTGGCGCCGACGCCGACGAACATCT
>Ga0134126_10001535_pt1 | contig 29411 bp, 27 predicted proteins | sample KB31752_FD_96881 | JGI IMG/M metagenome (GOLD analysis project Ga0134126, IMG submission 96881) | Terrestrial soil microbial communities with excess Nitrogen fertilizer from Kellogg Biological Station, Michigan, USA - KB3-175-2 | ecosystem: Environmental > Terrestrial > Soil > Unclassified ... | reverse complement strand
TGAGCGCCGCCGGGGCCGTGGCGCTCAGCGCCGAGATGGTGGGCAGCGCAGAGCGGGTACTGGAGCTCACCGTCGGCTACGCCGAGGCCCGGCAGCAGTTCGGCACGCCCATCGGCGCCTTCGGCACCGTCCAGCACCACTGCGTCCAGATGCGCACCGACGTCCAGGTGTCCCGGGCCGTCACCACGCGGGCCGCGGCAGCGTTCGACGCCGGGGACCCCGACGCGGTCCGGCTGGCCTCGGTGGCCAAGTCCTGGACGGCGCGGGCCACCCGCCGGGTGGTCGGCCGGGGGCACCGGGTCCACGGGGCCATCGGGTTCAGCGCCGAGCACGAGCTGCCGCGCCACACGGCCGGCCAGCGGGAGTCCTGGGCGCTGTGGGGCGACCCCCGGTTCCACGCCGGCCGGATCGCCTCGGGCCTGGACGGGCGGATCGCCTGCGGCCCAGCCGGCCAGATGGCCTCGGGCTCGGGGCCGACCGCCGGGTCGACGGATCGATAGATCGACGAGAGAGGAGCAGCATGCCAACGACCACAACTGCCCCGGGGGTGAAGGGCCTGCCGGAGGTGGAGGGGCTCTTCGCTCCCACCGGCGACGGCGACGGGGTACGCCTCTGCGTCGGCCGGTGCGCCGAGTGCGGCGCCGTGTTCTTCCCGTCGCACGCCCAGCTGCACGTGCCCAACTGCTCGGGTGGACCGGTGGAGGAGGGGCTGATGGCCCCCACCGGCACCCTGGTGAGCTACACCATCCAGCACTACACCCCGCCGGACCCGTACCCGACCCCGACCGATTGGGAGCCGGTGGGCATCGGCACCGTCGTCTTCGCCGAGCAGGGGCTGCAGGTCCCCGGCCAGCTGACCGGGATCGACCTGGACGACCTGCGGGTGGGCATCACCGTGGAGACGGCGGCCGCCACCCTCTACGTGGACGAGGACGGCGTGGAGCGCCAGACGTACAAGTTCCGGCCGGTACCGCCGGCCGGGTCGACCGGGTCGACCGGGTCGAACGAGACGGGAGCAGCGTGATGGAAGAGGTCGTCGTCGTCGGCATCGGGGCCCACCCGTGGGGCAAGTTCCCGGAGAAGAACTTCATCGACCTGGGGGCGGAGGCGGTCCGCAACGCCCTGGCCGACGCCGGGGTGTCCTGGACGGACGTTCCCGCCGCGGTCAGCGGCATCTACGTCTGGGGGGGAACCGACGCCCTCAACGCCGGCAGCGCCATCGCCGGCCGACTGGGGGAGACCGGGATCCCGATCCTCAACGTCTTCAACATGTGCGCCACCGCCACCTCGGCCTTTCGGTCGGCGTACCACGTGGTGGCGTCGGGGGAGCAGGACATGTGCCTGGCCATCGGCGTCGACGTGTCCCCGCCGGGGTTCTTCGGGTTCATGGGCAAGCCCGACCCGGCGGACACCGACTACCTCCGGTTCCGGATGGTCGGGGTGACCAACCCGGCCTACTGGGCCATGGAGGCCCGCAAGCGCATGGAGGAGCACGGCACCACTGAGCGGCACTTCGCCCTCGCCAAGGTGGCCTGCTCGAAGCACGGGTCGTTGAACCCCGACGCCCTGTACAAGCGGGTGTACACCGAGGAGGAGGTCCTGGCCTCCCCGCTCGTCTGCGACCCCCTGCGCCTGTTCGAGATCTGCGCCACCCGGGACGGGGCGGCGGCGGTGCTGCTGTGCTCGGCCAAGAAGGCCAAGGAGCTGACCGGCAAGCCGGTCCGCGTCGCCGGGGTCGGGCTCGGCAGCTCCCTCTACGGCGATCCCACCCTCCGGCTCGGCACCCTGGCCGCCCCGGCCGTCGGCTCGGCCCCGCTGCTCAGCGAGAGCTACACGTCGGCGCAGATGGCCTACAAGATGGCCGGCATCGGCCCCGAGGACGTCGACTTCGTAGAGGTCCCCGACAACAGCTCGTGGCACTACCTCCAGTACCTGGAGACCCTCGGGCTCTGCGAGCCGGGTGAGGCCGACAAGCTGCTGGAGTCCGGCGAGACGATGATCGGCGGCCGCCTGCCGGTCTGCCCGAGCGGTGGGGCGTCCAGCTACGGGGAGGCCATCTCCGCCCAGGGGCTGCTGCAGATCTGCGAGCTGGTCACCCAGCTCCGGGGTGACGCCGGAGCCCGCCAGGTCGAAGGGGCCCGGGTCGGCCTCGCCCAGACCTACGGGCAGCTCGGCAACTCCTCGACGGCCATCCTCGCCCGATAGCCGCGTGATCCGGTAACTGCACGACCGTCGACCCCGGGGGGGCGGCGGGGGAAGGGGAAGACGATGCCAACGGAGAAGCCGACCCGGGAGTACCGGGTGATCTCGGCCGACAGCCACCTGACCGAGCCGGGCGACCTGTGGACGTCCCGGGTGGACAGCCGGTTCGTCGACCGCGTGCCCAAGATGGTGCACCTCGACGAAGGGGCCGCCTGGGTGATGGAGGGGGTCCCCCGGCCCATCGCCTTCGGGTTCACCGTCTGCGCCGGCAACAAGCCGGAGGACATGCGCGACTGGATGCACCTCTCCGAGATGCGGTCGGGCGGGTGGGACCCGGCGTTCCGGCTGTCGGAGCTGGACGAGGACGGCGTCGACGCCGAGGTGCTGTTCCCCAACCGGCCGTGGCAGGCCGTGGTGGCCAACCAGGACCCGGAGCTGCACCTCGCCATGGTCGGGGCCTACAACGACTGGCTGTCCGAGTACTGCGCCCACGCCCCCGACCGGCTGGGCGGGGCGGCGGCCATCCCCAACCGCGGGGTGGCCGAGGCGGTGGCCGAGGTGCGGCGGACGGCGGGGATGCCGGGCATCGTCGCCCAGCTGCTCAGCTGCTACCCCCACGGCGACACCACCCTGTCCGAGGACGACAACCCGTTGTGGGAGGTGCTCGAGGAGGTGGGGATGCCGGTGGCCATCCACATCGGCCTGACCGACACCATGCCGTTCCAGCTGGTGGCCCGGAAGCTGCCGGGGACCGTCCACTTCTACGACGCCCCCGGTCGGATGCTCGAGCTGATCTTCGGCCGGGTCCTCGACCAGTTCCCGGGCCTCCGGTTCGTGATGACCGAGGTGGACTGCGGGTGGACGCCGTACTTCGCCGACCAGGCCGACGACAACTACCTGCGCCACCTGAAGGCGACGCTGCGGGGCCAGGAGCTGGCCAGGCTGCCCAGCGAGTACATGCGCGACCACTTCGCCCTCACGTTCATCACCGACACCTACGGCATCGCCAACCGCCACCGCATCGGGGTCGACCGGATGCTGTGGTCGAACGACTACCCCCACATCACCTCCGACTGGCCGTACTCGTGGCGGACCATCAACGCCCAGTTCGCCGACGTCCCACCGGACGAGCGCCACGCCATGCTGGCCGGCAACGCCCTCCGGCTGTACAAGTTCGGGGCGTGACCGTGCCCGCGCCACATCGGGCGGACAACGAGGGGGCCGGCGGCCGGCCCGACGTGCCGGGGGCTTTCGTCATCAGCATCACCCCGTTCGGCGCCGACGGCCGCCTCGACGAGGGGGCGTTGGCGGCCCACCTGCGCCGGATCGGCCGGGCCGGGCTCGGCGTCTACGTGGCCGGCGGCGGGAGTGGCGAGGCGTACAGCATGTCGACCGACGAGGTCCGGCGGGTGCTGGAGGTGGCCGCCATCGAGCTGAAGGGGGTGGTGCCGGTCCGGGGCATGGGGGTGGAGCCCCGCCGCGCCGACGACATGGTGCAGTTCGCGGCCATGGCCGCCGACGCCGGGCTGGACGCCGTGCAGATCTACTCCCTGGAGCTCGGCCACGGCGAGGTGGCGGTCGACCGGGAGCTCCGCCGGTACTACGACGACGTCCTGTCCGCCACGGCCCTCCCGGCGGTGCTGTCCACCCACATGTCGGTCGGCTACCTCCTGCCGGTGCCGCTCGTCGCCGACCTGGTGGCCGACTACGACATCGCCGGGGTCAACTGCACCGCGGCCGACCTCGGGTACGTGCGGGCGCTGGTCGACGCCGTCGAGCCCGACGTGCCGGTGCACGTCGGCGTGCCGGGGCAGGCGTTCGCGGCCTGGGCCGCCGGTGGCTCCGGCTTCCTCACCTCCGAGGGCAACCTCATCCCGGAGACGGCAGCCGCGGTCGTGGGCCATCACCGGAGCGGCGACCACGCGGCGGCCATCGAGCTGTACGACCGGTTCCTCCGCATCGGCGGCGCCATGTACCAGGCGGGCGGCATCCGGGCCAACAAGTGCCTGCTGAACGAGCTCGGCCTGGCCGGCGGGTACCCGCGCCTGCCGCGCCTGCCGGTCACCATGGACGACCCCGGGCTGGCCGACCTCCTCGCCGAGGTCCGCCAGTCCGAGATGGCCGGCCGGGAGGGTTGGGGGCAGTAGTCGGTGGACGACGGCCGGGGGCTGGACGACGACGACGCGGTGGGCCGGCTGTTCGAGCCGGTCACCCTCGGCTCGCTGGCGCTCCGGAACCGGCTGATGATGACGGTCCACGGGCCGCGGCTGTCCCACCGCCGCTACCGGCCGTACCTGGCGGAGCGGAGCACCGGGGTGGGGTTAGTGGGGGTGTTCGCCTCCTACGGGGTCCATTCGTTCCCGCTCGGCCCCGGCCGGTTCCGTCCGGAGGACCAGTTGGACTTCGACGTGGTGCCGCCGCACCCGCTGACCGACGACGGACGCCGGTACCTCGACGGCCTGGTGCCGATGATGGCCGAGCTGGCCGACACCGTCCACGGGGCCGGCGCCCGCATCGTCGGCCAGCTGTTGCACCTCGGGGGATCGCAGCACGACGAGAACTTTCAGCCGTCGTTGGCCCCGGGGTGGACCAGGGACGAGTTCCGGCGGGCGGTGCCCCACGCCCTCACCGGCCACGAGATCGCCGACCTGGTGGCGGCGTTCGGCGACGCCGCCCGCCGGGTGGCCGACGCCGGCTACGACGCGGTGGAGCTGGCCGGCGGGCACGGCTACCTGGTCGAGCAGTTCCTCTCCCCGCTCACCAACCGTCGGGACGACGACTACGGCGGGTCGCCGGCCAACCGGTCCCGGCTCCTTTTCGAGGTCCTCGACGCCGTGCGGTCGACCGTGGGCGACGGCTTCCCGATCGGGGTCCGGCTCTCCGGCGCCCAGCGGGCGCCCGGCGGACTGACCAACCAGGACCAGTGCGACCTGGCCGGCCGGCTGGGGGAGTGGGGGGCCGCCTACGTCAATGTCAGCGGCGGCACCTACACCGGCCTGCAGCGTGGGCTCCACCAGGCCTACGTGGCCCCGCCGTCGGCCGGCGCCGCCCCGAACGCCGGCGACGCCGGGGCCATCCGGCGGAGTACCACCGCCGGGGTCATTGTGGCTGGCCGGTTCACCGATCTGCGCCAGGCCGCCCGGGTGGTGGCCGCCGGGCAGGCCGACGTGGTCGGGATGACCCGGCTGCTGATCGCCGACCCCGACGCGCCCGCCAAGGCCCGGCGAGGGCGGGTGGCCGAGGCGCGCCCGTGCATCGGTTGCAACGAGTGCCACTACGGCCGGACGGTGGTCTGCACCGTCAACCCGGCCGCCGGGAAGGAGGAGGAGCTGGCCGTCCGACCGGCCGCCACCCCCCGGTCGGTGCTGGTGATCGGCGGCGGTCCGGCCGGGATGGAGTGTGCCCGGGCGGCCGCCCTCCGCGGCCACCGGGTGCGGCTGGTCGAGCGGGGCCCGGCCCTCGGTGGGGCGGTGGTCGACTGGGGCGTCGGGCCGTTGTGGCCGGACGTCCCGCGGTACCTGGACTGGCTGTGCCGGCAGCTGGCGCAGCTGGGGGTGGCCGTCGAGCTGGGCCGCGAGCTGTCCGTCGACGACGGGGCCGCCGCCTCGGCGGAGGTAGTGGTCGTGGCCACCGGCGCCGACGAGTACCTCCCGGACACCCCGGGGCTCGATGCCCGCCAGGCCATGACGGCGGGGCAGGCGTTGCGGCATCCGGACACCGTCGGCGACCACGTGGTCGTGGTGGGTGGGGTGGAGGACCACCTCCCCCCGCTGGTCGTCGCCGACCGGCTGGCCGCCGCCGGCCGGCGGGTCACCATGCTGTCCGAGCCGATCGTCGCCGGGGAGGGGATCGAACCGGCGCTGCTGCTGTCGATGACCCGGAGCCTGCTGGACCGCGGGGTGGCCATCTTGACGCTGACGGGGTTGGTGGCGGTGGACGGTCGGACGGCGGAGGTGCGGAACACGCTGACCGGCGACGTCGGCACCATCGACGGGGTCGACACCTTCGTCACCGCCGGCCTCCGGCGGCCGCGGGTGGGGCTGGTGGACGCCTTGGCCGGTCCGGGCCGGACGGTCCACGCCGTCGGCGACTGCCTGGCCCCCCGCCGGATGGTCCACGCCACCTTGGACGGCGCCCGGTGCGCCGCCACGCTGTGAGCCGCCACGCGGTGAGCCGCCCGCTATGACTGGAGGGGAGCCATGGAAGCCGAAGTGGTGACGACCGGGATGGGGTTCGGGGAGGGGCCGGTCTGGCGCCCCGAGCAGGGCGACCTGCTCGTCACCTCGGTCTCCGACGGCTGCATCTTCCGGGTGGACGTGTCGGCCGGCACGGCCGAGCGGTTCGCCGACACGGCCGGTGGCCCTAACGGCGCGGTCCTGGTCGCCGACGGCGGCCTCGTCGTGGCCAACAACGGTGGCGAGGACCTCAGCTCGTTCTGGCCCCATCCGGCCCCTCCGGTCAGACACGTCACGCCCGGCCTGCAGATCGTCGAGCCGGACGGCACCGTGCGGGACGTCGCCTCAGGCTTCGACCTCGCCGCCCCCAACGACCTCGCCGTCGACGCCGACGGGTCGATCGTCTTCTCCGACATGATGCACAACGCCGACTTCACGGCGTTCTCCGGTCGGTTGTACCGGTACGGCATCGACGGATCGACGGCCCTGGTCGAGGACCTGCCGCACTACCTGAACGGCGTCGGTGCCGCTCCGGGAGGCCTCCTCACCGCCGAGGCCACCGGCCTGCGGTGGTTGCGGGGCACCGACCGGTCGTGGCTCTCCGCGTCCTGCGGACAGGTGGACGGTTTCGCCGCCGACGTCGACGGCCGGGTCTACGCCTGCCTGCCGCGGACCGGCATCGTCGTGGTCGAGCCCGACGGGACGGTCGTGGACCTCCTCGAGGGCCACGACGGCGCCATGCTCACCAACTGCTGCTTCGGCGGCGCCGACCTGCGCACCCTGTTCGTCTCGGACTCGGGGAACGCCACGGTCGTGGCCTTCGAACGGATGCCGGTGGCCGGCCATCCGCTGACGCCATTCCACCCTGCCTGAGCACCGCTGTCAGGGACCGTCGTTAAGCACCGCGGCGATGGGCGATCTGGAAGACGTTGCCCCACTGGTCACGCACCATCGCCCGACGGTCCCCGTACGGCGTATCGAGCGGCTCCTCCACGGTGGCCGCCCCAGCCGCCACCGCCCGGCCGTAGACCAGGTCGGCATCGTCCACATAGACGTAGAGGAAGGCGGGGAACCGCTCGCGTTCGCCTGACTCGCTCACCATGACGAGCGAGTCGCCGATCCGCATCTCGGCCGGGCGCCCCGGCTCCACCGCACCGGTGGCGCCGAAGACCGTCTGGAGGAACCCGACGGCGCTGACCACGTCGCCGACGACCATCCGCGGCGTCACCGAGTGGTACCCGGACGGCGGTTCGTTCGCGGCCATCCCGCCAGTATCGCGAACGTTGCCGCCGACGCGGCCTCAGAAGATGATCGGGATCGTCGTCGTGGTCGTGGTGGTGGTTGACGTCGTGCTCGTGGTGGTCGTGGTCGTGGGCGCCGTGGTGGTGGGCTCCGTCGTCGTGGTGGACGTCGCCGCCGGGGTCGAGGTGGTCGTGGGGGCCGACGCCGGCGTGGTGGTGGGCGTCGTGGCGGGGGTGGAGGGTGGCGTGGTGGCCGCGGACGGCCCACCCGTTCGCTCCGGGCTCACCGCCGGGGCGACCCGGGTCGCGGCGGGGTGCGGCGACGTCGTGGCGGTGGAAGCCGCCGCCGGAGCCGTGGCGGGCACCGTCGAGGTCGTCGTGGAGGCGGTCGTGCGCTTGACCGATCCTCCCGTCCTGGCCGTCGTCTGGGTTGGCTGGGCCCCGTGCCCGGCGGCGTCGGCGGCGACCGCCTGGTGGGGCCCTGACCCGTCGGACCACGGCTGGAGGCTCGCCACCACCACGATCGCCGCGATGATGACGACGACGGCGACGGCCGCCAAGACCCTCCGTCGCCGCCGGCTCTCGGTGGACGGACCGAGAGAGGGTGGCCAACCCTCCACCCACCGGTCGGCGTCGGTGGCGGCCGATGGACCGCTGGCCGGAGCATGGAGGGCCCGACTGGCCGACTGGAGCACCTTGGTCCGCAATCCGGTGGGAATGGCGACGGCGGCCCCGGCACCGAGGAGCGCGCCGGGGGCGGCCATCCGCTTCTCGCGGGCCGAGCAGGTGACGCAGCCCTCGATGTGGCGACTCACCCGCTTGCGGACCAACGGCGTGAGCTTCCCGTCCCAGTCGCCGAGCAGGGCGGCCAACTCGGGGCAGTCCCGCCGCCCGGAGCGGGCCACCAACACCGCGCCGAGGGAGCGGCGGGCGGTCGTCCTGGCCCGGACCAGAACCTTGTAGGCGCTGGGCGGCGCCATACCCAATGCGCCGGCCACCTCTTCGGTCGAGAGGCCCTGCCGGTCGGCCAGCTCCAGCACCAACCGATCCCGCGGGGCCAGGCCGGCCATGGCCTCGTCGACCATGGCCGCCAGGTCGCCGTGGAGCGCCCGGGTGGCGGCCGGGTCGTCGTCCACGCCGGTCCCCTCGACGAGGTCGTCCGTCGGGACCATCCGAGCGCCTTTCTCGATGCGGGCCAGGCAGGTGTGCCGGGCGACGGCGAACAGCCAGCTCCGCAGGCGGTCCGGCTGCCGCAGGCCGTCCAGCCGGCTGGCGGCTACCACGAAGACGTCCTGTAGGCAGTCGTCGGCGTCGGCCTGATTGCGGACCATCGACCGGCAGAAGCCAAGGAGGTGGCCGGCGTAGCGGTCGAAGATGGCGGCCAGCGCCGCCTGGTCACCGCTCGCGGCGCGGGTGGCGAGGTCGGCGTCGGTCGGTTCGACCCGGTGCTCTGGCGACTCGTTCAACGGGGCCCTCTCCCCAGCTCTCGCCGCTCACGATATTCCCCGTTGCCCACGACATTCCCCGTCGTCCACGGCGTACCGAGAAGTGGACATCGGTCGGGCTCGCGGACGGATCGCCGACCACCGGGGCGCCGACGGACCCATGGGACGCACCTCTCCGGTGGCCCTTGGCGGTCCGTCGGCACCCCGGCCGGCCGCTCAGTTCGCCCGCATCCCGACGATCGACGATCGGGACACCTCGACGCCGGTGCCGGTGGACACCGTGACCGCGTCGATGATGCACTGCTTCGTTGTGCAGACGACCACCTGGCCGGAGGGCAGGACGCAGGTGGCCCAGCCGGGTCCTTCGGAGTAGCTCCCGCCGAAGGCGTTGCAGTGCATCCACATGTTCGCCAGCGTCACCCCGGAGATGGTGGTGTACGTGGTCTTCGGCGCGGCGGACGCCACACCGGCCGCAGCCACCGGACCGACGACGGCGGCGGCGCCAACGAACAGGATGGCGGCCCCGCGGAACAGGCGGTTCTTCATGACGGTTCTCCTCTCGCTGCGGTGACCGGGTGCCACCAACATGGAGGAGTGTCCCGACCGGCTCGGAACCGGACACTTTTTTGTCGAAGGGGCGGAGGGGTCGCTCGAACCCCTCCGGGACCCGTCGTTTTTCGGCCAAGTAGCGGTCGACCCGGAAACGCACACCGTCGTCTGGCCGAACGGCGCAGACATGGCCCCGGATGCGCTCCACGACGGCATCGTCGATCCGGTGAACGCCGCTTAGGCGTTAACCGTCCACGTGAAGCAAGTCCACGATGCCGGAAGCGTGCTCGTGCTGATAGGTGACGATCACTGTGGTTCCGTGCGCCGGTATTTCCCGAACCTCGGCGGGTTGGCCTGTCGGGAAGGTGAGAGGAACACTCGGCCATGCCCAGGGTTCCCGGCCGATCCGAAAGACCGTCTCGGCCACGTAGCGCCAGGCGGTATCGCTGGGGCTCTCCCGCTCGGCCCACTCGTCCAGTGGGCCGGTGCGTCTCAACATCTAGACGGAACGGATGGCTCGCCCAGCTGTTCTGCCTGACGGCTGTTGACGCTCCATGATTCGGGCCATGTAGTCAGGATCGGCCCGGTGGGCGGCGACGATGGCCTCCGTTCGGGCGTACTCAGACTCCATCCAGCGCTCCACGGCCTCTCGGTCGCCGGCCGCCCAAGCACCATGGAGGGATCGACCGTCCAGATCGTCCCGAGGTTCGCGGACCCGGAGGCTCGTTCCGGCTTCGATGTCCCTGAGGAAGCCCGCTCGGGCCTGTTCGGCGTAGCGATCCACGATGGCCACAAGCCAGATACTACCCGGAGCGCCTTGCCTGCTTGAGGTACCGGACCCGAAATGTCATCGAGCGGCTCGGTTCTGCATCCATGATCCATAGAACAAGTTGTCTCACATTTTGAGCCAAAAGTGTGACGCATCGCAAAAAAATCCTCCCGGCTCGGCAAGGTAGCAACGAGGAGCCTTTTGTGCTCCAATTCCTCCCGTGAGGGTCATCACCCAGCGGGAGCTCCGCAATGAAAACGCCAAGGTGATCGAGGCTGTGGCCGCCGGCGAGAGTTTCGTGGTGACCCGCGACGGCGTTGCCGTAGCCGAGCTCCGTCCCATCCGCCAGGGGCGCCGAACCTTTGTTCCCCGGACCGAGCTGGTGGCCCTGATGGCCGGCGGGCCGTCCATCGACTCGGCCCGCTTCCGGGCCGACGTCGACCGTATGGTGGAGCGGCCTGGCTGACGCTCCAGTCCGTTCAATCTGTCCCGGCGCCAACCGGCAGGCGGCCCCCGTCGGGTCGAGCTGCCGCCACAGCATTGTCGAGGTACAGCAAAAGTAACGTCTACACGACAAATCCACTTTTGTTGTGTTACGTTTAATATCGGTGGAAGACAACAAATCTCGGCGAGGCCGACCCTCCCGGCAGCTCGTCTACCAGCGCCTGGAGGAAGGGATCGCCGAGCTCCGGGGACGCATGGGGGGGCTGCCGTCGCCCGTCGAGGCTGAGGACATCTGGACCTCGATCTGGTACCAGGAAGCCCACCACTCCACTGCCCTCGAAGGAAATACCCTGGTCATCGCCCAGGTCGAAGTGCTCTTGGCCGAAGGGCGAGCCATCGGGAACAAGGAGCTCAGGGAGTACATGGAGGTGGTCGGCTACGCCGACGCCGCGAAGTGGGTCTACGGCCAGGCCCTCGAGCCCGGTGACTGGACCTCGGAGGCGCCGCTCACGATGACGGAGGTCCGTTTCGTCCACGAGCTGGCCCTCGGCCCGGCGTGGGGCGTCGCCCCTCATCCCAACGCCACCACGGAGGAAAGGCCAGGCAGCTTCCGACGACATGACATCCAGCCCTTCCCAGGCGGGATGATCCCGCCGTCGTGGGTCGAAGTGCCCGCGGCGATGACTGACTGGGTCGGCACGCTCCACAGCGTCTCGAGCAGTACCAACCCGGTCGAGGCCCTCGCCGAGGTTCACGCCGCCTTCGAGAGGGCTCACCCATTTCTCGATGGCAACGGGCGAACTGGCCGGCTGCTCCTCAACCTGCTCTTGGTCCGCCTCGGCTACCCGCCGGCGATCATTTATGCCCGCGATCGCGGCCGGTACCTCCGAGCACTACGGCGGGCTGATGCAGGCGATCCGGGACCCCTCGGGGAGCTCATCGCCCGTTCCGTCACCAACAACCTCTATCGCTTTGTGGTCCCCGCCGTCGCCGGTCCCCGCCGGTTGGTTCCCATCGTCGCCCTGGCCAACAAGACACAGAGCGTGGTCACCCTCCGCGCCGCCATCGAACGGGGCCGGCTCAAGGCGCAAAAGGGACCGGACGGCCAATGGCGGAGTACCCGGGCTTGGGTTGACGAGTACGTCGCGTCCAGATATCAGCGGCGGCGGTAGCGGCGCCTCAGGCGTCATCGACCGGCAGGTGGCCCCCCGCCGGGTCCAGCTGCCGCCACAGCATCTCGGTCATGACCGAGATGACGAGCTCGTTGTCGAGCTGGCTCTCCTGCTCGTTCCAGAGGTCGAAGAACCGGTTGATCTGGGCGAAGAGGAACATGGCCTCGATGTGCAACCGGGGGCCGGGGGGCCGGCCGGCATCGGTCAGGAGGCCCTCGATCATCCGCATGTAACGGTCGATCTCCGCCACCCGGAGGCTGGCCAGCTCGGGCTCCACTTCGAGGGCTTGGCGGAAGATGCCTTCGCGGACCCGGATGCTCCGCCAGTGGTCCAGCATGCGGGTCACCCAGCGGCGGACGCCGTCGTAGGTGACGGCGACCCCCTCCTCGTGCAACGTCGAGAAGGTGGTGCCCCGGGTGATGTCGTGGACCACCTCGGTGAGGATGTCGGCCTTGTTCCGGAAGTGCATGTAAAAGGACGTCCGGGTGGTCCCCGCCGTCGCCACGATGTCGTCGATGGTGGTGTTCACGTAGCCCTTGTCGGCGAAGCACTGCAGGGCGGCGTCGATCATCTTCCGGCGCGTGAACTCCTTCAGCTCCTGGCGGAGCGTCACCCGTCGCGGCGGTCCTCCGCCGTCCCCCTCGACCTTCATGGCCCCTCGACCTTCATCGCCCCCTCGACTTCACGGCCCCTCGACCTTCATGGCTGGGTCATCCTAGCGACGGCTCCCCTACAGACCGATGGATTAACTGACGGTACGCCAGATAAACTTACAGAACGACACTTGACTTTACAGACTGTACACCTTACGATCGTCGACACACAGAGGCGCAGTCGGGTGGGGCTGTGTCGGGGGGTTGCGTCGGGAGGGGAGTGGTGGCAGCAGTGGCGTCCGGGACCGATGACCTCTTCGACCACGAGGCCGACGTCGTCGTGGTCGGCGCCGGGGGTGCCGGGTACTCGGCCGCGTTGACGGCAGCCAACGAGGGGGCGTCGGTCCTCATCCTCGAATGGGGAGGCGCCCCCGGCGGGACCACCATCCTCTCCGGCGGCACCGCCTGGATCCCCAACAACCGCCTGATGCGGGCGCAGGGCATCGCCGACCCGCGGGAAGACTGCCTGAAGTTCCTCTGCCGGCTGGCCTACCCGCAGTACTACGACCCCGACCGCGAGACCCTCGGCCTGCCGGCCGACCGGTACGCCTTGATCGCCGCCTTCTACGACCACGGCGCCGAGACCATCGACTACCTGTGCGATCTCGGGGCGATGGAGGTGTACTTCGACGGGGACACCCCCGACTACCACGCGCCGATGGACGAGGACCGGGCCCCTTACGGGCGCCGGGTGCCCCAGGTCGGTGGGAGCGAGCCGATGTTCGAGCGGCTGGAGCGGGCTCGGGAGCGTCTGGGGGTCCGGCTGCTGGTCGACCACCGGGTCCTCGACGTCGTCCGTAACGACGCCGGCGAGATCTGTGGCGTGGAGGCCCGGTCCGGAGTGCGGACGGTGCTGGTGCGGGCCAACCGGGCGGTGGTGTTCGCCACCGGCGGCTACCTGCACAACCCGGACCTGGTGCGCGAGTACCTGCCCGGCCGGGTCTTCGGCGGCTGTGCCACGCCGAACGCGGTGGGGGACTTCTTCCGGATCGGCGAGTCCCTCGGCGCTCCCCTCGGCAATCTGGGGCGGGCGTGGTGGAAGCAGATCGTGGTGGAACGGGGCATCCGCGGTCCCGGGGTCATCGGGCTGCCGGTGGCGGCCGGGGACTCCATGGTGCAGGTCAACCGCCACGGCCGCCGGGTGGTGAACGAGAAGGCGCCGTACAACGAGCGCGGCCAGGCCCACTTCGCCTGGGACGCCACCGGCCGCGAGTACTCGAACACGGTGCTGTTCCATATCTGGGACCAGGCCTGCGCCGAGGTGGAGGACCTGGGCTGGCGGATGCCCATCCCCTGGCCGGGGACCACCGAGGACTACGTCATCGAAGGCGCCACCTTCGGCGAGCTGGCCGACGGCATCCAGGCGCGGCTGGACGTCCTCCGGCCGCACACCGGTCCGATCCGCCTGGCGCCGGACTTCGTGGCCGAACTGGGGCGGACCGTCGAACGGTTCAACGGCTTCGCCACCGCCGGCGTCGACCCGGACTTCCACCGCGGGGAGCGGGCCATCGAGCGCAAGTGGAACGGCGCCGGCCGCCCCGGCTCGGCCAACCCGACGATGGCCCCGTTCGCCGCGGAGGGTCCGTACTACTGCGCCATCGTCGGCGCCGGGGCCTTCGACACCAACGGCGGCCCGCGCACCAACGAGAAGGCGCAGGTGCTCGGCGGCGACGGTGCCCCCATTCCCGGCCTCTACGGCGCCGGGAACTGTGTGGCGTCGATCGCCGGCCAGGCCTACTGGGGTCCGGGGGGCACCATCGGCCCGGCGCTGACCTTCGGCCACATCGCCGGAGGCCACGCGGCGAAGGAGCCGGAGAAGTTCTTGTAAGAGCGACCCGCGGACCTGGGGGCCCGGCGGGCGAGGAGAAAAAAAGGGGGCGACACCGCGATGGTGCGTCGATTCATCATGACCGGTCTGGCGATGGCACTGCTGTCAACGGGGGTGGTCGCCGGCACGGCGATGGCCCCGGGTGGGGCCGGCGCCGCCAATCTCAAGCCACTGGTCATCGCCTCGATCGGGAACTACAGCGGCGGGGGCACCACGTCGTCCAACGACGGCGCCGAGGCCGCCATCACAGCCTGGGCCAAGTGGGTGAACGCCCACGGCGGGGTCGCCGGCCACCACGTCGACCTCCTCATCAAGGACGACAAGTCGACACCGGCGGCATCGACGGCCGACGTGAAGAAGCTGGTCCAGACAGACCATGTCATCGCCTTCGTCATGGCCTTCGACACCGCCACCGAGAGCGGGTGGTCGTCCTACGTCGACAGCCAGAAGATCCCGGTGGTCGGTGGCGACCTGAACACCCCGACATGGATCACCAAGCCCATGTTCTTCCCCGAGGGCACCACCGTCGACAAGCTCATCGCCGGCGGCCTGTACGCCGCCCACAAGACCGGGGCCAAGAAGGCCGGCTACATCGTCTGCAGCAACGTGGCCGCCTGCCAGCAGGCCGCCACACTGGCCAAGACCACAGCCCCCCACTACACACTCGACTACGTGTACACCGGGCTGGTGCTGCCCGGCGCGGCCAGCTACACATCGACCTGCCTGGCCGCCAAGACATCCGGGGCCCAGGCCATCGGGTTCGGCATCGCCCCCGACACAGGGATCCGGGTGGCCACCGACTGCGCCTCGCAGGGCTACCACCCCACCTACCTGATCTCCAGCCAGTCGGTCACGTCCGCCATGGAGCACACGGCGGCGCTGACAGGGATGCGGAACGTGTACACCGACTTCCCCTGGTACGCCAACAGCACCCCGGCGCAGCAGACCTACCACCAGGCCATCAACAAGTACGCCAAGTCGTACGGCGCCACCATCGCCAACTCGGCGTCGTCCGCCCAGGGTTGGGTGTCCGGGCAGCTCTTCGCCGCCGCGGCCAAGGCGGCCAAGTTCACACAGATCGCCAACCCCACCAGCGCCGACGTGCTGAAGGGGCTGTACAAGCTGCAGAAGGCGACCCTCGGCGGCCTGGCCCCGCCGCTGACCTACAAGTCCGGCCAGGCCGCCGGGTCGGTCAGCTGCTTCTTCATCGGCGGGTTGAAGAACGGGAAGTTCATCACACCGTACGGCAGCAAGTCCTTCTGCCTCTGAGCCGCCCCGTCGACCCCTGAGGACCAGCACCCGTGCTCCCGTTCATCGCCGCCGGACTCGCCGCCGGCTCGATCTACGGCCTGGCGGGAGTCGGGCTGGTCCTCACCTACCGGACGTCGGGGGTCTTCAACTTCGGCTTCGGCGCCATCGGGACCGTCGCCGCCTACCTCTTCTACACGCTCCACGTCACCCACGGCATGGCCTGGCCGGTGGCGGCGGCCATCTCGGTGGTGGTGGTCGGCGTGGTCCTCGGGGTGGCGCTGGCCGAGCTCACCCCCCGCCTGGCCTCGGTCACCATCGGGCTCCAGATCGCCGCCACCGTCGGGATGCTGCTGATCGTCGAGGCGGCCACCACCATCATCTACGGGACAGGCCAGCTGATCGTCCCGGCCTTCCTGCCGGTGCACCCCGTCCACCTGTTCGGGGCCACCATCGCCGTCGCCCAGATCATCATCTTCGCCGTCGGCCTGGTGGCGGTCGTCGCCCTGTACGCCGGGTTCCAGTTCACCCGCCGGGGCCGCGAGGTCCGGGCCGTGGTGGACAACCCCGAGCTGCTCAGCCTGAGCGGCACCAGCCCGGCGCAGATCCGGCGGCTGGCCTGGGTGGTGGGTTGCCTGTTCGCCAGCCTGGCCGGGGTCCTGTTGGTGCCCAACATCGGGCTCAGCCCGACGACCATCACCCTGCTGGTGGTGCAGGCGTTCGGGGCGGCGGCGGTCGGCCGCCTGTCCAACCTGCCGCTCACCTACGTCGGTGGCCTCGTCATCGGGGTGGCGGCGGCGATCATCACCAAGTACTTCAACCAGCAGACACTGGTCAGTGGCCTCGCCGCCAGCATGCCGTTCGTCGTCCTGTTCGTCGTCCTGCTCGTCACCCCGAGGGCCAAGGGGGCGACCCGCGACACGGTGATCCGGGCCATCCGGCCGCGCTGGTCCATGCCCGGCCGGGCCCAGCTGGCCGTCGCCGTGCCGGTGACGGTCCTCCTGTGCCTCGTCCCCCAGCTCGTCGGCAGCAATCTCACCGACTTCACCAGCGCGCTCACCTTCCTGATCCTGTTCCTCTCCCTCGGCCTCCTCGTCCGGTTGTCCGGGCAGGTGTCGCTCTGCCACGCCACCTTCGCCGCCGTCGGGGCCTGCGCCTTCGCCCACTTCACCACCAACTTCGGCGTTCCCTGGCTGGTGGCCCTGCTCTGCGCCGGCCTGCTCGCCGTTCCCCTCGGCGCCCTGCTCGCCCTCCCGGCCATCCGGCTGTCCGGGCTCTACCTGGCCCTCGCCACCTTCGGCTTCGGGCTGCTGGTGCAGTCGATGTTCTACACGAGGACATTCATGTTCGGACCGCTGGTCAACGGGTTGACCGTCCCCCGACCGTCGCTGTCGTGGCTGACAGTGAGCGGCGACACCGGGTATTACTACGTCGTCCTGGCCATCGCCGCCGTGGCCGCCGTCGTGGTGGTCGCCCTCGGCCGCAGCCGGTTGGGCCGGCTCCTCGGGGCCATGGCCGACTCGCCGACCGGTCTCTCCGCCCTCGGGAACAGCGTGGTCCTCACCCGGACCCTCGTCTTCTGCATGTCGACCTTCCTGGCCGCCGTCGCCGGCGCCCTCTACGCCTCGCTCCTCACCTCGGTCAGCGGCACCGCCTTCGACCCGCTGCAGTCCCTCACCTACCTCGCCCTCATCGTCATCGTCGTCGGCGGGGCCCCGTGGTACGCGGTGTTCGCCTGCATCGGCATCGCCATCATCCCGGCCTATGTCGACGTGCCCACAATCAACCAGTACCTCAACCTGGCCTTCGGCGTCTTCGCCCTCCTCGCCGGCACCGTCGGCGTCATGGAGCCACCGGGGTTGTGGCGGCGGTGGACCGAACAGGCGGCCATCCGGCGCGCCGCCGCCCAGCTGGCCCAGCCGCCCGATGTCCAGCCGCCCAAGGCCCAGCCAGCGGCGCCGGCCGCCCCGGCGGACCCGGTCGCGGAGCGGCCGCCGGTCGGGGCCCTGGTGGCCCGCCACGTCACCAAGGCCTACGGCGGCCTGGTGGCCCTGAAGGACGTGTCACTCGAGGCCCGACCCGGGAAGATCGTGGGGCTCATCGGCCCCAACGGCGCCGGCAAGACCACCTTCCTCAACGTCTGCTCCGGACTCGTCGACCCGTCCAGCGGTGGGGTGTGGCTCGGTGACCACGAGATCACCGGGGCGGGCGTGGACCGCCGGGCCCGCCTCGGCCTCGGCCGGACGTTCCAGCAGATGGAGCTGTTCGAGACGATGAGCGTGGCCGAGAACGTGGCGCTCGGGGCCGAGGCCCGGGCCGCCGGGGCGTCGGCCGTCCGGCAGGTGGTCACCGGACAGGCGGCCGCCCGGCGGGTCCGGCGGGCCACCCAGGAGGCGCTGGCCCGCTGCGGCCTCGACGGGCTGTCGACCCGGGCGGTGGGTGACCTGTCCACCGGGCAACGTCGCCTGGTCGAGCTGGCCCGGGTGATCGCCGGCGGGTTCGGCTTGCTGTTGCTGGACGAGCCGTCGTCCGGGCTCGACCTGGCCGAGACCGCCCGCTTCGGGGACACCCTGCGCCAGGTCGTCGCCGGCGGCGACGTCGGCATCGTCCTCGTCGAGCACGACATGTCGCTGGTCATGGGGTTCTGCGACTACGTCTACGTCCTCGACTTCGGTTGCCTCGTCTTCGAGGGCACCGCCGCCGAGGCCCAGCGCAGTGCCGTCGTCCGGGCCGCCTACCTGGGGGACCTCGAAGTGGCCGGCGGGGGGCGGTCGTGAGCACCACCGATCCCATCCTGGCCCTGGAGGGAGTGGCCAGCGGGTACGGCCGGCTCCTGGCGGTGACCGACGTCACCCTCCACGTGCCACCGGCGTCGGTGGTCGCCCTGCTCGGCCCCAACGGGGCCGGCAAGTCCACGGTGCTCCGCACCGCCTCCGGGCTGATCGCCGCCCGGCAGGGTCGGGTCCTGCTGGGAGGTACCGAGGTCACCCGCCTCTCCCCGGCCCGGCGGTTGGCCCTCGGCCTCTGCCACGTCCCGGAGGGTCGCAGCGTCTTCCGGACGATGACCGTCCGGGAGAACCTCGACCTGTTCCGGCCGCGGCGAGGGGCGCCGGCAGTTGGCGACCTCGACCCCCTGGACATCTTCCCGGTGCTCCGGTCCCGGGCCTCCCAGGTGGCCGGCAGCCTGAGCGGGGGCGAGCAGCAGATGCTGGCCCTCGCCCGCGCCTACCTCTCGGGGGCCCGGGTGGTGCTCCTCGACGAGGTGTCGATGGGGCTGGCCCCGAAGGTGGTGCACGAGATCTTCGAGTCCATCCGGGCGCTGGCCGCCACCGGGGTCAGCCTGCTGATCGTCGAGCAGTACGTCCGCCAGGCCCTGGCCATGGCCGACCAGGCCTACGTCGTCGTCCAGGGCCGCGTCGTCCACCACGGTCCGGCCGCCGGTCTCGACGAGGACCGGCTGGCCGCCCTCTACCTCGGAGGGGACCACCATGCCCTCTCTTGACGGGCCGTCTCCTGACCGGTCGTCGGCGCCGGATCCCGTGGCGGCCCTGGTCGACCGGGCCGCCATCACCGACTGCCTCCTTCGCTACGCCCGGGGCTGCGACCGGGTGGACGCCGAGCTGATCGCCAGTGCCTTCCACGACGACGCCGTCGACCTGCACGGTCCGGTCAACGGCTCGGTGGTCGAATTCCTCGACTGGTGGCTCCCGCAGCAGGCCGGGCGCGAGTCCACCCAGCACTACCTGATGAACATGGCCGTCGACGTCGACGGTGACCAGGCCCACGTCGAGACCTACTACCTCTGTGTCATCAAGCTGAAGGACCACCCGCTGGCGTCGATCGTCGGCGGCCGCTACGTCGACCGGTTCGAGCGTCGGGCGATCGGCTGGCGGATCGCCGTCCGGGTGGTGACGGCCGACTGGACCGTCGAGGCCGACGGCTCCGGTACCGCCGCCATCCTGGCGTCGACCCCCGGCCGGCGCTCCGCCGACGACCCCTCCTACGAGCGACCGCTGCTCCGCTCGCGCCCCGACCCGGCCGGCGGCCCGGCGGCCGAACGGCCAGGCGGCCAGGCGACCAGGCGGGATCTGAACGAGCCGAACGAGACCTGAACGAGCAAGAAGGGAACAGGAACATGGCATTGCGACAGCCCGAACGACGGGGAGCGGTGGGCTGGGTGTTCATCGGTGACACCCAGACCGAGATGGAGAACGAGGGGTTCTACGCCGCCCACGCCGCCGCCGAGCAGCTGGACGCCTTCCGGCGGGACCCCGAGGTTCGGGCCATCGTCCTCACCGGCCAGGAGGACGGCCAGTTCTACCGGCTCAACCCCCGGTCCCACTGGGACGACCCCCGCTACAAGGACCGCCTGAACCCGGTCAAGCGGAAGGGCCAGCTCGGCGTCGAGACCGCCGGCCCCACCGCCCAGGAGACCCTCCTACAGATGGAGAAGCCGGTGGTCTGCCGCCTCAACGGCGACGCCATCGGCTTCGGGTCCTCCATCCTCTGGCTCTGCGACGTCATCGTCGCCTGGGAGGGCGCCCGGGTGGCGTGGGGCTTCCAGGGGATGGGGGAGATCGAGGACAGCGACGGCGTACGCCGCGGGATGCCCTGGGCGATCACCCCCACCTACGGGACCTACAGCTTCCCGCTGATGTCCCCCCCGCTCATGAAGGAGTTCGTGATGCTCTCCCGGGTGTACACCGCCCGGGAGCTCGCCGACATGCGGCTGATCAACTACGCCGTCCCCCGCGACGACGTCGACCACCTCGTCGAGCAGGTCGTCGACGGCTTCCTGGCCCGCCCCTCCTCGGTCCTCTCCCGCACCAAGCGCATCATCAACAAGCACCTGGTCGACGAGTACGTGAAGGTCGAGGACCTGGCCGCCGCCTACTCCCACCTCGACCTGTGGGAGCAGGGCGCGTCGGGGGCCATGGACTGAGTGCCGGAGAACCGCGTGGACAGGGGGTCCGGAGGAACCGGACCGCGCCTCGACGGCAAGGTGGCGGTGATCACCGGCGGGGGGGCCGGGCTCGGGCGGGCCACCGCCCTGCTGTTCGCCGCCGAAGGCGCCAAGGTGGTCGTCGGCAGCCGTGACCCCGACCGGACGACCCGCACGGTGGCCGACGCCGTCGCCGCCGGCACCGACGCCGTCGGGATGGCCGTCGACGTCAGCCGGGAGGACGACGTGGCGCAGCTGGTCGCCCTTGCCGTCGACCGCTTCGGCCGCCTCGACGTCATGTTCAACAACGCCGGCATCCCCGCCCCGGGCAACGGCCGCCAGCGGTTCGAGGACCTCGACGGCGGCGACTGGGAGCGGCTGGTGTCCGTGAACCTCTCCGGCGTCATCTACGGCTGCAAGCACGCCGTCGGCCCACTGCGCCACGCCGGCGGCGGCGCCATCGTCAACTCCTCCTCCGCCGCCGCCTTCGCTGCCCTCCCCGGCTGGGCGCCGTACGCGGCCACCAAGGGGGGCATCAACGCCCTCACCCGCGCCCTCGCCGTCGACCTCGGGCCCGACAACATCCGGGTCAACGCCGTCTGCCCGGCCATCGGCGTGTCGTCCAACTTCCACCAACCCCCCGGCAGTCCGGTCGTCGACGACGACGAGCTGGCCCGGGTGTGGGACGAGGAGGGTTCCGCCTACCCCCTCCGGGGGAACCGCCCTCCCGGCCTGGTCGACACCGCCCGGTTGGTCGCCTACCTCGCCTCCGACGACGCCGCCTTCGTCACCGGCCAGACCATCGCCGTCGACGGCGGCCTGCTCGCCAAGATGGCCGAGGCGTTCACCGCCGACCACCGCGACGCCCAGCGACGCCAGCGCGAGACCCCGGGCGACGGCAGAGCCCCCCTCATATGATGGCGGCCGGCGCCCCGTTCGTGGCCGCCAGAAGGGGGTGCGCGGCGATGACGGCACGGACCGAGACCGTGGCAGCGCTCCGCCATCCCGACCGGTTCTACATCGGCGGCGAATGGGTGGAGCCGTCGTCCTCCGACCGGATCCGGGTCGTGGACTCGGCCACCGAAGAAGAGTTCCTCACGGTGGCCGAGGCCCGTGAGGCCGACGTGGCCCGGGCCGTGGCGGCCGCCCGGGAGGCGTTCGACCAGGGCCCGTGGCCCATGATGCGCCATGCCGAGCGGGCCGGGTACCTGCGGGCCCTCGCCGCCGGCCTGCGGGAGCGGGCCGCCGAGATCGGCGACGTGTGGCCTCGGGAATCCGGCGTTCTCTCAGCCATGGCCAGCCACGCCGCCGGCGGGGCGGCGGCCACGTTCGAGTTCTACGCCGGGTTGGCCGACACCTACCCCTTCGAGGAGCTGGCCACCCCGGCCGGTGGGGGCTTCGGGTTGATCGTCCGTGAGCCGGTTGGCGTCGTCGGGGCCATCATCCCCTGGAACGGGCCGATCAGTCTGATCACCAACAAGATCGCCCCGGCGCTACTGGCCGGGTGCACCGTGGTGCTGAAGTGCTCGCCCGAGGCCCCGGCCGAGGGGTACATCGTCAGCGAGATCGCCGAGTCGGTCGGCCTTCCCCCGGGCGTGCTCAACATGATCACCGCCGATCGCCAGGCCTCGGAGTCACTGGTGGTCGACCCGCGGGTCGACAAGATCACCTTCACCGGCTCGACGGCCGCCGGCCGACGGATCGCCTCGCTCTGCGGCGAGCGCATCGCCCGCTGCACCCTGGAGCTGGGAGGCAAGTCGGCGGCGGTCGTCCTCGACGACGTGGACATCGCCACCGCTGCGGCCTCGCTGGCCCAGTCGGAGTGCCTGCTGACCGGCCAGGTGTGCTCATCGCTGACCCGGGTGGTGGTCAGCCGCAACCGACACGACCAGATGGTGGAGGCCCTGGCCGCCGCCTTCGGTGCCATGCGGGTCGGTGACCCGTTCGATGCGGCTTCCCAGATGGGCCCCTTGGTGGCCGAGCGTCAGCGGGACCGGGTACTGGGCTACATCGCCAAGGGCATCGACGAGGGTGGGGTGCTGGCCACCGGCGGTGGCCGACCGGCCCACCTGCCAAAGGGCTACTACGTCGAGCCCACCGTGTTCGGCAACATCGACAACCGGTCCACCATCGCCCAGGAGGAGATCTTCGGGCCGGTGCTCAGCGTCATCCCGGCCGAGAACGAGGACGATGCCATCCGGATCGCCAACGACACCATCTACGGTCTCAACGCCTCGGTGTTCACCGACGACGTCGACCGGGCCCGCGACGTCGCCCGTCGCCTCCGGTCCGGGACGGTCGGCCACAACGCGTTCAAGACCGACTTCACGATCGCCTTCGGCGGCTTCAAGCAGTCGGGCCTGGGCCGCGAGGGCGGAACCGAAGGGCTGCTCCCGTTCCTCGAGACCAAGACGGTCATTCTCGACGAGGCCCCGGGCCAGTACCGCTCGTAGCGCTCACGGCGGCCGGCTGGGTCATGCCCGGTCGGCCGGTCGGCCGGTCGGCCAGTCGGCCCGTCGTCAGCGGTCGGCGGTGAGCACCAGGGCGGAGCCGTCCATGTTCGCCCCCGACGTCACCGCGCACACGTGGTGCCGGGGGGCCTGGACGGTGGCCCTACCCTGCACCTGCAACGCGGCCTCCGTGACGGTGTTCATCCCGTGGAGGTACCCCTCGGCCAGCAGGCCGCCGTGGGTGTTGGTGGGCATCGGCCCGTCGATGGCCGTGCCGCCGCCGGCCACGAACGTCCCGGAGCCGCCCCGGTCGCAAAGCCCCAGTCCCTCCAACCCCATCAGGACGGTGCTGGTGAAGCAGTCGTAGATCTCGGCCACCTCGACGTCCGACGGTCGGAGACCGGCCCGCCCGAACAGCTCGTCCCGGAGCAGCGACGTGTAGTTCCGGCTGTAGTCCTCCCAGCCGAGGTGGTCGCCGATGTCCAGCCCGGGCCGACCACCGGCCCGGTAGGCCCCCGACGCCACCACCGCCGGCGGCACCGGGCCGTCCCGGGCGGCGTCCAGGGCGGACACCACCACGGCGCAGGCCCCGTCGACCTCCACCGTGCAGTCCGACCCCCGGAACGGCTCGACCACCCACGGTTCGGCCAGGTAGCCCTCCATCGTCAGCGGCTGCCGGCGGTAGGCGCGGTCGTTGGCCCCGGCGTAGGCCCGCTGGGCGAGGGCGACCGCCCCCATCTCCTGCTCCCCCTGGCCGGTCTCGAGCAGGAACCGCCGGGCCCACATCGCCACGTACATCAGGTACGACCCGTAGCCGATGGGGTACCGGTACTGGCCGCCGCCCCCGGCGAACCGCATCGTCCCCACCCGGGGCCCCGACCGGCCGTTCAGGGCCCGGAACACCACCACGTGACGGGCCTGGCCGGCCGCCACCGCCTGGGCGGCCGTCCACACCAGCGCGCAGGCTGCCTGCCCGCCCAGGTCGAGGTCGATCGCCAACCGCAGTTCGGGGATCGCCAGGGTCGTGGCCACCGCCACGCAGGGCACCGAGTCGTGCATCACGCTGAAGCTCGCCATCCCGTCCACCTCGGCCGGGGTGAGCCCGGCGTCGGCGACGGCGTTGGCGCAGGCCTCTCGGGCCAGCGACAGCACGCTCCGGTCCGACCGGGCGGTGAACGGGGTGTACCCCACCCCGGTGATCGCCGCCCCGGTCACCGGGGCTCTCCGGCTCCGGCGGCCCAGGGATTGGCGGCATGGAACCGGAGCTCGGTCCAGCCGTCGTGGTCGACGTAGTGGACGGCCACCGCCATCCCGTCGAAGGGGTCGACGTGGGGGTCCAGGCGCCCGACCATCCGGCACCCTTCGTCGAGGGTGACGGTGACGATCGTGTACGGCAGCTGGTCGGCCATCTCGGGCAACAGGGCCCGGTGGACCCGGATCCACGAGTACACCCGACCGCGACCGGACCCCTCCCGTTCCCGGCCGCCGACGGTGCCGCAGTAGGGGCAGGCCGGCATGGGCGGGAACCGCACCCGGGCGCAGGTGTCGCAGGCCTCCAACCTCAGCTCGTGCCGGCACAGCCCCTCCCAGAACGACCGGCTGTCGGGGTCGACGCCCAGCCAGTCCGCCGCCGCCGGCGTCAGGGTGCTCACCGGCCGGTGAACCGGGGTCGTTCCTTGGCGGCGAACGCCCGGAGCCCCTCCGGCGCGTCCTCCGAGGTCAGGCAGTAGTAGGCGTTCCGCTCCCGCTCGTACCGGAGGCCGGCGTCGACCGGCAGGCGGTCGCTCCACACCGCTTCCAGTACCTCCTTGGCGTTGGCCACCGCCAGTGGGCTCTTCCGGGCGACGGCCTCGGCGAACCGGAGGCCGGCGTCGACGAGGTCGGCGTCGTCGACCACCTCGGCCACCAGGCCGACCGCCACCGCCTCCTCGGCGGACAGGAACCCACCGGTGAAGATCAGCTGGGCGGCCCGGGCCCGGCCCAGGGCCCGGGGGAGGAGGGTCAGTACCCCGCCGCCGCCCATCTGGCCGAAGTTGAGGTGGGCGTCCCCGATCCGGGCCGACCGGCCGGCGAAGGCCAGGTCGCAGTTGAGCAGCAGCTCCAGCCCACCAGCCGCGGTGACCCCGTTGACCAGGGCCGCCACCGGGAACCGGGCGGTCCGCAGCCGGCCGAAGATGCGGTGGACGTCGGCGACGAACCGGGGGAACCGGACCGGGTCCCGTTGGAGGGCCTGGTAGCTCTTCAGGTCGCCGCCGGCGCTGAACGCCCGCCCGGCCCCCGTCACCAGAAGGGTCCGCACCGAGGCGTCGGCCTCGAGCTCGTCGAGGGCTTCGTCCATCGCCCCGAGCATCCGCCAGTCGATGGCGTTGAGCGACCGGGGGCGGTCAAGGGTGAGGACGGCGACGTGCCCGGCGGACAGCGGCTGCCGTTCGAGCCGTAGGGGCGGTCGGGCCGGCATCGACCTAGGCGCCTGCGCCGGCGTCGGTCCCGGCGCCGGCGTCGATGACCCGGCGGACGAGCTCGTGCTTCTGCACCTTCCCCGACGCCGTGGTCGGCAGCGTGTCGACCAGGTGGAGCTGCTCGGGCAGCTTGTAGCTGGCCAGGCCTTCGGCCCGGAGCCGGGCCACCACGGTCTCGAGGTCGAGGGTCCGCCCGGCGGCCAGGACGAGACAGGCGCACGATCGCTCGCCGAGGCGGTCGTCGGGGACGCCGACAACGGCGGCCCGGTCCACTTCGGGGAACCTGGTCAGCAGGTCCTCGACCTCCCGGGGGGCGATGTTCATGCCACCCCTGATGATGATCTCCTTCTTCCGGCCGACCACCGTGAGGTAGCCGTCGCCGTCCACGGTACACAGGTCCCCCGAGCGCACCCAGCCGTCGGGGAGGAAGGTGGCGGCGGTGCGGTCGGGGTCGGCGAAGAAGCCGACGCAGGTGTCGGGCCCCCGGACGTGGAGCTCGCCGGCCTCACCGCCCGGCACCGCCCGCCCCTCGTCGTCGCGGATGGCCACCTCGATGTCCCCGAGGGGGAAGCCGTCGGTGTGCCGGCGCTTGGCCGCCGGCGACCCGGGACGGTTCCAGGTGGCCACCAGCGCCTCCGTCGACCCGTAGAGGCGGAGGACCCCCAGGCCGCGGCGGTCCCCCTCGTCGACCAGCTCCGGTGGCACCGGCGCCCCGCCGCAGCCGAAGTGCCGCATCGACCGCAGGTCGCGCCCGCCGGCCGCCCCGAGGAGGTCCTTCAGGAACGTCGTCGCCGCCAGCGTGTAGGCGCACCGCTCCGACTCGATCAGCCTGGCCGCCTCCTCGGGGTCCCACCGCTCCTGCAGTACCAGGGGTAGCCCGAAGTACAGCGCCATCCGCACCCCGAAGTTGAGGCCGGTGGAGTGGCCGATGGGGGACGGCATCCAGACCACGTCCCCCGCCGCCACCCCCAGGGCGACCTGGGCGGCGCGGACGCTGAAGTTGGCGGTCTGCTCGGTGTGCATGATCGGCTTCGGGGTCGCCTCGGTGCCCGAGGTGAAGATCAGCTCGGACACCGCGCGGGCATCGGAGCCGTGACCCGAACCCCGGGGACCGCGGGCACCCGGCGGCGGCTCGTCCGGGGTGGTCGCCATGAGGCCGGCCAGCGTGGCCCCGTCGTCGCCACCGTCCTCTTCGCCGTGGCCGTGGCCGTCGCCAGCGCCGCCGCCGTCGCCGATGCCGTGGCCGACGACGACATGGCGGGTGTCCGATCCGGCCGCCTCCCGGGCGCCGGTGACCAGGGCCCGGTAGTCGGGGCCGCCGGTGCCGTCGACTCCGGAGCCACCGCCGATCCCGCCGATCCCGGCGACGCCGGGGGTGAAGATGACCCGGGGCCGGGCGGTGGCGAACACGTGGGTCAGCTCTCGGGCCCGGTAGTTGGGGAGCAGGGGGTTGAGGACGGCCGGAACGGAGAGGGCGGCGAGGTCGCAGACGACGGTCTCGTAGGTGTTGGGCAGCTGCACCGAGACGACGTCACCCGGCTGGACCCCCATCCGGCGAAGGGCGGTGGCGACGGCCTCGGCGTCGCGGTGGAGCTGCGCCCAGGTGGCTCGGCGGGAACCGCCGCGGTCGACGACGGCCAGGCCGTGGGGCTGCCGGGCGGCGTGGCCGGCCACCCTGGCGATCAAGGTGTCGCCGGTCCACAGGCCGCGGTCCTCGTAGGACCGTCGCCGGGCCGGCGACGTCACCATGTCGGTCAGCGTGGCGCCGGCGGCACTGGTCCCTGTGGGCAACGGCCCGCCCCCCTCCGGTCCAGGACGCCTAGGCCGGCTGGGCGACCGGGGCGTCCCCCTGCTCTTGGACCAGCTCCAAGGCGATGTCGATGATCTGGTCCTCCTGGCCGCCGACCAGCTTGCGCTCGCCGCAGCGCAGGAGGATGTCGGCGCCGGACACCCCGTAGCGCTCGCCGGCCCGGTAGGCGTGCTTCAGGAAGCTGGAGTACACCCCGGCGTACCCCATGATGAGGGCCAGTCGGGACAGGGTGGGCTCGCCGTCGGCCATGACCGGCAGCACCACGTCCTCGGCGACGTCGAACATGGCCATCGGGTCGATGCCGGTGCGGATGCCGAGCTTCTCGCAGACGGCGGCGAGGGCCTCGGTCGGGGTGTTGCCCGCCCCGGCCCCGAACCGCCGGGTGCAGCCGTCCACCTGGGTAGCCCCGGCGCGGATGGCGCAGATGGTGTTGGCCACCCCGAGGGCCAGGTTCTCGTGGCCGTGGAACCCGACGGCGGCGTCGTTCCCGAGCTCGGCCCGGAGCGCCTCGATCCGCTCGGTGACCTGCTCCAGGATGAGGGCGCCCGCGGAGTCGGTGACGTAGACACACTGGCAGCCGGCGTCGGCCATGATCCGGGCCTGGGCCGCCAGGACGTCGGGCGGCTGGGAGTGGGCCATCATCAAGAAGCCGACCGTCTCCAGCCCGATCTCCCGGGCCAGGCCGAAGTGCTGGACGGCGACGTCGGCCTCGGTGCAGTGGGTGGCGATGCGGACCACCGAGGCCCCCAGGTCGGCGACGGCCCGGATGTCGTCGCGGATCCCGAGGCCGGGGAGCATCAGGCAGGCGATCTTGGCCCGCTGGGCCCGGGACACCGCTTCGGCGATCAGCTCCCGCTCGCCGACGGCCGACTGGCCGTAGTTGAACGACGACCCGCCGAGGCCGTCGCCGTGACTGACCTCGATGACGGGGACCCCGGCGGCGTCGAGGGCGGCGACGACGGTGCCGACCTGGTCCCGGGTGAACTGGTGCCGGATGTGGTGCGACCCGTCCCGAAGGGAGGAGTCGGTGACGCGGACGTCGAGGTCGGCTGAGTACGGCTCGGCTTGGGCAGAGGTCATCGGGCCACAGGCTCCTTCATCGCGGCACCACTAAGGGCTGCATTGGTAAGCGAAATGGCGATCTGCTCGCCGACGCGGGTGGCGGCGGCGGTCATGATGTCGAGGTTGCCGGCGTAGGGGGGGAGGAAGTCGCCGGCCCCCTCCACCTCGATGAAGATGGCCACCTTCTCTTCGTCGAACTGCGGCTCTCGGAGGAGCCGGTAACCGGGGACGTAGGCCTGCACGTCCGCCTCCATGGCGTGGATGGACGCGGCCACGGCGTCCCGGTCGGCGTCGGGGCGGAGGGAGCAGAAGATGGTGTCCCGCATGATCAGCGGCGGGTCGGCGGGGTTGAGGATGATGATCGCCTTCCCCTGCTTGGCCCCGCCGATCACCTCGACCGCCCGAGAGGTGGTCTCGGTGAACTCGTCGATGTTGGCTCTGGTGCCCGGCCCCGCCGACACCGAGGCGACGGTGGCGACGATCTCGGCGTAGTCCACCTCGGCCGCCCGGGTGACGGCGGCCACCATCGGCACGGTGGCCTGGCCGCCGCAGGTGACCATGTTGACGTTCGTCGCGTCGATGTGCGCCGGCAGGTTCACCGGCGGGACGACGAACGGGCCGACGGCCGCCGGGGTGAGGTCCACCGCCCGGATGCCGGCCTCCTCGTACCGGGCGGCGTTGGCCCGGTGCACGTAGGCGGAGGTGGCCTCGAACACGATGGCGGGCAGGTCGTCGCGGGCGAGCAGCCAGTCGACGCCGTCGGCGGTGGTGTCGACCCCGTAGCTCCGGGCCCGGGCCAGGCCGGGGCTGTCGGCGACGACGCCGACCATCGACTGCACCTCCAGGATCGGGGACCGCCGGAGCTTCTCGAGGAGGTCGGTCCCGATGTTCCCGGAACCCACGATGGCCACCGGCACCTTCGCCCCACCCAGGGTCGCCCCATCCACGTTCGGCATGTCCAG
>Ga0134126_10001534_pt1 | contig 29422 bp, 21 predicted proteins | sample KB31752_FD_96881 | JGI IMG/M metagenome (GOLD analysis project Ga0134126, IMG submission 96881) | Terrestrial soil microbial communities with excess Nitrogen fertilizer from Kellogg Biological Station, Michigan, USA - KB3-175-2 | ecosystem: Environmental > Terrestrial > Soil > Unclassified ... | reverse complement strand
TTGAGCAGCGCATGGACGTGCTGGCAATTTTGAAGGCGGTGGGCGCGGGGTCGGCCGATCTGCTGCGCATTTTTTTGCTGCAGACTCTCGGGCTGGGGCTGGCCGGAGGTCTGATTGGCGTGGCCGCAGGCCTGGGCGTGATGGAGGCTCTTCCCACCGTATTTGGCAAGCTGCTGCCGGTGCACACGGTGATGGCGTTTCCATGGCGCAGCATTGGCGCGGGACTGGGCACCGGGCTGCTCACGACTCTTCTCTTCTGCCTGCCGCCGCTGCTCGATGTTCGGAAGGTGCGGCCGGTGCTTGTGCTGCGGAGACTGGTGGAGTCGGGCCCTGAAGGCATTGGCGGCTTCTTTGCGCGCATGGGCGCACGGTGGCTGCAAATCGTGCTGGGGCTGGGCGTCCTGATCGCGCTGTTCGGCATTGCGTGGGCTCTGTCAGACTCCGCGCTGGTGGGAAAATGGTTTGCGGCCGGCTTGGCCGCGACGCTCGCTGTTCTGCTGGTGCTGGCGTGGATTGCGCTGCGCTTTTTGCGCTTTGCGCTGAACCGGGTTCGGCTCCATCTTCCGTCGTCGCTGCGCCACGGGCTGGCCAATCTGTATCGTCCCGGCAATCAATCGACAGCGGTGCTCGCCGCGCTGGGGACGGGCGTGATGCTGATCCTCTCGGTTTATTTGCTGCAGTCGTCGCTGCTGCGCCAGATCAAGGAGACGGCATCGCCGAAGCTGCCCAATGTATTTCTCATCGACATCAGCCCCGACGAGGTCGATGGGGTACGCAACTTCTTTGCGCATCAGCAGGGCGTAACTGCGCCGGCCGAGCTGATGCCGATTGTGCGCGGCCAATTCCAGTCCATCAACGGCAAGACTCTCGATCAGCTCAAGGGGGAGCACGTTCCGGAGCGCATGCTGCAGAATGCCGAGCTTACGTGGGCAGACTCGCAGCCCGAAGGCGACAAGGTGCTGCAGGGGAAATGGTGGACGAAGCCCGATGCGCAAGAGATCGCGGTGGGCGAATGGGTGGCGCAGCGGCTGCATCTTTCCATTGGTTCCCAGATCGAGCTGGAGACGGCGGCGCTGGGCGAGCACAAGCTTAAGGTTGCAGCCATTTACAGGAGCGATGAATTTCACATTGCCGGCCGTGCGTCGTTCGTTGTGCCATCCGGGCAGCTCAAGGGCGAGACAGCCACCTGGTACGGCGGCGCACATATATTGCCTGCGCGCATCCCTGCCATGGAGCGGGAGCTGTTCGCGAAGTACCCGACAGTCACGGTGATCAACATTGCCGACATGCTGACGCGAATTGAAAACGTGATCGACCAGATTACGTTCGTGATTCATTTCCTGGCGGGGTTCTCGATTTTCGCGGGGCTGACGATTTTGGCGTCGTCGATTGCGAGCACGCGGTTCCGGCGGATGCGGGAGGCGGTGGTGCTGAAGACGCTGGGGGCGACGCGGATGCGCATTGTGCGCACGTTCAGCGTGGAATTCAGCGTGCTGGGGCTGCTGGCGGGAGTGGTGGGCGTGGTCTTCGCCAACCTGTTGATTCGAGTGCTGCTCGAACGGATGAAGGTTGGCTTTCATATCCAGTGGGCGGCCGCGGTGGTAGCGCTGGTTGGGACCGCGGTGCTGGCCACCGGCACGGGCTGGATCGCAAGCTTCCGCATCCTGGGATTGCGTCCGCTGGAGGTGCTTCGAGAGGAATAGGACCGCAAAGTTACAAGATGGCAACAACATTTTTACAAACCCGGGGTTTATGTCGGTTGACGGGCTGTCGCCCGTGAGGCAAGTTAAATAGAGTCAGTCAGTATCCGGCGAAGTAGCATCCAGATCTTTGCCTTTCGGCTTCTCGGGTTCCCCATTTCTGCAACATAAACATGCTGGAGGTAAGCACATGGCAGACGACGGTCTTCCTAAACGCATCCTTATAGTCGACGACGAAAAGAATATCGCCGACACCCTGGCCATGGTGTTCAAAATAAAGGGACACGAGGCCATGGCGGCCTACAGTGCCGAGAGCGCCGTGGAGACCATTGAAGTCTTCGAGCCCGATATCGTCCTGAGCGACGTGATGATGGGCAAGATGACGGGCGTGTACCTGGCCATCTATTTGTCAAAGGCGCGGCCCGACTGCAAGGTGCTGCTCTTCTCAGGGCAGGCGGCCACCGCGGACCTGCTGCGGGAAGCGAGCCGCAAGGGGCACGAATTCCGTCTGCTGGCCAAGCCGATTCACCCGCAGAAACTGCTCGATGATATCGCCGCCATGTAGGGAACGAGTCGTAAGGCGACCATTCCGATCGCGCAATCGACGCCAAAAAACGGCCCGGGATTCCCCTCCCGGGCCGTTTTGCATATGGCGATTTGAGGGGAAAATCACACGTGCCTCGATGGCCACCGATTGTGGAAAGCCGTCCGGTACCGTCAATCGGCGCCTCGGAAATGGGGTCCCGCCGTCCCACAATTAGAGATGGCGTTTCTGCAGAATCAATCGTTTGAGCACCCTAATGTGACCCTCGTCATACCTCCCTTGGATTACGGAAGTTTGTGATTGATTTCCGGTGCACCTTCCCGTACCGTGAAGGAAATAATTTCTGCATTACAGTCGTGTAGATCTGAGGGAGCCACAGCCTTACCCGGTCTGTTGTGCCTGCGCTGACTCCCTGTAAGCGTGATCTTGCAAGCCCGACGGAGATCTGCAGAGGAAATTGGTCAGGCCTTTTCATGAAAGCACCTTCTTTTTTTGCACTTGCGCTGCTGTGTGCGGCGCCAGCTCTCGCCAGTGTTACGGTCCAGAGCCCCCTCAATGGCTCTTCCGTGACGTCGCCGTTTAGTCTCAACGCCATCGCAACCGTCTGCTCGTATCAGTCCATCGCATCGATGGGCTACTCGCTCGACAGCAGTCCCAACGCCTTGACCGTAAAGGGCAGTTCGATCGCCGCGAGCGTAACCGCAACGGTGGGCAGCCACACTCTGCATGTGAAATCGTGGGGAGTGAACGGCGCGGCCTGCACCACGAACGTGGCGATCACTGTGGTGCAGCCCAGCACAAAGACCACCGATCTCGCGATCACTGTTCCGGTGAACGGCGCGACCGTCAGCAGCCCGTTTTCGCTGGTGGCTGCGGGCACGCTCTGCTCCGGCAAGGCGATCGCCAGCATGGGCTATTACCTCGACAGCCAATCTGCGATCACGCAGAGCGGCACTTCGCTGACGGCGAGTATGTCGGCCACTGCCGGCAGCCACACGCTTCACGTAAAGTCCTGGGGCAACGGCGTGTCCTGCAGCACCAGTGTATATATCCATGTGAGCACGGCGGCGAGCGGGCCTTCGATCCCGTCGACCGCGACGATCACCAAGCTGATTCAAAATCTCGACGCCTGGTCCGCTGCCCATGACGCGGGCACCAGCGGAACGTCGAGTGGAACCATGTCTATGGTTGCATCCCCGTCGATGAGCGGCTCAGCGCGGAAGTTTGCGACGAAGTATACGAGTTACGGCGGTGAGCGCTACAACGTGGACCTTGCCCATAACCCGAGCGCTACGAATTTCGTCTATGATGCGCAAATCTATCTCGCCAGCCCTTCCAGCGATATCTCTAACATCGAGATGGATCTCAACCAGGTTCTCACCGACGGCAACACGGTGATCTATGGGTTCCAGTGCGATGCATGGTCAAAGACCTGGGACTACTGCGAGAACTCCGGCAGCATTTCCAACCCAAGGGCGCACTGGATCCACTCTAACCAGACCTGCAGTCCGCAGAAGTGGGCCGCGAACACGTGGCATCACATCCAGCTTCAGTACTCGCGCGACAGCACCGGCAATGTGACCTATAAGGGGGTTTGGCTGGACGGCGTGGAACAGCAATTGAATGTGACGGTGCTCTCGGCATTCGGGCTGGGCTGGGGCCAAAGCCTCAACTCTAACTTCCAGATCGGCGGCTTCACCTCGACATCGGGCTCGTCCACTGTGTATCTGGATGACCTGACGCTGTATAGCTGGTAACTGACCGCAGGTTCAGGGTTCAAGAGCCGGAAGTTAGAAGCAAGAGCTTGTAACAAGAAACGCGAGATGGAGCAATCAAGCGCTCTCCATCTCGCGTTTTTCATTTTTCTGGCATGCATCGATTAGGTTTTGAATCGGCCTCGATCGATTCGGTTCCGCCTCGGGCGCCCACTCGAAGTGGATTCCGTGCCCTCTGGGGTACAGGGTTGTTCCCTACTGTGCACGATCGTATACAGGGGGCAGAAAGTAACGACTTATGGCAGCCAAATAACTCCCAAAAGCCCGCATGTGTAACCAAAATAGTAGATTGATTTCTTGTCTGAATACGCTTACCTTCAGTTCAAATAATTCTTCTGAGTAATTCAGTCGTGTAGACCTGAAGAGGGATCCTGGAGGGACATCGTACTCGATGTATCCACCGCAACCTCAAGGCAAGACAGGATCTAGTAAGCCGTCATGTGCTCAAGAAGAGGAACGGGCCAGACATCCACTATGAAAACATCTCTCTGCCACCTTGCTCTTGCGCTGTGTTGTGCAGCGCCCGCCCTTGCCAGCGTCACCGTGAGCAGCCCGGTCAACAGTGCCACGGTCACGTCACCCTTCGCCCTCAGAGCCAGTGCAAGCGCCTGTTCTTCGCAGGCGATCGCCTCAATGGGCTATTCGTTGGACAGCAGCTCGAACACCGTAATCGTCAAGTCCACTTCACTCTCTGGCAGTGTTGCCGCGTCTGTCGGCCCTCACGTTCTGCACGTGAAGTCGTGGGGCACGAACGGAGCAGCATGTTCCACCAGCATCACGGTGAACGTGGTGCAGGGCACGGCCTCCACCACTACAAACGTAACCGTTGCCAGCCCGCTGAACAGCGCGTCTGTGCCTTCGCCGTTCGCGGTGGCGGCGACCGGCACCCTGTGCAAGGGCCAGCCGATTACCGCGATGGGCTACTCGCTCGACGGCGGCACAACGATGGTGTTCCATCTGCAGGCGATTGCCGGGAGCGTTTCCGCCGCAGCGGGCGCCCACACGCTTCACGTGAAGGCCTGGGGCAATTCGGGAGCGTCTTGCTCCACCGGAGTGACGGTGAATGTAACCGCCACGCAGCCCAAGCCCGTCGTCAGCGGACCTGCGATTCCCACCGATGCCAGCGCGATCAAGGGCATCCAGGCGCTAACCACCTGGCACGCGAATTATGACGTGCGCACCAGCGGCACTGCCAGCGGCACGACGCAAATTGTGGCGACCCCGGCGATCAGCGGCTCGGCTCGCCAATATGATTCGACCTATACCAACTATGGCGGCGAGCGGTTCGACGTGACGTTCGGGAAAGACACCACCTCGACGAACTTTGTTTTCGACACACAGGTTTACATTGCAAATCCTGCCTCCGACGTCGCCAACGTCGAGATGGACCTGAACCAGGTGACGGCCAACGGCCAGACTGTGATCTTCGGGTTCCAGTGCGATGGCTGGTCGCACACGTGGGACTACACCGAGAACGCCGGTACGCCGACGAGCCCGCGGGCACATTGGCTGCATTCCAACCAGACCTGCACTCCGCAGAAGTGGGCCGACGGGGCCTGGCATCATGTGCAGGTGCAGTACTCGCGGGATGACTCCGGCAGCGTAACGTACAAGGCCGTGTGGGTCGACGGCGTGGAGCAGGATCTCAACGTAACGGTTCCATCGTCGTTCGCGCTCGGCTGGGGTTCCTCTCTGCTGATGAACTTCCAGGTGGATGGCGCGACTTCAACCACCGGTTCGTCGACGGCGTATCTGGATAACACCACGGTGTATAGGTGGTAGCTACTCACAACAGAAGGTGAACGCAAGCCTCTGAATCGCAACACCTGCTGGATTTGGAACGGGGATGGAAAGAGTGGGAGCTTTCCCTCCCCGTTTTTATGCAATTCTTTTTGCTGTTGATTTTCGTTTCGGATTAGGGTAGGTTCTAGCCAACAATATCTGAGATTACGGTCGTGTAGATCTCCTGCAGGTATCCTGGAAGCTTCCCGCCAGTTGTGTGAGCCCCATCTGTCCTCAGCGCAAGCCTGATCCTACCCGGCGGTCGCGTATCTATAGTGAAAAGGGTCCCCATGAAAGCCTTATTCTTCTACCTGGCTGCGGCGCTGCTGTGTGCAACGCCGGCCCTGGCGAGTGTGATTGTCAGCAGCCCAGTGAACGGGGCAACCGTCACCGCGCCTTTCAGCCTCGTCGCTCACGCTACGTTGTGCTCATCCCGAAGCGTCACGGCCATGGGCTATTCGCTAGATTCCAGGCCCAACGCGCTGGTGGTCAAATCAAACAGCCTCTCGGTCAGCGTACCGGCTTCGATTGGCAAGCACACTTTGCACGTGAAAGCGTGGGGCGTAAACACCGCATGCTCGGTGAGCTTAACCATCAAAGTAGTTGCGCCACCGACAGCGCCGGTGTCGAACCTCACGGTCAGCGCTCCCCTCGGCGGCTCCTCAGTGCAGTCACCGTTCCTTTTCACGGCAAGCGGAACCCTGTGCCTCTCGCAGCCCATTGCGGCAGTGGGCTATGCCCTCGATTCGAACCCGGTCGCGGCGCAGGTGAATGGGCAGTCCATCGACACCCCGGTGACGGCAAGCGACGGAACGCACACTTTGCACGTACTCTACTGGGGCAACTCCGGGGCGTCCTGCGACACGGACGTCTCAATCACCGTTTTAGCGCCGCCTCCGCCTCCCCCGCCGCCACCCAGCGCTGCTTCCATTCCTGCCACGGCCACAGCGATTTCGAATATTCAGAATCTTTCGATTTGGGGAGCTGATTTTGATACTGGCACAGGCGGCACCGGCGCGAGTGCTACCGGAGTGATGACTCCCGTAGCCAGCCCTTCGGTAAGCGGATCCGCACTGCAGTTCTTTACCACTTACAACAACTACGGCGGCGAGCGCTACCACATATCTATCGGGCCGAATGCAGTCGCACAGAACTTCGTCTACGACACGCAAATCTATCTCGCAAGCCCGACGACAAGCGTTGGCAACATCGAACTGGACCTGAACCAGGTGCTCGACAACGGCCAGACCGTGATCTTCGGGTTCCAATGCGACGGCTGGTCCGGCACCTGGGATTACACAAAGAATGCCGGAACTCCGGATGCGCCGATCGACAAGTGGCTGCACTCCAACCAGACTTGCACTCCACAGAACTGGGCACCCGACACGTGGCATCATGTACAGATTCAGTACTCGCGTGACGACTCCGGCAATGTGACCTATCAATCCGTGTGGTTCGATGGCGTGGAGCAGGACCTCAACGTCACTGTCCCATCCTCGTTTTCGCTGGGCTGGACTTCGACCGTGCTCCTGAATTTCCAGGTGGACGGCATGACCGCCACCTTGAGTAGTTCGACGGCGTATCTGGACAACACGACGATCTATAGCTGGTGAGCGGTTGCGTGACTCCGCATGCGGGGCATGACCGATGGGATGGAGGGCTGCGATGCTTTCCATCCTGTTTCTCTGGCCATGCATTTCTCCGCTGGTATGCTCTTGTGTGAAGCAATTCCGGAGTCCCATGCGAAACCTGTCCTGCACGTCGCTGCTCTCTCTATTCTTCGCTTTGCTTGTGATTCCCATCGCCACCGCACAGGAGCGCACGTACGGTCGCAGCATGGTGGTAACGCCGTACGGAATTGTGACGACCAGCTACGTGCAGGCTTCGCAGGCCGGGGCGCGGATTCTCGAACGCGGCGGGTCGGCAATTGATGCGGGCATTGCGGCCAATGCCGTGCTAAACGTAGCAGAACCCATGATGAACGGCATGGGCGGCGACCTGTTCGCTATCTACTGGGACGCGAAGACGGGCAAGCTGTACGGGTTGAACGCCAGTGGATGGGCGCCGAAGGGGCTCACCATCGACCACCTGCGCGCGAAAGGCATTACGCAGATGCCGCAGAAGGGGATCGATTCGGTGACGGTACCCGGCGCGGTGGATGGATGGGCCAAGCTGCATAGGCGATTCGGAAAGCTGCCGTGGGCCGACCTGTTTCAGCCGGCCATCTTCTATGCGCGCAATGGCTATGCAGTGCCGGAGATCCTTCAGGGATATTGGGAAGGAGCTGCGCCTGGCCTCAAGCGGGATGCGGAAAGCATGCGAGTCTACCTTCCCGATGGCAAGGTACCGGCGCTGGGACAAATCTTCCGCAATCCCGATCTCGCGCGAACGCTCACAATGGTTGCCACGCAAGGAGAGGCAGCGTTCTATAAAGGCGCGATTGCCGGCGCGATTTTGAAAACCTCCAACGAGCTTGGCGGCACCATGACGGCCGACGACCTGGCGAGTTATTCCGCCGAGTGGGTGGAACCGGTGTCGGTCGATTACCGCGGATGGAAGGTTTACGAGTTGCCGCCGAATGGTGACGGAATCGCGGCGCTGGAGATGCTGCAGATCATGGGGCAGTTTCCGGCGGTGAAGGATGGGCCACTCAGCGCAGCCGAACTGCATACGCGGATTGAGGCGATGAAGCTGGCGTATGCCGATGTGACGCGCTACGATGGCGACCCGAGGTTCAGCACGATTCCGGTGAGCGAATTGCTGTCGAATGAATACGCCGCTAAACGCGCCAAGCTGATCGATCCGAACCATGCTAATTGCGATGTTGCACCGGGCGCGCTGCATGGAAGCGATACCACCTATTTGTCGGTTGTGGACAAGGATGGAAACATCCTGTCACTGATCCAGAGCAACTACGATGCGTTCGGGTCAGACGTGACGGTGCGCGGCATGGGGTTTGTGCTGCAGGATCGCGGCGCGCTGTTCAAGCTCGATGCGCAGTCGCCGGATGCGCTCGCCGGGCGCAAGCGGCCGTTCCACACGATCATTCCGGGATTCATGGAGCGCGGGACGGTGCACATCGGCTTCGGCATCATGGGCGGAATGAACCAGCCGCTGGCGCATGCGCAGTTCGTGTCCAACGTGGTGGACTACCACATGGATATTCAGGAGGCGCTGGATACGCCGCGGTTTACCAAGCACAGCGTGCCGCCGGGTGTGGGATGCCAGATCACGATTGAGTCGCGCGTGCCGGCGGATGTGCGCGATAAGCTGACGCAGATGGGGCACCAACTCGATGTGCGCGGAGCGTTCTCGACGGCTATGGGTCGCGGGCAGGCGGTGCTTACGGATACGAGCAGCCCGGCGCATTATGGAGCGAGCGATCCGAGAGCGGATGGATCGGCGGAGCCGGAGTGGCCGGTCATTCAGTAATGGTGCTAACGGGAACAGCGGGTCCTTCGTCGCTGCGCTCCTCAGGATGACAAGTGTGGTGGGTTGTTAGAGCGCTAGACAGCGGGTCCTTCGTCGCTCCGCTCCTCAGGATGACAAGTAGAGGGTTGGTTAGAACTCACGCCATGGCAAACGCGCGAATCTGTTCCTTGCGGACGGTCAGGCTGTCGATCAGGTCGGTGCGGACTTCATAGCCGCGGCCGGGGATGTTGGGAATCGCGATTTCGCCCTTGCTGCTTACGGTTACCTCGGGTTCGATGATGTCTTCGGCCCAGTAGCGCGCTGAGGCCGACACATCGCCGGGGAGCGAGAAGTTTTCGAGCGATGCGAGGGCGACGTTATGCGAGCGGCCGATGCCGGCTTCGAGCATGCCGCCGCACCATACGGGAATGCCGCGCTCGAGCGCCGCGTTGTGCACCGCTATGGCTTCAGAGAATCCGCCGACGCGGCCGAGCTTGATGTTGATGATGCGGCACGACTCCATCTCGATGGCCGCCAGCGCATCGCGCCGGTTGCGAATGGACTCATCGAGACAAATGGCGGTGTTGAGCCTTTTCTGCAGCATGGAATGGAAATAGAAATCGTCATGCCAGAGCGGCTGCTCGATCATGAGCAGGTCGAACTGATCGAAGGTGCACACATGATCCGCGTCGTGGAGGCGATATGCGGAGTTGGCATCGCAGCTCAACAGGATGCCGGGCCAGCGGCTGCGCACCTTCTCGAACACCTCGACGTCCCATCCGGGCTTGCACTTCAACTTGATGCGCTGATAGCCGGCGGCGAGTTCCTTCTCGATTATCGCCATCAGGTCGGGGATTGTCTTCTGGATGCCCAGCGATACGCCGCATGGAATGGAATCGCGGACACCCCCGAGCAGGCGCGACAGTGAGATGCCCTGGCGCTGCGCTTCCAGGTCCCAGATGGCGTTTTCAAGCGCGGCCTTGGCCATGCGATTGCCGCGCACCAGTTTGAAGAGCCTGGGGCAGTCGCCGCCATGCTCAACATTTTCTGCCGAAGCCAGCATGGGGCCGAGTTCGTTCAGGATTACCTGCCAGCAGGTGTCAGTGGATTCGCCGGAGAAGAATGGCCGCTCGCCGGCGGTGCATTCGCCCCAGCCGATGAGGCCTTCGGACCGCACTTCCGCGAGCAGGATGCGGCGCTCGCGCGTGACGCCGAAGCTGGTTTCAAAAGGCCGCACCAAGGGTAGCTGAATCTCCCGCAGAATGATTCCATCAATTCGCATATTCGGCTTTCCTTACGTACTTAGATGCCTGATTCCGGCTGGGAGAGGGAACCCAGCCCGTAGATACCATTCCCTTCGGGGTCGCGCTCAAAGGCAAGGACGGCGAGCCCGTTTGCAAATGCTTGCTGAAACTTGAGGCGGTTTTCCAACTGAACGGCGAGGGCCCGGGGACGATCCTGCTCAGACGATTTCCAGCGATATACCGAGGCAGGGACCACGATACGTTGTTCGATGTCGAGCGCGGGGCGAGGCTCTCCCTGGAGCACCGAGAGCACACGCGGGGAATCCAGGTCCCACTCGGCGACCAGCCGGTCCGTGGGCAGGCCGCCCTGCAATCGAGAAGAGGATACACCATAAAAATTCTCGCGATAGGTGCGCGCAATGGCTCCCAGCTTGTGGATATTGAGGAAAGCGTTTTTGATTTCCACGGGATCGAAGGTCCACTCCATGTGCCGGATGCCGCGGGCCAGTGCGTCTTCGCGCTGGGTCAGCTTGAGTTGCGCGCCAAGACCGCGGTTGCGGTAGGCATCCTTGACGGCGAGCATGTGGGAGTGGAGATAAGGACGCGGGTGGCCGTCGGGAAAATTCCTGCCGTCCTTCAGGCCCGGCAAAGACATGGCGAACCCGACCATAGAGGCGGCATCGCCGTTGGAGGGCGCGCCCGGCAGGTCGGTGTCGAATGCGCCGATGACCTGGCCGCCCACCTTCTGCATGACGAGGAACGCCTTACGCGGAATGATGTCCGCCTGGTCGTATCCCCAGGTCTCCACCTGCAACTGGACGACGGCTTCCAGTTCGTCCAGGCCATCACATGTGCGAATCAGGATCATGGTCTGAGTTCACAGTTCCTAGTTCGTAGTTCCTAGTTCGTAGTTTCGTGGTTCTTCCTATCCCTGTTCCCTGCTCTTCGCTTCTTGCCACAATTGTTCCAGTTCAGGCGGCGAGAGTTCTTCGAGGGGCTTGTGTGCGGCCTGTTCCATTGCGCGGAATCTCTCACGGAAGCGGAGGTTTGTGCCTCGGAGCGCCATCTCCGCGTCAATGTGGAGATGGCGGGCCAGGTTCACGGCCGTGAACAGCAGGTCGCCCATTTCGGCTTCCATCCGCGTCGCATCGCCGCGTTCTGCCTCTACCGCGAGCTCCGCTGTCTCCTCGGCAATCTTCGGCAGCAGCCCGCGCCAATCCGGCCAGTCGAAGCCGGACTTCGCGGCTTTCCCGCCGATTTTGGCCGCTTCGGCGAGAGCGGGCATGGCGCGCGATACACCATCGAGGCGCGATTCCGCGGCCACGGTCGACGGGCCGGATTGCACGGATTTCAGGGCGGCTTCCTGGGCCTTGATCTCTTCCCAGTTGCGCAGCACCGCGGCGGCCGATCCTTGCACGTCCGCGTCCACATCCGCGCGATTGCCTGCCGCACGAGAAGCTTCTTCCCCGAAGACATGGGGATGGCGCCGAATCAGCTTGCGATTCAGGTGGTCCAGAACTTCGCGGATGGTGAACCGGCCATCATTGGCCGCCATCTCCGCATAGAAGAGCACCTGCAGCAGCAGATCGCCCAACTCTTCCGCCAGGTGCGCGAAGTCGCGCCGCTCGATGGCGTCGAAGACCTCGTACGCCTCTTCCAGCGTGTACTTGCGAATCGTATCGAAGGTCTGCTGGCGATCCCATGGGCAGCCGTCTGGAGCGCGGAGGCGGGCCATGATTTCGACCGATTGCTCAAAGAGGGATGCCGCTCCCGCGGGGTCGGTCTTCATGGCCGAGCCGTGCGCTTGAGCGGAAAGATTGAGTTCTGGACTGTCTGGGCCGCGTTCCTGGTCCATCCCCAACAGAATAACCGGTAGGCGTCAGGGGTGCGGCCCTGGAGGGCGGCGGTTGAGAGTCAGAGCTACGGTCAGAGATCAGGCGCCGGCATATCCCCCGAACGTTGTAACACTTTTGTAGTTACCGAATTACCAGCATTTGTGAGAGACTCTTACCCATCGCACCGAATTTTGGCGAAGATATGCTGCAGGGAGGCAGTTGTCCCTTTATGAACCTAGACCGCGACCAGCTCGAAGCCCTTAAACGACAGATCGAAGAAGAGTACCATCTTGATCTGGCAGCCATTGACCGCCTTTTGCGGCGCTTCCAGACGGGCAGTGCCGGAGGCCGTTCGCTTGCAACGGCTGCCGTCAATATGGCTCCGTCGAACCTGTCACCCACAGTGGAACCGCGCCAGGAATCGGCGGCCGCATCCACCCCGGTGATCGAACTACCGCAGGACCGTAAGCCGGATGAGCTTACGGGCACGCTACGGGCGATGTTCAGCAGCGTGCGATAAAGTACCTACGGGCCTGCCGCTCCCCGGCAACGGCGAATTCGTCCGTTCCGGGGAGTGTGTGTTTCGAGCCCGGTGCAACGGCTATGCACGGAGTTTTCGTCGCTTCGCGCTGCTTCCGTTTCGGGACCCCTTCTGTCAAATCTGTGCCGTTCTGCTCTCCAGGAGGGTTTCCCATGTCCCATCCCTTCCGTGCCTTTTGTGCCGCGGCAGTATTGGCGCTCTTCTACTCTTCCGCTCTAGCCGTCGCCCAGGGCGCAGCCGCAACGGAATACTCGCGCCATCTCGCCCCCCTCGGCGACCTGTCGGTTGCAGTGGCCCAAGCCATGCCGGCGGAAAAATATGGCTACCGTCCGCATCCTGATTCCATGAATTTCGGCGAGCTGATGGCGCACATCGCCACAACCAACTTTCAGTTCTGCGCCGGACTGGATGACGCCGCCACTCCCGCCGTGTCAAAGGACACGAGCAAGGACGCGGTTGTCCGCTTCCTTTCCAATTCGTTCCACTACTGCTCCACGGTGCTGAGTCACGTCACCCAAGCCCAGCTCGCGGCGGCGCATGATTCGCCAGACGGCCATCTCTCCGGCCGGGATCTCCTGCTCGCCATGTATATTCACGTAGCCCATCACCGTGGGCAGGCGGAGATCTACCTGCGAGCCAACGGAATCGTTCCGCCGGGCTATCGCATTTAGCCGAATTATTCAGGGCCGAAGCGGATGCTGGTAAGGCGGTGGCGCTCCCCGGCATAATGGACATGTGCCCTTCACTCTGTCCCATGCAGCGGCGGCGCTGCCCTTCCGGCGCGCACGGCTGGTGCTTTCGGCGCTGGTCATCGGCACCTTTGCCCCAGACCTGGAATATTTCATTCGGCTGACCCCCGGGGGAGGTTGGGGGCACACGATGGCCGGGATGTTTGGCATGGACCTGCCGCTAGGACTGGGCGCGCTGTGGCTGTTCCATCGCTTGGTAAAGCTGCCCCTGGTGAATCTTCTGCCGGATTCCGTGCGCGCGCGCCTCACCCATGAATTGGCGCGGTTCCGCTTCGGTCCCTTGGGGCGGTTCCTGCTGATCGTGGTTTCGCTTCTCATCGGCATCGCAACGCACCTGGTGTGGGACGGCTTCACTCACCCGCAATACTGGATCGTCCGCCACTTGGCACTGCTCCGTCGGGTGCACCACTACCCGGTGTTGGGTTGGGAGTCCAACTCCTCCATCCTGCAGGCCATCAGCTCATTGGGAGGGCTGGCCCTGCTTGCCGTGTGGTGCGTGCTCTGGCATCGCAGGACCGCACCGGATCCGGCAATCGCCGCCAACCCATTCACGCGCGATGAACGCATAGCCGTGGTTTTGATGGGATGTGGCGCTGCCGGCCTGGGCTCATTGGTGCGCTCCTGGCTGAGCGTGGGCGTTCCCCATACGGATCTGCAGTATGACGAATTTCTCAACCAGTTCGTCGCGACGTTCGGTGCCCTGTGCTGGTGGCAACTGGCCATGTGGGGACTCTTCGGGCCATTTCGCCGGCAGCCTGGGATTCCCGTCCAGCCGGCGGCATATGCGCCGTCACAAGCCTCCATCCAGCGCTAGCTCGCCTCCATCTTGAGCGCTCGGTTCCTGCTTCCGGCAATGGTGAACAGAACTACCGCGGCACGGGAGTGAACCTCAGGGTGAACTAAGTCCGGGGAATCAAACGCCTGGTTTAGATCCGGTCCCTGGCTGCGGATGCCACACCGTATACTCAGACGCGAACCATGCTGCGCATCCTGGGAACCATCTTCGCTGCCCTGCTGGGGCTGGCCTTCGGCAGCTTCCTCAACGTGTGCCTGAGCCGCTGGCCCGAGGGCGAGAGCGTGACGCGGCCGCGGTCCCATTGCCGGTCATGCGGGCGGACGCTGGCGTGGTGGGAAAATATTCCGCTGCTGAGCTGGATGGTGCAGCGCGGGCGATGCAGGAACTGCGGGGTGCGAATTGGCGTGCGATATCCGCTGGTGGAAGCCGCCGTGGCCGTGCTGTGGGCACTGCTGGTCTGGTATTCGAACGAGGACGTCTTCGCGTTCGACGTGCCCGCCGATTTGCGCGCGCTCAACATTGCGGCAACTGTCTGCGGTTTGGGGTTCCTGTGGCTGCTGATCGCCCTTGCGGCGCTGGACGCAGAGCACCTTTGGCTGCCGGATTCGCTCACGTTCCCTGGCATTGTCCTGGGTATCGTGATGAAAGTGATGTTCGAGCAGTTCGGATTTCACGAGTCCGGCTCCCCGCAACCGCTGCACGCTTTCTTCATATACGTCGCTTCAGCCGCAGCCGCAGCCGCGTTCATTCTGCTGATCCGCTGGTTGTATTGGCTGATTCGCCGGCGCGAAGGGCTTGGCCTGGGCGATGCCAAGCTGATGGCACTGCTCGCCGCGTGGCTGGGACTGCCGCTGGCGATGGTTGCGCTGTTCCTGGGGGTCGCGCTTGGGGCGGTGGCCGCAGTTGCCATTCTGGCCGGCCGATCCAACCGCGCGCGCGAATCGTGGGCGGCCATGCCGCTCCCGTTTGGGACGTTCCTGTGCATTGGCGGCATAATCACCGCGTTGTGGGGGCAGCAGATTCTTGCCGCTTACCTGCGCTGGTCGGGCTTTTGACAGGCACCGCGCTGGACTCTCACTCGTGGCGCAGCGCCTTCATGGGGTCGATGGCGGCCGCTCGGCGCGCGGGAATCCAACTGGCCGCAATCGAGACCAGAACCAGCACGGCTGCGGCAGAGGTGAGCGTGAGAGGGTCCCACGGCTTCAGCCCGTAGAGCAAGCTCGCAACGACGCGGCCCAGCGCCAGCGCACCGCCGAGACCCGCGGCAATTCCGATGCCGGTCATCCATGCCGCCTCTCCTAACACGATGCGCATAACCTGGCCGCTGCGCGCCCCCAGTGCCATGCGAATTCCGATCTCGTTCGTCTTCCGCGAGACGGAGTAAGCGAGGATGCCGTAAATCCCAATCGCCGCCAGCACCAGCGCCAGCACTCCAAAGGCTGCTGTCAGATCAGCGAACACCCTTTCCTGCTGCATGGTGGCAGCGATCTGCTCGTTCTGCGTGCGAATGTCGAGCAGAGGCACGTTAGGGTCAACGCCGGCAACCACTTTCCGCACGGCGTCAACTAGTGCCTTCCGGTCCATTCGCGATTGCAGCACGAAGGTGGCGCGGCCGATCCCGTCCTTCTCCTGCCAGTATGGCAGGAAGAACTGCGGCGGCGTGCCCTCGCGCAAATTGGAGTACATGGTGTCAGCACAGACGCCCACAATTTCGATCTGGATCGGCTCGTGATAGCCCATGTCGAACGTCCGTCCAATGGGATTCACGTTGGGAAAGTACTTCTTCGCCAAAGCCTGATTGATAACCGCAACCTTGCGGGAGGTCGGGGTATCGGTTGCATCAAATCCGCGGCCGCCAAGGATGGCAATGCCGAATGTGGAGAAGAAGCTTGTACCCACGTCGTTGTAGGACTCGCTGGGATTTTGCCCATTATCCCTTTTCCGCGCCATCCCCTCGGGCACAAGCGTGGCAAAGCTGACGTTATGTGCGATCAAAGCCTGCTTTACCAGCGTCTCTGCCTTTACGCCCGGGATGGCTGCGAGTTTGTCCTCCAGCTCGCGGTAGAGCGGGGTTACGGCCCCTTGAGGATATCGAGCCTGCGGCGGAATCATACTGAACAGAAGGAGATTGTCGGTTCGGAAACCTACTTTCGCATGCCCAAGTTCCATCAGCGTGCGGGTGAAGAGCCCTGCGCCCACCACGAGCAACATTGAGAGCGCAACCTGCAGAGCCACCAGCGCAGTCCCTGCCAGCCCTCGACGCCTGTGCGTCGCCGTCTGCGCCGCGTCCTTCAATCCCGAGCTGACTTCAACGCGCGTTGCCACCCACGCGGGCGCCAGGCCGAACACCAGCCCCGTCGCCACAGAGATCGCCACCGCGAATCCGAAGATACGCCAGTCAAAGGTTGCCGAAAACGCCGCCGGCATCCATGCCCTGGAAAGCAGCTTCGGAATCCCGTCGCGTACCGCGTAAGCCAGGCCCAGCCCCGTCGCTCCGCCGATGGCGGAGATCATCAGACTCTCAGTCAACATTTGCCGCACCACGCGCCAGCGGCCAGCGCCCATTGCCATGCGCACGCTCATCTCACGCTGTCGAGCGCTCGCGCGGGCCAGCAGCAGGTTGGCCAGGTTAGCGCACGCCAGCAGCAGCACGAAACCGGCCAATCCCATGAGGACATAGAGCGGCTTCGCAAGGTCCTCCGCTGAGGGATTCTGCCCGCGGCTCCCATCCATCAGCAGCAGGCGCGGCAGCACTCTGTCTTTCGCAGGCATGGTGGCGCGCACGGCGGCATTCAGGGATACATCCAGCTCCGCCGCCGCTTGCGCATCCGGAACTCCCGGCTTTGTACGCCCCATCACCAGCACCCACCACAAGGTCGTGTTCGTCAGGAGGGACTTGCCGCTCTTGTCCGGCATGAAATCCGGTGGTGCCACCGCGGGCTGCATGCTGAACGGGAAGAATACGTCCGTGGTTCCCTGCGCGGAGTACGCGCCACTGAATCCCTTCGGCGCTACGCCCACGATTGTGAGTGGCTTGGTGTTCACCAGCACCGTCTTTCCGATTACGTCGGCTGCCCTGCCGAAATGCGTCGTCCAGTAGCGGTCGCTGATCATCGCCACCGGCCCGCTGCCCGGCCCGGCGTCGTCGGCCTCGTCGATCGCCCGCCCGAACTCGGGCTGTATACCCAGCCCGGAGAAATAGTTGCCGGAAACCATTTCCGCGTCCAACGCCTCCGCCTTTCCGTTCACGGCTACGGTTTGCTGGTTCAGGGGCTTGAAAGCGAATAACTCCTGCATGCTGCGGTTGTGCGCGCGCAGTTGTTGATATACCGGATAGGAAAACGATGTGGACACCTCGGCGTTTTTGGCGCTGTTATCGTCCCACCATCCCCACATCTCCTCCACGATCCCGTTCGAATTCGGCTGTGTCCACCAGAGGAGCCGCAACTGATCGGGATGAGGGACTGCGAGTTTGTCGAGCAGCATGTGCTGCGCCACGGTGAAGATGACGGTGTTGGCGCCGATGCCGAGCGCGAGGGAGCCGACTGCGATCGCGGTAAAGCCGGGGCTCCGGGCGAGCATGCGCGCGGCGTAGCGCAGGTCTGCGCGCACTTGATCGAGGAACTGTGTTCCCCATGCCTGGCGGCAATTCTCTTTACCGGCTGCCACGCTGCCGAGTTCCGCGCGTGCGCGGCGCAGCGCCTCAGGACGGGGAACGCCTGTGCGCATCAAATCCTCGGCATAGCTCTCGATGTGAAACTGGAGCTCTTCCTGCACCTGGGCCGCAAGGTGCTGCGGTTGAGAAATCGCTCTCCACCACGTCTTCACACGGCTGCCCAGGCTCATATTTCCTCCGGTGCGGTGTTCAGAATGGCGCCGATCACGCCGGCCATTTCGTTCCATTTGCGAGTCTCCGCCTGGAGCCTCCGCCGGCCAACAGGGGTGAGCCGGTAATAACGAGCGCGACGATTATTGTCACTCTGGCCCCAGTCGCCGGCGATCCAGCCCTCATGCTCCAGCCGGTAGAGCGCCGGGTAGAGCGAGCCCTGCGGCACCTCAAGGCGATTTCCGGAAATCTGCTGAATCCGCAGGAGCACGCCATAGCCGTGCAGGGGCCCCAGCGAAACCGCTTTGAGCACCAGCATGTCCAAAGTACCCTGCAGCAACTCCAATCCCTGATCCTGCTTTGGCGCCATCGTAGCCTCTTCCGAGACGGCCTAGGAGATGGCTTCTAATCTCTCCCAGACGATCTAGGAAGGAACGGTACGCTCAGCTCTCCTCGACTGTCAAGGAGAAAGCGGAATCACGGACCCGGGACTGGGGCGTGCTTGCGGGATGCGTCCGGAGCCCGACCTGCAGCCGCGGGAGTGAAGCTTTCTTGCGCGGGGGCACCGGAGATCCGCGCGAAGGTCACGTACGAATCGCCGGGAAGATTCTCCGTGGAGATGACCTGCCAGCCCGGCGTTTGCTGCAGCAGATAGGCGAGCGGGGTGGGTTCCGCAATGAGCACATGGTCGATGCGGTAGCGGTCGAGTATATCCAGCGTGTCAATGGGCGACGTGGCTTTCAAGTAATCCAGCATTACTCCGCGATGTTCAAAGATATCGTAGCGGGAATCGATAAAGGTCGGCTTTGACTCAAACACCATTCTCCCGCCGATATGCGAAGAGTTCAACGTGCGCCACGACGGCTGAACCGCAGCAATCGACTTTAGCGGGAACGATTGTGCAACGCGCTGTTCCAGCGCGCGCTCGCTGGGAAACAGGAATGCGATCACGCAGGCGGCCGCAAGCACCACGATGGCGTTCTTGGCGGGAACGCTCTTCTGGTCCGACCGCAGATCGAAGGTGCGGTGGATCTCTTCAGCGAAAAAGGGAACGGTGAGCACAGCTGCCAAAAACAGGAATCGCATGTGTGCAAACGCGGAGTACCACGCGAAGAAGACGAATGCGATTTCATAGACTCGCCACTTGCGACTCTTGAGACCGCCCGCCACAACGAGAAAACAGATTGCCGCAAACGCGGTGAGGCCCGCGGGCGAACTGAGACTGAGGGGTTTCCATTCCTGAACGTTGGCGATGTTCAGCTTCTGATTCAACATCATGTCAAACGGATTCCAGACGAGGCGCGACCCGTATGGATTCACATACAACGCAGCGATGCTGGCGCCGAACGCCATGAGCAGACGATGGCGGTAGGCCCGCGAAAACCCCTGTTGATCGAACACTCCTTTGTGCACGCTGAACGAGCCGCAAAGAATATAGAGCGCGAACAGCCCCATGCCGATCAGCCAGCTTCCGTGCAGATTGACCCATATACAGAAGAGCGGCGGCAGCAGCCACAGCAGCCAGGCCCTTCGTCGTTCAGCGCTTTCAAGGATCATTAACTCAGCGGCCAGCGCGAGATACGCGACGGCGATGGTGCGCGGACCGGCATTCACCGTCATGAGAACCAGTCCGATTGCCGACGCCAGCAACGCGGCGCCCGGATGCCGTGAACGCAGATAGCCTCGCCAATAGAACAAGAGCAGGTTGGCAGAGAGCACCAGCCACGTAACGGCATACAGCCCGCGTAAGGCAAAGGTGCGATAGCCCAGCCAGTATGGGATTTCGGAAAGCCATTCGGGATTGATCCACGGCTGCCCTGCCACGGTAAACGATGTTGTCTCTGTACGGACAAACTGGTGGTCGGCGAACATCTGACGGGCGTCCGCCAGGTGCCACCAGATATCCGGATCAGTGACAAGCTTCAGGTTGCGATTCAGGGCTACGGTCATCATCACAGGAAACATCAGGAGCAGTGCAATGGGAGCCATGTGCAGGCTGAAGGCGGCATCGAAAACACGCTTTACACGGCTGCGGGCCGGAGCATAGGCGGACCCGGACAACTGGGACTGTGGCAACGGGGTTCCTGCATCAGGGCTGGATGGCATTCCTTAACATTACCCGTGAGGAGGCGGAAAATGAACGCCTGCAGGGTGGAGGCGAACCCATCCGTGCAACCGGCTGTCTGACGCCCGATGAGGGCGCGGGGGCCGGGCGCTTCAGGCGAAGCTGGCGCGCTTGACGGTCTGGCGGAAGTCCTTACCCTTCATCTCCACGCAGATGCACATCTCGGCAATGCGGGAGCGCATGCGCTCGCCGATGCGATCGCCAAGGCTTTGCTCGCGGGCGGCGCGCTCGGCGTCGGTCTGGGCGCCGGCGCCGGGCGGCAGATCAGGATAGTTGGTGGTGATAATTGTGGTCTGCTTGTTGTTGTAGCGGGTGTTGAGGATGAGGGCCACGGTGTCCCACACCCACTCGTTGGGCTTCTGTGCGCCCAGGTCGTCGAGCACCAGGACTTCCGCGTTGAAGACGGGCTGCAGCAGCTCGAGTTCGGTCACGCTCACCTGCGGGTTATAGCTGTTCTGGATGCTCTTCAGCAGCTCGCGGTAATCGCAGAACAGGCCTCTGGCCCCGCGCTCGCGAACCAGGCGCCGCAGCACGCCGACGGCGAGATGCGTCTTTCCTACCCCGATGGAGCCGGTGAACAGCAGGCCTTTTCCGGCGGTGTCCACTGGATAGGCGTCGACAAAGTGGCGGGCTGTCTGGTGCGCGCGGCGCAGCGAAGTGTCGATGCCCGGGAAAAAATCGAAGCCGTCCAGGTCGTAATCGCGATAGCGTTCAGGGATGCGGGCGGCTGCGATGCGACGTTCTTCGCGCAAACCCTCCTGGCACTCGCAGGCGCGTGATACCCAGCGGCCGTCTTGTGCCATGACGCGGACCAGGCCGATGCCTTCGCAGATGGGACAGGTGCTCATGCTCTCTCTATTCAGGCTACCGCAAAGCCGGCTTCCCTGCCCCGGCGCGACACCGCGGTCCCATGTGGAAAAGCGAGCCGCATCCTTCGCTCACAGCCCATTCCGTGGCCGCGTTTCGAACCGAACGAATCGCCAGCTTATCGGCCGCGACCCGTTCGCTGGAAATTTCTTGCCAGTCCAATGCTCATCGGTGACACTGGATGGACTCCATGCGTAAAACCCTCCTGCTGGGCTTCGCAGGGTTGCTTCTCCCCGGCCTTCTGCCCGCACAATCCGTCCTCACCATCGTTCCCCAGCAGTGTGTCTGGCGTGCCGGGGACAACCCCGCGTGGGCTGCCCCAGGATTCGACGACTCTGCTTGGCAGCCATACAGCCGGTTCAACGTTCGATCTGACCTGCCCTATATCTGGGTCCGATGTCGAGCCGATTTGTCGCCTCTGCAGACCGCGCGAGACCCGGCCGTTCAGGTGGCCCTCTACGCGGCCTACGAGGTTTTCGTTGAGGGCCGCAAGGCAGGCGGCGCCGGAAATGTGCGAACCGGCGGCTTCACCATGAATACGATTCGCGAATGGCCGATCTCCGCCGACCTCGGCCGGTCCTCCGCAATTGCACTGCGCATTACGCGTCGCATCGTGTCCACAGTGCCCGCGGGAGCCTTGCCGCCACTATCGATTCGCGCCGGGCCCAGAACGATTCTTAACGACATGCGCAGCAGCGCGATTCTCGCTCAGGTCTCGCAACGGATCATTCCGGCTGTTTGCTTCGGCATGGCCGGGATTCTGGGCATGATTCTCCTACCGCTTTGGTTCAACGACCGCAGCCGCCGCGAGCTGCTTCTGCTTTGCATTTCATGCGTGCTGCTCCCGCCGATTTACACGGACTACGTCGGTGCGGCCTCGCTCTTCCCCTATCCCGTCTGGGGGTACTTCCTGGCCTGGGCGCTCCCCGCCGGGATTGTCAACATCTGTCGCGCGCTGTTCTTCTTTGCTCTCGCCCGCAAGCGGGTTCCTCTTCTCTTCTGGATTCTGATCATCGTGGGCAACGCCCTTTACGCGCCAACGCTCCTGGTCACCCTTTTGCCACCTGCGCAGGCGCTCTGGCTTGATGCTGTTCGCTCTCATCAACTCGAAGCCGTGGGCGATGTTTTCCGCACCCTTGAGAACCTTGCGCCTTATGTTGCCTTCCTGCCTTGGAATCGGCTCACTCGCCGCGAAAAGCCCCTGGCCGCTTTGTCGATCGCCTGGGGCACAGTGATGATGCTCTTCTTTGCCGTCCGGTTTACCGGCGCAAATCTCCCAGGAGTGCCTAACCTCCAGTTGCACTGGAGCGGAGCCGTAGCCGACGCAGAGGCCGTTTCCGTACTCAGCCTGATGGTCGCTCTCCTCTTCCTGCTCTTCCGTGATCAGCGGCAAGTGACTGAAGAGCGCGCGCTCCTCGCCGGCGAAATGCAAGCTGCCGGTGAAATTCAGCGCATGCTCGCCCCGGCGGCAATTCAATCGGCGCCGGGCTTATCCATCCAGGTTGCGTTCCACGCCATGCGCGATGTGGGAGGGGACTTTTATCTTTGCCGCGTGCTGCCCGACGGCCGCCAGCGTGTGCTGCTCGGCGACGTTAGTGGTAAAGGCACAGCCGCGGCCATGACCGCGACCCTGTTGCTAGGCGGAGCGTCCGCACGCGAATCCGACTCCCCGGCCGCGCTCCTCGGTCACCTCAACCTCGTTATGTCGGATATGCACGTCGGAGGATTCGCCACGTGCTTCTGCGCCGATATCTCCTCAGACGGGCGCCTCACTATCGCGAATGGCGGGCACCTCTATCCCTATTGCAACGGCGAAGAACTCGCTTTTGAAAACGGGCTTCCGTTAGGCATCATCGCCGAGGCAAATTACACGGAATCCACCTTCTATCTGGTACCCGGCGACACTCTCACCTTTGTCTCAGATGGCATCGTTGAGGCCCGCAACTCCACTGGAGAGCTCTTCGGCTTCGAACGCACACGCAATCTCAGCTCCAGGCCCGCGGAAGAAATCGCGCAAGCCGCACAGGCTTTCGGCCAGGAAGACGACATTACTGTGCTCACTCTCACCTTTGCGCCCGCAGAGGTGCTGCATGCGTAGGCTTGCTCTGATCCTCCTTCTCCTCACGCTGCCCGGAACGATGGTCGCCCAGAACTTCAGCCTGATTACGGGCCGCGAGCCCATTGCTTCGCTCGATGGCCTCTGGCGCTTCCACACCGGAGACAATCCCGCATGGGCCAGCCCCGGCTTCGATGACTCCTCCTGGCCGGTCATTCGCTCCGACGAGAGTTGGACGAAACAAGGATATGCGGATTACGGCGGTTATGCCTGGTATCGCTTCACCATTCAGGTTCCGGACTACCGCAGCCCGGTGGCGTTGTTGTTGCCCAGGATTTACACCGGCTACCAAGTCTACGCGCAAGGCAAGTTGATCGGAAGCGCCGGCTCGATCAGCACGAGTCTGGCGCCTTATTTCGCGGCCGATCCCAGGGTATTCCACCTCCCATCAGGATTGGCTGGGCCATCCTCTATTCAGATTGCGATCCGTGTCTGGGAATATCAGCCAATTGTCTCCTGGGTCGGTGGGGGCATTCTGACTGCCGGCAGCGCGGCGGGCGATCCAGCGCTGCTGGAACAACGTCGGGATGCCTCGCTGAAAGATCGAACACACGCGCTCGCAAACAACTACGCGTACAGCCTTCTTGCGGCGGTCGTCGGGCTTACCATTCTGGGTCTTTTTCTGCTTCGCCGGAAGGAACGCGAGTATCTCTGGTTTTCGATCCTGCTCCTTGCAGGCGCTGCGGATGCCGCACTCACTGTGGCCGGCTGGGGTTCTGTCAGATTTCTTCTGTTCCGGCTGGCTGACGAGCTCCTCGTTGCTGCCGGGCTGCTAGCTGCCCTGGCATTTTTCCTCGCCGTCTTGCGGGTCAACCGCTCGATGTGGTGGTGGATGGCTTTTGGGGCCGCCGCGCTGAGCCCCGCTTCCGTGGCCCTTTACTACCTGCAGTTGGGTCCGGTGGGAGTCTCCTATGCACTTCAGCTTTGCTGCCTGCTGCCGGCTTATCTGTGGATCATCGCCGCGCTTTCGACTGCCACGGCCAGGAAGAACGTCGTCGCCCGCCTGCTGCTCGCTCCCTCGCTGCTTCTCTACGGGTACAACACTTTCGCAAGCCTCGCAAAAATACGCCAGGCACTTGGGTGGCAATCGAGATTAACGCCGCCCGACGCCACGATTCTTCAGCGTCCCTTTCCACTCCGCGTGAGCGAGCTGATCAACGATCTTTTTGTTCTCGCGCTGCTGATGTTTCTTGTGCGCCGCTTCTCGCTGGCACGCCAGGAAGAGGAACGCCTGTCCGCGGAATTCGAAGCGGCCAAGACCATCCAATCGCTGCTGATTCCCCCCGCGCCACCGTCCACCCCCGGCTTCGCGATCGAAAGTGTTTACATGCCCGCACAAGAGGTAGGAGGCGATTTCTTCCAGATCCTCCCCGGCTACGACAGGTCTCTCCTCATCGTCGTCGGCGACGTCAGCGGCAAAGGTCTCCAGGCCGCCATGACCGTAAGCGCCATCGTCGGCGCCTTGCGTGACTCGGAGCAACGTCGGCCCGCCGACGTGCTCACCCACCTCAACCGCGTCCTCTGCGGGCAGATCGGCGGCTTCGTCACCTGCTGCGCAACGCTCATCACTGACGACGGTGCCCTGACCATCGCCAACGCGGGCCATCTACCCCCGTATCGCAATGGCGAGGAAGTTCCGGTTTCACCCCGATTGCCGCTCGGCATCACCACCAGCTCCGAATACTCCGAACTCCCTCTGCGACTCAAACCCGGCGACCGGCTCGCCTTCCTATCCGACGGCGTCGTCGAAGCCCAATCCGCCACCCGCGAGCTCTTCGGCTTCGACCGTACGCGCGCCATCAGCACCCAATCCGCCGAAGCCATTGCCGCAGCCGCACAGGCTTTCGGCCAGGAAGACGACATTACTGTGCTAACTCTCACCTTTGCGCCCGCTGAGGTGCTGCATGCGTAGGCTCGCCCGCTTGCTCCTGCCGCTGTTCGCAGCAATCCTCTCCATACCCGCCGCTGGGGCTGCCAATCCGCGTACCGTGGACGCAACAAACTTCGGCCAGCCGGTGGATCTCGGGCCCGAGTGGCTGTTTTCTCCGGGCGATAATCCGCAGTGGTCCTCCCCGGCCTTTGACGACCACGCCTGGACCGTCATATCCACACACCGGCCCCTCGCCTCGTATGGATACATGAACATTCGCTTCGGCTGGTATCGCATGCATATCCGTCTGCGGCCCGGCGCACCCTTGCCGCTCGTGGCTCTGTCGGGGGTTCATGGCAGCTACGAAATCTTTGCCAACGGTATCCTCATCGGCACTCACGGTCGCATGGATAGCAATGCCTACCGTTTTGAACCGCGTCTGATCGGTTTCCCTATACCCGCGGCCGCGACTCACCCCTCGGGGGACATGGTGCTCGCTATTCGGTTCGCGATCGAGTCCACCGGCAACGATGGGCCCGGAACGGCCACCCCTATTGAGGACATCTCCGCAGTTCATCTGCTGCCCCCGAGCGTTTATCAGTCTTTTTCCGATCACATCGTGTTCGACGATACGGTGAATGCACTGGCGCAGACTGCGCTCGCTCTTCTCATCGCCATTGTGGCCTTCTCTCTTGGCATCGCACTGCGCGACCACCGCGAATACGTCGCCGTCAGCGTATATCTGCTTGCCACTGCCGCGTCTGCCGGCACCACTGCCCTGCACCATGTCTTCGGTTCTACATTGAGCTTGAGGATGCTCGGTGATGTGTTCCTCGCCCTGGCCTCTGTCGCCGTAATTGAGTTCATTCGTCTCGTCGTCGGCCAACCTCGCCGCGTTTGGATTCTCGTTCTGGAAGGCACCATCTTCGTGTGTCCGTTTGCGAACTCCATGGGGATAGCAACTGTTTCCGTGTTCCTTTACCGGATTGGATTCTTCGTCTACTTTCTGCCGCAGTTTGCGGCTAACGTTACTCTCCTGGCACTGCTGGCCCGTGCTCTCATGCGCCGCAACCGCGAGGCCCGATTCCTGCTTCCCGCTGTTCTTCTCTCCGGGCTTCCCGCGTACTGGAGCTTCTGGGACTGGTCCCTGTATTACCTGCGTATGACGCCCATGCTTCATCGCCTTCCGGTGTGGAGATTCGGCCCCTTCCGACTCGATTTGACGTTCGTCTGCAATTGCGTCTTCCTCGCGACGATCCTCCTGTTCCTTGTCCTGCGTACTCTACGGATTGCGCGCCACAACGCGCAGGTGGGCGCCGAACTCGAGGCTGCCCGGGCCACCCAGCAGCTCCTTCTGGCCCGCTCGGCGGAGTCCACTCCGGGATTCCATGTCGATACGATCTACCACCCGGCGAGCAAAGTCGGGGGAGATTTCTTCGCTATCCAGACTCTCGAAGAGGGAGCGTTGCTGATCGTGGTGGGGGATGTCAGCGGAAAGGGAATCCGCGCAGCCATGACTGTGAGCGAGATTCTGGGCGCGCTGCGCGGCTGCACGGAACGCCGCCCCTCGCAGGTCCTCAATTATTTGAACAATGTGCTGCAGGGACATACAAACGGGTTCGTCACCTGCTGCGCCGCCCGCATCACCACGTCCGGCGCCCTTACCCTCTCCAACGCCGGGCACCTGTCGCCCTATCGGAAGGGCGAAGAAGTCCCACTTGAATCGGGCCTTCCGCTCGGCATCACTGGCCACGCCGAATACTCTGAGAACACGATCCAACTTGCTCCGGGCGACCGCCTGACATTCCTCTCCGATGGCGTAGTGGAAGCCCAATCCCCCACCGGCGAGCTGTTCGGCTTCGACCGCACCGCCGCCGTCAGCACCCAGTCCGCAGAAAGCATCGCCGCCGCCGCGCAGGCTTTCGGGCAGGAAGACGACATCACCGTGCTCACGCTCACCTTCGACCCCGCCGAGTTGCTCCATGCGTAGAATCCTTCTGCTCGGGCTGCTGCTGCCCCTCTTCGTGCCCACCTCCGGTGCGCAGTCCTTCAGCGTCAGCAATGATCGCCAGCCCGTCGTCTCCCTCGATGGCCTCTGGCGCTTTCACCCTGGCGACAATCCTGCATGGGCCGGCCCCGGCTTCGATGATTCCGCGTGGCCGCGGATTCGCTCCGATGAAGGATGGAACAAGCAGGGTTATCCCGGGCTGAGCGGCTATGCCTGGTACCGCTTCCAACTCCAGGTTCCTGACGGCAGCCAGTCGCACTCGCTGCTCCTGACCGGTATCCTCACCAGTTACCGCGTCTATGCCGACGGACGGTTGATCGGCGCTTACGGCGATTTCCCGCCACAGCGCTTTGACATGCAGCCCAGGCCACAGGTTTATGACCTGCCGGATACCAGCCGCCGCGGTCCGCGCGTGATTCCAATCGCAATTCGAGTCTGGCACGACCCTCTCTGGGCTTACTACGTACCCGGCGGCGCGTTCACGCCCGGAAACCTCGCCGGCAACAGCACCCTGATCCACAATCGCCTGATCCTGATAGACCTGGCCCTCCTACACCAGAGCGTTAACATTTATACCTTCAGCACTCTGGCCGCGCTCTTCGGCTTGCTGGCCCTTGGGCTGTTCTTTCTCAACCGCAGCGACCGCGAATTCCTCTGGTTTGCTCTGGTGCTGCTGGCCCTGGGCGCCGACTCCGCAACCCGACTGGCGTTCCTGTTCCTGCCTGTCGAGGTCTTTGATCTGATCGACGGCCCAATGGTTGCGCTTTTCTCCATAGCAGCTCTTCTCTTCTTCCGCCGTGTGTTGCGTATGCGGCGCGGATTTTGGTGGTGGCTGGCGACGGGAGCGGCCTTTCTCAACGCGCCTTCGGTCTTCCTCTACTGGTCAGGCCTGACCTCGGTTCCCGTCTCCGGTGCATTCGGAATCCTGTGCCTCCTGCCTTCGCAGCTTTGGATTCTCGTCGTGCTGCTGCGCGCCGCGGTCCGCAAAGATGCCGATGCCCGTCTGCTGCTCTTTCCGGCGTTCGTGATGTTCGGCTACAACCTGGCCGACAGTCTGACGGGAATCGCATATCAGTTCGGATGGCAGAAGAGAAGCTTTCGCCTCAATCCCATCCTCCTGCGTCACCCGTTTCCTTTCTCACTCCTGGACCTCGTGGACTTCGTCTTCGCCTTCTTCATGATGGCCTTTCTCATCCGCCGCTTTTCGCTGGCCCGCAGAGAAGAGCAGCGACTCGCCGGCGAGTTTGAGGCGGCCAGGACCGTTCAGTCGCTTCTCATTCCGGCTGTACCTGCCGTCACACCGGGCTTCAACGTCGAGAGCATTTATCTTCCTGCCGCTGAGGTCGGTGGAGACTTCTTTCACATCCTTCCCGGAGCTGACGGCTCATTGTTGATCCTCGTTGGCGACGTGAGCGGCAAGGGGCTAAAGGCCGCCATGACGGTCAGCGCTATCGTCGGTGCGCTGCGTGATAACGGAAACCGCCGGCCCGCTCAGGTTCTCGCCCACCTCAACCGTGTCCTCTGCGGACAGGTTTCCGGCTTCGTTACCTGCTGCGCCACTCTGATCGCAAAAGACGGCGCCATGATCCTCGCCAACGCCGGCCACCTCGCACCCTATCGCAATGGCGAAGAAATCCAGGTCGACAACGGCCTGCCACTCGGCATCGCCCCCGACGCCGCCTATACCGAGAGCACCATTCACCTTGCCCCCGGCGACGCGCTCACCTTCCTCTCTGACGGCGTCGTCGAAGCCCAATCCGCTGCCGGCGAGCTCTTCGGCTTCGACCGCACCCGTGCCATCAGCACCCAATCCGCCGAAGCGATCGCCGGCGCGGCGCAGCAGTTCGGCCAGGAGGACGATATCACCGTGCTCACGGTTACGTTCGCTCCTGCCGAGGTGCTGCAGGTGTAATTCTGCTGATCGTCTTTACGGAATCTCGACCAGTTCCATCTGGCCGTCACGCCGGCGGTGCAGCACGTAGAGATCTCCGGCCTGGTTGCGGAAGACGAGCAAATCGCGATCGCGGAACTCCGCTTCCTTGACTGCCTCTTCCATGGTCATCGGCCGCAGCGCCACGGCGTCGGCGCTCTTCACGATGTGCGGCTCCATCACCGCCGGACTGGCGGGGAAGGAATGCGCCGGAATCGCCGCCCGGGGCGCCGGCGCGGCCTGCGCACCGTCCGACTCCGCTACCCGTGTTTTCGCCCGCGTCACCGGAGGCGCGGTTTCCAG
>Ga0134126_10001533_pt1 | contig 29431 bp, 22 predicted proteins | sample KB31752_FD_96881 | JGI IMG/M metagenome (GOLD analysis project Ga0134126, IMG submission 96881) | Terrestrial soil microbial communities with excess Nitrogen fertilizer from Kellogg Biological Station, Michigan, USA - KB3-175-2 | ecosystem: Environmental > Terrestrial > Soil > Unclassified ... | reverse complement strand
GAATGCGATCGCGATGGAGCCCATGGAGCACGTGGCCGGCATCGCCTCCGCCGTCATCGGCGCGGTCTCCTCCCTGGTCTCCATGTCCCTCGGCGCGCTGATCGGTCAGTTGTACAACAACACGCTGGTACCCATGTTGGCGGGCTTCCTGGTGCTGAACCTGCTGTGCCTGGGGATCATGAAGTTCGCCGAGCCCGAGCCACAGGCGCTGGCGCTGGCGCAAAGCTGAGCCAACCGCGGGCGATCCAATGGACGAAATTCCATACAACAATCCTTGACGCACGTTGTATTGGAACCCAGACCGGCAAAGGCCCGCGATCCGTGGCGGAAAAGCACCCGTCAGTGGCCGAATCAGGCATCAAGACCAAAGTCGCTTTGGGAAATGCGTACCCCCCCTGCCCGGTTCAAAAAAGAACCGCGTCACCGCAGCTTGCTTTCACCTGCGGATGAGGCAATCTGCGTCCCCGATCCAACACCAATCCCTGAGCATATTGTCAGTGTCGATCGAGCAGCAGCCCCCCGTTCGAACCGTGACCGCACTTGCTGTCCCCCCGCGGGATGCTTCGTCGGAGAGCTCGTCTGCGCACTCCCGCAGCCGACACGCCATGGTGTGGCAGCACTTTTCGGAGCCATCGGTGCATGGCACACTGCTGTTCACACACTTGGCGTGGCTGGCGATTGGCAGAGTTCGAGCCGGAGCGCACCGGGCTGTGCACGACCCACGACGACTCGGCGGACCCACGGCTTCGGGCGTACACATCGTTTTGCAAGTAAGCGGCACGAGCACTCTCGAGCAGGCTGGCCTCACATTCACTTTGGAGCCGCGCAGCTGGGCCTTACTGGCCGGCGATCGATCCTACGCAATCACCAATCGCGCCAAAGCAGAGCGTCTGGTGATGGTGACCGGTCGAGAGCGTCTGGCGCTGGATATCCCGTTGCAGCAACTGGTCGGCCGGGCATACACGGCCGCCAGCGGCGCCGGACGGCTGTTGTTTTCGACTGCTCTGTGCCTCGCCGACGAGTTGCCCTACATTCCAAGCGGCGACGCACCGACACTGGCCGAGCAAGTCACCTCGCTGCTGCATCTCGCGCTCCGTCGTGAGCTCTTGGTTGGGCCGTTGGATCACAACGAGGAGCGCCGGGAGCGCGTGCACCGTTACATTTCCCGCCACCTGCGCGATCCGCAGCTGAACGTGGATCGCATCGCAGCTGACCTGGGATGGTCGCGGCGTACGTTGGCTCGGATCTTCGAGCGGCGCGAGGAAACACTGATGGAGAATATCTACCGCGAACGACTGGAATCCGTACGGCGCGACCTGCTGAATCCGTTGCTCCAGGACCATACCCTCGCCAATCTGGCGCGCTCCTGGGGCTTTCGCAACTACACGCATTTTTCAGCGCGGTTCCACTCGCATTTCGGTCTTTCGCCGACCGCAGTTCGCGCGCGTGCCACCGCAGTACAGCCGGAGCCCGCCACGCTCCCGCTCCACGGCGACCAGAAAAAGAACTGATCCTCAGGCGGGCTCGCGCTCATTTGCGACGCCTTCGAGAAACGTGCAGCCGGCACGAGCCACCAGTGTTGCGTCCGGCACGGCGATGAGTTGCCCGCCGCACGCTGCCGCGCGTTTGGCTTCGGCGATGTCAGACACGACACAGATCTGCGGCTTCCCAGCTGCCTGTATGCGAGCCGCCGCGGCGCGAACGAGTGTGTCCACCTCGCCTGAGGGGAGGTGCATGTCGTGCTCGATGGAGAGTTCGAGATCGCTCGCCCCGATGGCGAGATAGTCGAGTCCTGGAACGGCCGCGATGGCTTCGAGGTTGTCAATACCCATCTGGGTTTCGATCAGCGCGGCCGTGAAAGTCACATGGTTGGATGATCGGCAATACTCCGCTGCCGACGGAATGAGCCCATACCGGGCAGCACGCGAGCGGAATCCTGCGCCGCGCACACCGTGCGGGCTGAACTTCACGGCCGCGACCAGATCGCGTGCCTGTGAGGGAGAGCAGACGTTCGGCGCCAATATTCCGATTACACCGGCATCCAGAAATCCCTCGATCGCTGCCGCGCTGATCTCCGGGACTCTGACCAGACAAAACATCTCAGCGACGTCTGCCGCGCGCACCAGCTCGCGACACAGGAAGGCGTTCAGGGGCGTATGCTGCGCGTCCAAGAACACCCATTCGAAACCCAGTGCGCCACAGAATTCGATGAGCTCGGGCGAGAAGAAGCTGAGGTGGACTCCCCACAGAACCTTGTCGGTCCGCCGTTGGAGCGATTGCATCTTGCGGTTAGGAATCGACCGTTCGTTGGCGAACACAGTGATTACCCTGGCGCACCCTGGGTTGTGCAGGGTATTTTTCACTACTAAAGTCTCGGTACTGTGCAACCCGGCCGGGAATGGAGGTCGTATGATCGAGGCCCGGTCAGCGGGAATGTGACGGCCAAGAATGGACGCCGGATGGGAGCTCGTCCATTATTGATTGCGTACGGTCTGATTACACGGAGAGTAATGATGGAACTGCGCCATGTGCGCTATTTTGTGGCGGTTGCGGAAACCCTGAACCTGAGAAAAGCAGCCGAGCGGCTCCACATCTCCCCGCCACCGCTGACCGTGCAGATCCGTGATCTGGAGGCAGAGATAGGCACCGAGCTGCTGGCCCGCAAGAGCAAGGGGCAGCGGCTGGAGCTTACCGATGCAGGACGCGTATTTCTGGAGCACGCACGCCGCATGTTGGCCCTGGCCGACGAGAGCGTGATCTCGGCACGGCGGGCGGCCAGCGGCAGCCTTGGACGGCTGTGCATCGGATACAACCCTGTGGCGGAGCTCAGTGTGCTACCCCGGCTCGTCCCAGCGCTCACGACGAGGTGGCCAGGCGTGGAAATCGTCTGGCACAGCATGAAAACTCCGCAGCAGGTTGAGGCCTTGGCGCGCGGCAAGCTGGACCTGGGATTCATCTGCCCGCCGGTGCCCGAGGACGGGTTCGATCTGCAGCCTCTGGCTCAACAGCCCTTCATCGCAGTGCTGCCCGCGAACCACCGGCTCGCTTCCGCAACCATTATTGCGTGGCGAGCGCTGTCGGAAGAGCCCCTCATCCTGTATTCGTCCGCGCTCGATCCCCACTCGTTCAGCCAAATCGAGCAACGCTTCATCCAGGCGGGCGCGGTGATGCGGGTCGTATGCGAGCTCGAGTCCAGCCTGTCGATGATCGCCGTCGTTGCTGCGGGCGCCGGTAGCTGTATAGTTCCGGAGTACGTCCGCAACTTCTGTGGTGAGGGCGTGGTATGCAAACCTCTCGCACCTCCTAACATCCTACGAACTCTTGCCGTAGCAAAGAAGCGCGGTCGCGAAGGCCTCGCCGATTCGTTCTATCACTTCGTCGTGGACAACCTGGCACCCTCGCCTGACACAGGAGCGTGGTCGCAGCGCGGGCTCGCACGTTCCTAAGCTCACCTCCGTGTGCCCACGAGTGAGGCAGGCCCCGCCTGTTACTGCGCTTCTATCGCCCGCCGAGCGCTCGGTCGATCTGCGCACGCAGGAGTGCCTGGAAAGTAGCAACGTGTTTGGGCTCAAGCAGCGAGTTGTGCTCGCCCGAGACTTCAATGTAACTATTCGGGATGCGCGTGAGGCGATCCCACACCAGCAGGTGATCGTTGAGCCACTCCCGCTTGGTGCCGTGCAAAGGCTCGGCGTAAAATACAGTGGCTGAGGCAGCTACGGTGCCGGTTGGTTCATACGGCTCACCGATGAGTGCCAAAGAGTAGGCGAGCGCCGCCCACGCCTGGAACTTCGGCAAGTCGAGATTGAGCTCGGCGAGGCGCTCGCGCGAAGCCGCTTGCAGGATACAAGCGCAGGGATCCTCGCCCACAGCGCGAATCTTGCCTGGGAGCTCGAGCATCTGCCGCTTGTCGATCAACGACAGGAAAAACGAGACGGTGACGGTGCACGCGACGTAGTCGAGTCGTCTCGTACGCTCACCTATGTAGGGAGCCCCGTCGATGCTGGCGAGGAAGGCGATACGTTCACCCTGCGCCTCGAGAACCTTAGCGATCTCGAAGGCTACTGGAGCGCCGAAGGAGTAGCCCGCCAGCGCATAGGGTCCCTGAGGTTGCCGCCGACGGATAGCCTCGACGTAGGAGGTCACCAGTTCCTGCATGCTCGCAAAATACGCTTCACCTTTATTGAATCCTCGTGCGCGCAGCGCATAAAACGGGCGGTCGTTGACGAAGTAGTTCGCGAGGCTGACGAAGACGAGAATCTCGCCGGTGCCGGGATGTATACAGAATAGCGGCACTTTGCCCCCAGTCATTTGCAACGGAACGAGAGGGTCATACTGCTCCAATTCGTCGCCGGTCGCGGCCACTATGCGCGCGGCAAGGGCTCGGACAGTAGGGTTCTGGAGAATCGTAGCCACCGGCAAGTCTGGCAGACTGAAGCGCTTTTCCGTCGTGCGCTTAAGCTTCAAGATATTCAGCGAGGTGCCGCCTAAGTCGAAGAAATTCGCATATGCGCCCACTGAATCACGTTCGAGCCCGAGCACCTCCGCGTAAATGCCGGCCACAGTGGATTCCGTGGCTCCATTGGGCGCCTCGTACGCGCCACGCTGGCGACTCATCAGCGCGGCCAAGTGCTGCGCGTGAGTGTCATACTCGTTGGCTTCGAGGCGCTTGCGCATGAGCGAGCGCTGGATCTTACCCAGGCTCGTTTTGGGGAAGGATTCTTTCGGCAGCTCAAGAATCAGCGCCGGGCGAAAACCCCACCACAGAATGGTCGTGTTACGAATGGCTACCGCGAGCTGCTGGAGCCGGACGTCATCTCCTGCGGCAATGTTGCTCGCGAACGCGACGACGAGTTGCTCCGTGTGAGCGCCTTGGGGCCGCATGGGGAAGACGGCGACGAAGGCAGGTTCGATGCCTTCCAACCGCCCCAGCACCGCCTCCAGATCCTGGCTGAAGTAACTGACACCGTTGACAATGATACTGTCTTTGCTGCGTCCAACGAGCGTCAAGCGTCCGTTCTCGATGTGGCCGAGGTCGCCGGTTTTGAACCAGCCGTCCGGGGTGAAGGCGGCGCGTGTCGCTGCCTCGTCGTTGTAGTAACCGCCGAAGATCATCGGGCCGCGCAGCTGCAGCTCTCCAGCGTCCGTGCACGACGCGCCGGTGTCGTCCGCAATTCGCATCTCCAGCCCATCGACCGGCTGCCCCACGGAGGCAAACTCCTGGGCGGCGTCTGCGTGCGGAAAATCGCTTGAATAAATGGACCCGGCGCAGGTCTCCGTCATACCAAATGCCGGATGCAACGCCGAGTACGGCAGGCCGTGGGGACCGAGCAGGTCCAGGAAGCGGCGTCCGGTGTCCACCACGTTCGCTTCACCGCCCGAGACAATGCACCTCACGCATGAGAGATCGAGCACTGGAGGAGGAGTTGCGGGAGCCTCGGATGAGAGCGAGTTGTTGATCTGGCCAAGGAGGAAATTGGGGGCGAAAGTCAGGGAGATGCGGTGCCGATGCAGGATGCGCAGAAACAACAGGGGATCGGCGAGGATCAGGGCAGCCTCGAGGTGATACTGCGTCGCCCCGACATACAACGAGATCAGGTGTACTTCGAGGAGCGCCGCCACGTGATCGAACGAGACCCAGTTGAGCGTGATGTCCTCCGGGGTCATCTGCTGCCGCTGAGCCTTGCTCCTCATGGAGGCGAGAAGGTTGGCATGCGTGAGCACGACGGCCTTGGAGCTCCCGGTGGATCCTGAAGTAAGCATCAGGGTCGCCGGCTCCTCACTCCCGGCGTCATACAACCAGCTGGCCGGGGATGCAGTACGCAGAGTCTCGAGCTCGGCGGGCTCATCGAGCTGCAGCTGCTCCTGCAACGCGCGTGTCGTGACCAACAGCGGCTCACCCAGAAGCGTCTTGACATGCTGGAGACTTCTGCTGCGACGCTCGACGTCGTCACGGATCGGCAGGAGGGGGCAAGGCAGATAACCTCCCAACACACAAGCCCAGTATGCGCAGATGAAATCGTGTGCGTGCTCGAGCAACAGGACGACCTTGGTCCCGGGCGGCCGCTGCGAAAACCGCAGGCCACTCAGGATGCAACGGGCTTCGTGCAGCAGAGCCGGATGAGACAGGAACGTGGTCTCTTCCTCGAGGCTTCCAAGGAAGGAGATCCCCGTGCGGGGATGCTGTCCCGCCGCCCGCAACAGCAGGTCCGCAATGTTACCGAGCCACCCCGGTCGTCCCTCAGGGCTGCCGGCCGCAGGCGAAACGGCAACGGAGTCGGGAGCGACGAACGACGCAGACATCAGCAACCTCCCTGTTAGAGTCGCGCCCGGACTATCCTTTGTCCGGACGCTACGTCTCGATCCGCGTAGCCTCAAGGCCACGCTGGAGCTGCGGATGAAATCTCTCCGGTCTTGAGACGCTACAGGGGACGATACAATAGAGCTGTTTGCCTAATGGGACAGGCTTTGCGGCGCAGGACAGCAAAAGGGACTTTGAGGCGCCGCGGATTGACACCCGCGGCGCGCGAGTTGTTCTGTCTGGCCGCGAGCTGCGACCTTCGTCCCGCTAGATGGTCAGCGCGGCCTCGCTCACAGGGTTGGGTTTCGCCGCGGGCGCAGCGGTCTCACGGCGGATGCGCTCGTAGATTTCCTCCCGATGCACGGCAATGCTCTTGGGCGCGTTGATTCCGACACGGACCTGATTGCCCTTGGTCCCCAGAACGGTGATCGTTATCGTGTCCCCGATCGTCACGGTCTCGCCGGCCCGTCTTGTCAAGATCAGCATCGTTGCAACTCCATCAAGAGGTAGCTGAGGAAGGCTCGCCTACCGTGGCGGCCCTTTGTCACGCAATACCGGACAGTGTGGCTGTGCCGGTAAGAGGCCGTCCATGACTGATTGGATAGAGAAAGTTACTTGCGGGCTAATGAGGATTCCATCAGTGACGGAGCGGCCGGCGGGCCGCTCCACTTCAATACCTGGCACTTACCAGCGATAGCGGATCTGAGCGGCGATGCTCCGGGGCATCTCCTTCTCTTCGAGGAAGCTGCCGAGTGAGGTTGCCATGGGAGCGGCGAAGACCAGGATGTTCTGGTTGGTGAGATTGCGGCCAATGACGTCAAAGTTCCAGTTCTTCCCCGGTGAGCTCAACGTCAGCCGCGCATCCAGCCGCGAGTAGGTTTTCTGCCGCGCCAGGTCATCATCCGTTCCCGTGAGATAGTAGGCGGAGGAGAAATACTCGCTCACCTGCGCAGTGAGGTGGTAACTACCTGGGAGTGTAGGAGTGTATGTGGCGGTAAGGGCGCCGGTCGTGTGCGGAGAGAACTGCGTCGGCCGGCCGGACAGACTCTGGATCTTCAGTCCCGCAAGCTGTTGGAGCGCGGTCGGGCTCACGTTCGTGTAGTCCACATAATACGCGTTCATATAGGTGGCCTGCGCCTCGAGGCGCAGCTCGCGGGTCGCGACCCATTGAAACTGCAGCTCGCCGCCTTGCGAGCGCGCGCTGGCCGCGTTGTTGACGACTCCTTCGAAAGTCCCGGATGGGAGCGGCTTCTGAAAGCTCACCTGAAGATTACTGTAGTCCATACGGAAAGCGTCGATGTTGAACAGCAGCCGTTGATCGAGCCATTCGCTCTTGAAGCCCACTTCGTAAGCGTTCACGTGCTCAGGGGCGAACGGCACGTTGGTGACCACACCGCTGGTATCGGTGCCGTTGAAGCCGCCTGACTTGAAACCGCGCGCATACGAGAAGTAGGCCATCGCCGCAGGGCTGAGCCGGTACTGCAGCTTGGCGGAGGGCTGGGCCGCGCTGTCCTGTCGCGACAAGTTCATTGTATTCGGCGCGCCAAGGCCCAGACCGCTCGCGAGCGGCTGGAGGTTCTGCGGCAGCGGCGTAAGCTGCGTCGCGTAGGGCGTGTTGGCCGTACCGTAGAAGAGATCGCCGGCGAAGCCCTTGTTCACCCAGCTGCCACGCACGCCCGGGCTCAATGACAGAGCGCTCGTGATATGCCAGGTGGCGGAGGCAAAGGCGGCGTAGCTGTGCTCCACTTGCCGAAAACCGCCATCGGTGCCGATCGGCTCGTATGGCGCCAGGGGTGCGAACTTGCTGGCGCCGTTGATGACCGGATCCAAGAAGCTGTAATTCTGGTCCAGATGACTCCTGAGATCGTCGGTCTGGAAGTAGACGCCGCCGAGATACTCGAGCGTCTGGCCCAAAGGGGATGCCACGCGGAACTCCTGGCTGAACTGGTGGTAGGCCTCCGGGACCTGCACCTGGTACAGGACCGCCGGATTCACATCGGTATCGAGTTCCAGGTGATAGTCGTATTTCGAGAAGCCGCTGACTGACGTGAACGTATGACCCCAATGGCGATAGTTGACCGTCAGTACCTCTTCGACCGTGCTGAGCTCAATACCCTGACCAGGGCTCGAGCCGGTGAGGTTGTTGTTGAGTCCGATCGGAACACCGGCGGCGATCGCCGCCTTGCAGAAGGCTCCGGCCGCCGTAAAGGGGGCGCCCGGCGGGCAATTGACGATCTGGTCGGGGAATGCGCCGTTGTTGCGATTGCGGCTCACCTCGTTCTTTAGCGTCACCTCCCAATCGGGCCCGGGCGTGAACAGCAGCGTCAGGCGCAGCGCGCCGTTGGTTTGATCAGGCGAATGATCGTTGCTGAATACATTCTTCAGCCACCCTTGCATGCCGTCCACGAGAACGGCCCCACGCGCGGAGACGGCATCCGGGATGAGGCTGCCACCGACCTCGCCTTCGGCGGCATATTGCCCGTACTGGCCGTAGAGTGCGCGGAAATCCGCGTCAAAGTCGTTGGACGGCTTCCTGGTGACGATGTTGAAAGCGCCGGCGATGGCATTGTTACCGAAGAAAGTCGTCTGCGGCCCTTTCAGGATCTCGACGCGATCCAGGTCGAGGAAAGTAGCATCCGTGGTACGCGAGCGCCCATGATAGATGTCATCGACGAAAGTCCCAACCGACTGGTCGAACGACGGGTTGACGCCGGAGCCGATGCCACGAATGTATGTCTCGTTGGAACGGCCGTTCTGCCCCACGTGCACGTCCGGCGCCGTCTGGCTCAAATCCTGGAGCGTGTTCAGGTTCTGCTCGCGCAGCACCTGCCCACTGATCACATTCGCGGAGACAGGAACTTCCTGAAGATTTTCCGGCCGGCGCTGCACGGTAACGACGATTTCTTCGATGAGAATGGCGTCGTCGTCATGCGCCGCTGCTCGCTGATCCGCCAGAGCAACTTGCGCACCCATGCCTAGCGCCGCGGTCACTGCGGTGCACACGGCTGCGCGCCGCGCGGTGCTGGTGGCAGCATGCATCGTAGCCGCGACCAAGCGCCACGGCGACTGCGCCGGCCGCAGAGCCTGTCTGACGAACATGTCTACTGCGGTAGAGCTCGTTGGCAAACGACCGAACGAAGCGAAAACTTTCATTACTCAGTTCCTAATCTGGTTGGAGAGTTCCGAGAAAAACTGGCGATGAGCTCAACTAAAGAGCGCAGCAGTAAGCTGGCGTGGTGCTGCGCGGAGCGTTGACTCATGCGCTCGCAAGGACGGCTGGATATCAGTACGTCGGCGTGCGAGGCGTCCGTGATGGCTGCACGGCGGCCGTGTGGGTTGGCTGCTTAAGCGACCTCGGTCACCGTGAGCATACAGGTGCAGCGTCTTGACCACGCCGCAACGGCGGGGAAGGAATCGGAGGAAGGCCTGATGGCCTTTATGGAGCAGCGACGCATGCGACCCTTACTTTGAGACCACACTCCCGCGACAAAGGATGAAACCACAGGCCAAATTTCGTCCATTACTTATTGCGAATCAGTTCGTTATCTCAAAACTAACATTCTGTGAGAGTTTCGCTGTGGGGTGCCCGTGAGGTAATCTCACTGCAAACCGAAAGTCACGGAAGGCGTTGTATGCGGAAAGGACGCGCAAGTGAAACGGCCTCACAGGCGGCCGTCTTGCGTGCAGCACACGCCGCGATGGACCACCCGCCGATCTTCAATGACAACCTGGCCGGAGCATTGTGCGGGCTGCGCGATACTGCCGAAATACTGGAAGCTGTAAAGACACTGGAGCGCAGGCAGGCAGCGCACGGCTCGGCGCACGTCGTAGAGGCGTGGATACGCGCGGCCAAGGCGAGCGTAGTCGTGCGCGCGGTCTGGTCGGAGGAGTGTCTGTTGCAGGCAGTCGGTCGCGGCGACATCAGCCAGTATGTGATTCTCGGCGCGGGCATGGATAGCTTTGCTTACCGCAGGCCGGACCTCGCCTCCCGGCTACGGGTGTTCGAAGTCGATCACCCTGACACGCAGGCTTTCAAACAGACGCGGCTGCGGGAGATCGGCACCGAAATTCCGCCGCACCTCACCTACGTGCCACTGGATTTCGAGAGTGCATCGCTACTGGAGATTCTCGAGCGTCGGGGTTATCGCCGCGACATGCCCGCGTACTTCAGCCTGCTCGGAGTGGCGATATACCTGAGCTCCGACGGCGTGGGTCGCATGCTGCGGGACATTGCAGCCGCAGCTGCGGGCAGCGAGGTTGTCCTCAACTACGTCGTGCCTCCCCACCTGCTCAACGAGGAAGAGCGGGAGGTGCAACGCCTGTTGGAATCCTGGATCTCCCAGAGTGGTGAGCCGCATCGCAGTTACTTCGAGCCTGCGCAGATCGAGGCGCTGCTGTACGAATTGGGCTTTTCGGAGGTCTCCCAGCTGCGGGCCGAGGAGGCGACGGCACGTTATCTTCCCGGCCGCAGCGACGGGCTGCGGGTGTCGGGATTGACCACTTTGCTGCAGGCGAAGGTTTGAAACGATATTCCCTCGGCGCCAGCGGACCGATGATCTCTGCTATCGGTATAGGTTGTGCCGGAATGACCGGCGTATATGGCGCGGCGGATGAGAGGCAGTGCATAGAGACACTCCTCGTCGCCTTGGATCGTGGCGTGAACTTCATCGACACCTCCGACGCATACGGCGAGGGTGAGAACGAGAAGCTCCTCAGACGCATACTGCGCGGCCGCGAAAACGTCATCATAGCCACGAAGTTCGGACTCACCGGCAAGGTCGGCCCGTCCGGGCCACAGATCAACAACACGCGGCAGTTCGTAATCCAGGCTTGCGAAGCGTCCCTGCGGCGGCTCGGTATCGAGGCGCTCGACCTCTACTATCCGCACCGGCGCGATCCTCAGGTGCCGATCGAGGAGTTGGTAGGCACTTTGGCCGACCTGGTGCGGGCCGGGAAAGTCCGTCAGCTCGGGCTGTGTGAGGTCTCGAGCCAGACGCTGAGGCGGGCGCAACGGATTCACGCCATAGCAGCGGTACAGTCGGAGTATTCACTGTGGAGTCGCGACCCGGAAGCGAAACTACTGGACACCTGCCGCGAGCTGGGCATCACTTTCGTGGCGTATGCTCCTCTGGGACGTGCCCTTCTGGCAGGGTCGCTCGCCAGCGTGGATCAACTAGCGCCAACGGATATCCGGCGACTATTCCCACGCTTTCAAAGTGAAAACTTCGCAACCAACCTCGAGCTCGCAAACTTGCTGCGCGCGTTCGCCACCCAGCGGGGAATGACGAGTGCGCAAGTCGCGCTTGCCTGGCTGATGACGAAGGGGGTTGTCGCGATACCGGGAACCAAACGAGCGCACTACATGATCGAGAACGCGGCGGCGGGCTCACTCGTGCTGACTACACAGGAGGTAGCGCAACTGGATGCGCTCTTTCCGCCTAATGTCGCCGCTGGCGCTCGCAGCCCGCAGTTCGCCCTCCGGGGAACAGAGCAAGAGGCATAGTCCGTGCACACGCCGCAAGTGACACTGGCTGTCGACGCACGTAATCAGATCGGCGAAGGACCGGTGTGGGATGCCGCCAATCAGCGGCTCTTGTGGGTTGACCACGTCAACGGTGTCATCAGCGAAGCGCGCCGCGATCACACCGGCGGCTGGCGAGAAACTCAGGTCAGTGATCTGCGACGCCCCGTAGCTGCTGCCCTCCCCTGTGCGAATGGCGGCCTGGTTGTGTTGGGCGGCACGGAGATTTTCCTGCTGGACGGCGCCGGCACCAGCAGATCTTTCGCCCGCATCGAGGCGGATCCCGAGCGCATCAAGCTGAATGACGCGAAGTGCGACGCGCGCGGTCGATTATGGGCAACGGCGATCGACGCAGCGTCACTGTCGGCGACCGGGTTGGATCAGTGCGTAGGTCTCTACCGTATCGATCCGGACGGCATGACCCGCGCGTTGCCGATCGAGGCATACCTCGCCAACGGGTTGGATTGGAGTCCCGACGGCACGCAATTTTACTTCGTGGACTCTGTCGCCCGAACGGTCGATGTGTTCGATTGCGACCTCGAGCGGGGTACGCTCGCGAACCGGCGGACGTTGATCCGCTGCGAAAGTGGCGCCGGTTTGCCCAATGGGTTGGCCGTGGATCGGGAAGGTGGCCTATGGGTGGCCCTCACAGGAGGGGGAGAGGTGCGGCAGTACAATCCAACCGGTGAGCTGCTGCAGAGAGTGAGGATTCCGAACACGTTGGTGACTAGCTGTGCCTTCGCGGGGCCTGACGGCAGCGACCTTTTCGTGACGACTCGCAGCGGACGACTGCCTTCGTTCGCGCTCGCCGCGGGAATACCGGAGGATCGGATGTTGAGCGACGGGCCAGGTGCGGGCGGTTTGTATGTTTGCCGTCCGGGGCCCTCCGGCGCGCCGGCCACACCATTCGCCTGCTGACCCGTACAGGAGAAGCGGCGCCATGCAGCACAACGAACGGCAGACGATGGCGAGGATCGGCTGGAGGATCATGCCTCTGCTTTTGCCCGCTGTGTGCTTCGCCTATCTCGATCGGATCAACCTCAGCTTTGCTGCACTCTCCATGGATCGGGATTTGGGGCTTACCCATCGGCAATTCGGTGTCGCGGCCGGAGTGTTCTCTATCGGGATCGCCCTGGCAGCCATTCCGAGCACCTTGATGCTGCACCGCTTCGGCGCGCGGCGCTGGATCAGTCTGACAATGTTCGCCTGGGGCCTCTGTTCCGCCGCGACGGCGTTCGTCTCGCATTCGACGCAGCTATTCGCCTTGCGCGCTCTCCTGGGGATGGCGGAAGCCGGATTGGCCCCCGGCACCGTGCTGTACGCGAGCTATTGGTTTCCCGTCCAATATCGCAGCCGGATATTCGGGAGCGTGTACGTCGCGCAACTGGGGACCCAACTCATCGGCAGCCCCATCTCCGGTGGCTTGCTGGCAATGAATGGGCGGCTGGGCTTGAGCGGTTGGCAATGGCTCTTCCTCATCGAGGCGCTGCCGACGCTGGCCCTGGCGGTGATCGTATGGATGCTGCTCCCCGATAAACCCGAGGATGCGCGCTGGCTCGGTGCCGACGAGAAACATTGGGTTGAGGAGCGGCTTGCGGCCGAACAGCCACCTGCGCCGGCATTACCGGGTTTGCGGGCCATCTGGCGCGTGCTTGGCGATCGGCGTGTGTGGTTGTTGACGGCGGTGTGTTTGGGGCTCGGCACTGCCGGAATTGGCGCGATCTTTTTTCTGCCCCAGATCATCCAATCAATGGGGTTTTCCGATGTGCACACTGGGTGGGTCGCTGCGATGCCAGCGGCAGTATCCATTGCCGCACTGCCGCTGTGGAGCATGTATACCAGCAGCACCCGCACTCGTGAGTGGGTGGTGGTCGCCGGCTGTGGTGTCGTCACCTTTGGTTTGCTCACCACCGCAGCTCTCCTGCCATCGCCCTGGGCCATTGTTCCGATCTCGATCGTGCTGGCAGGGTTCTTTGGATGTCTCACCGCATTCTGGACGTTGCCATCTGCATTCATGAGCGGCGCGGCGGCTGCCGCCGGTATCGCCTTTATCAACCTGTGTGGCAACTTCGGCCAGTTTACCGGTCCTTACCTGCTCGGGTGGTTTGCCGACCGCAGCCACTCGTATACCGGCGGACTCGTGTGTCTGGCCGTGGTGGCGGCGGCTGCCGCCGCACTCATGAGCACGCAGGCGCAAGCCGTCCATCGCCGCATCAAACGGCTAGCTCGCTCCGCGTGATTTCCGCGGCCATTTTCTCCGCTATCATGAGTACGGTCAGGAAGGGATTCGCGCCGACGAGGGTCGGCATGACCGAAGCATCAATGACACGCAGTCCGTCCATGCCAAGCACTCGGCACCGTGGGTCGAGCACCACTCCTGATTCGCCAGGATCGCCCATTCGACAGGTGCAGCTCACATGATGAGATAGCTGGACACGCGTGCGTACCAGCTCGCGCAGTGCCTCGGAGTCCTCGATAACCCTCGGCACGTCCAGTATTGACGCGCCCAACAGAGCTCGGCGCAGCGGCGCTACCTCGAGCAGAGTACGGATGGCAGCAGAGCGCAGCCAGTTCCCGATAGTACCCCGGCCGAGAGTGCGGGCGCGCTCGCCGTTCGGAACAAACACCTCGTTTCTCATCGCCGCCATGCGCGGGTGTAACAGGAGACTCAGGCAAAGGCGCAGTCCCTGCGCGAGCCGCTCGAGATCGCGACTATCAGACAAGGCGTTGAACTTCACCGTGGGTGCTATGGCCGGATCCGCGCTGTTCAGTCGCACCTCTCCGTGCGAAAAAGGACGGCGCACCGAAACGACTAGCGCGCCAATGCTTCGTCCCAGGGGATGCCAGGCTGTCTTGTTGAGCGAAACCAGCAGCATGTCATTTTCCGGACAGTCCATTACGCCGGAAGAGAACCGCAGGCAGTTCTGGTTCATTGCACGTTGCGCGCGCGGCTGCCGCGCGTGCAACGGCAAATGGACGGCAATCTGCAACTGTGGATGGTTCATGAGGCGCTGACCCACTCCGGGCAGATCGCAGACCACCTGGATGCCGTGGTCGCGCAAATGCCTCGCCGGACCGATGCCGGACCTCATGAGAATCGCGGCAGAGTGAATTCCCCCCGCGCACAAGATGACTTCGCGCGCCGTAAATGTCTGACGACCCGCGGGTGTTCTCGCTAGCACTCCCGTTGCCCTGCGTCCGTCAGTGATGACGTATTCCACGAAGGCATTGGGGAGGAGTAGCAGGTTTGGACGACGTCGCGTGGCGCGATCCAAGTAGGCCATCGCGGCGGACACGCGCTGGTGCGGCCAATTGCTCATCGGCAGCGAGCCGAGGCCAGCGCGGAAGTCAGTGTTGAGATCCGAAATGAGGGCATGGCCAAACTCCCGCACCACCGCGCCGAACGCCGCGCTGAACGGCGCCCATTCCTCGGGCATGACACGCCGTACGGGCATGAGACCTTGGCGCCCGTGCGCGGGGCCGGTGAAGTCGAGGTCATTTTCGAGTAAACGGAAGAAGGGGAGCACCTGCGCCCATCCCCAGCCCGCGGCACCGGACGCGCTCCAGCCATCGTAATCCTCAGGGCTTGCGCGCAGGGCGATCATTCCATGGATGTTGGAGCTTCCACCGACTCCTCGACCCTGCAAAAAAGGGCGCGCCACGCGCGGACCGCGCCCCTGGGTTGCTGCGCTGATCTCGGCAACGAGATCAGGCCAGCTGAACTCGGGGTGGTTGAGCGAGATTGGGTAGGGGTCGCGGACCGACACATGCTCTGTTCCAGGAAGAGCATCGTCTCCGGCCTCGAGAACCGCGACGCGTGTTGCGGGATCGGCGGACAAGCGGTTTGCGAGGACACAGCCGGCGGTGCCGGCTCCGACGACGATGTAGTCGAGCTCACCGACTGGCATGTCCACCTCGAGCTTACACTTTCAATCGGGCGGGACCGGGAGGGAGACCATCTGCGGGGCGAAGCGGAAAAAAGTATCGGCGAGTCCGTCAGCGCCCTTTTTCTTTGCGATAGAGAGCGTCCGCACTATGCAAGGCGGCCCTAACGGCTTGCACACGATACCGTCCCTATGGAAGCGGCGCACGTACTCCGGCACGATGCAACATCCGTTACCACTGGCAACGAACTCCACCATCGCAGTAGAAGTATCGAGCTCGAACGCCACGTTCATGACCGAGGCCGCAGCGGCAAACGCCTTCTCGATCTGTTGAAATGTATCGGTATCGAGCTTCCTGGAATACAGAATCAGCGGTTCGCCCGACATGTCCTCGAACGAGACCTTATCGGCCGCGGCGAGGCGGTGCTTTGCCGGGAGCACAACCACGAAAGGTTGCTGCTGCAGGAATTGGAGGTCGAGCTCCTCTGTGAACAGCGGAGGGCAAATGAAGCCTACGTCCAACTCATCCCGCCGCAATGCCTCCAGCTGATCGGGTGTCCGCAGCCCGTATAGAGTCAGATGCACCTTCGGCCACTTCTGCCGAAACGCCTGAATGATTTGCGGAAACACGCCGAACTCGGCCACTGCGTTGTAGCCGATCGCCAGATGACCTATATCGCCGCCGGCCACGCGCCGGGTCAGTGTGATGGTCCGTTGCACCTGGGCGAGCGTCCGACGAGCTTCCTGGAGGAAGACCTGTCCTGCGGGAGTGAGCGCAATTCTGCGACCGTCGCGCGTCATCAGTTGCGCACCGATCTGCTCCTCCAACCTGCGGATCTGCACGCTCAGGGGCGGCACCGCCATGTGCAGCCGCTCCGCGGCGCGCGTGAAACTCAGCTCCTCGGCGACCGCGATGAAGTAGCGCATGAGACGAAATTCCACCATGGCTCTCCCTGCACTCCAGGGAGCGCTTGCGTCACTTCCGTGTTGGACGCGCAAATCCCTTTCTCCTTGCCTGCCCATTCACCCGCCAGAGTAACAGACCTCATCGACCGAGGCACGAGCGGCTCCGCCGCGTTATGCCGAACCTAACGAAACGTTACGAAATCAGAAATGGACGGCGGACAACACAAACTGCACCGAACCCAACTGATGGCTGCCGCTGCGTGGCGACACGCAAAAAAGCCGCCTGGTCGAGTCCGGGCACGACTTTTGACATGGTTTTTGCACCAGGAATTTGGCCGACATAGCCGCTAGCGCGTAGGCGCTTGAATTCGGCCCTGCGGGCCTCGCCCCTGCAAATCAGGCGGCCCACACGGGGGCAGCGCTCACGCGGTCCACGAAGGACAGGGCCACCTTGTACCCCTGTCCCAACCTAAGTGCTTGATTTTATGGCAAATGGTCACCGAGGCCTCATGGGTTCAAATTCGCCCGGGCTCGTAACAGCGTCGACCGACCTGCTCGCTGACGAAATCCTGTTCCTATCCGGCCTTTAAGGGCCTCGACCGGTGTTTCGGCGGCCAAAGAAAAAGACGAGGGGTCACAAAATCACGCCAAAGCGGCATTTTCAGCTGCCGCAATAACCCCGGAATTATAAAGTCTGTCGTTAAATTTCCGGGGTCCAAATGATCACTCGCCGTCTCCGTCCCTACATCGAGGACCGCAGCTCTGCCCTCACCAGCGCCACCCCTGAATCTCCGGCATGTCGCACCCGTGCTCATTGATATACCGACGGTGCTCGACAAGCTTGTCCCGGAGCTGTTGTTTCAGGTAGACGCCCCGGTCGCCGGTCTGTGGCAACCTGTCAAGGGTGTCCATTACCAGATGGAAGCGATCCATGTCGTTCAACACCGTCATGTCAAAGGGTGTGGTGATCGTCCCCTCCTCCTTGTAGCCACGCACGTGAATGTTGCCGTGGTTGGTACGACGGTAGGTCAGTCGATGAATGAGCCAGGGATAGCCATGGAAGGCAAAGATGACTGGCTTGTTCGTAGTAAACAGGTCATCGAATTCCCTGTCGCTCAAGCCGTGAGGATGCTCGCTCTGCGGCTGCAGTTTCATGAGATCGACAACATTGACGACCCGTATCCGGAGCTCCGGCAGGTGCTCGCGCAGAATGGAAACAGCGGCAAGGGTTTCGAGTGTCGGCACGTCTCCGCAGCATGCCATGACGACGTCCGGTGGCAGCTCCTGGTCATTGCTTGCCCATTGCCAGATGCCGATACCCTGAGCACAGTGTTTGACAGCGGCATCGATATCCAGCCATTGTGGAGCCGGATGTTTCCCGGCAATCACGACGTTGACATAGTGACGGCTGCGCAGGCAGTGATCCATCACCGAGAGCAGACAGTTCGCATCGGGCGGAAGATAGACGCGCACGATGTCCGACTTCTTGTTCACCACGTGATCGAGGAAGCCTGGATCCTGGTGCGTGAATCCGTTGTGGTCCTGGCGCCAGACATGCGAGGCCAACAGGTAGTTGAGCGATGCAATCTTCGCGCGCCACGGAAGCCTGGCGCTCACCTTCAGCCATTTGGCATGCTGATTGAACATCGAATCGACGATATGGATGAAGGCTTCGTAGCAGTTGAACAGCCCATGGCGTCCGGTGAGCAGATAACCTTCGAGCCAGCCCTCGCATTGATGCTCACTCAGCACTTCCAGCACGCGCCCGGCCGGGGCCAGATGCTCATCGCTTGGGGCCGTCGCGCCTTCCCACTGGCGCGCGGTCGCCTCGAAAACGGCCTCCAGCCCGTTGGAGACGGTTTCGTCAGGGCCAAAGACCCGGAAGTTATTCCCCAAGCTGTTGAGTTTGATCACGTCACGAATGAAACGGCCCAGCACACGGGTATCGCCTGTGCCCTGGACACCGGGCTGGCGCACATCGATGGCGTAATCGCAGTAGTCCGGCAGGCGTAGGTCGCGAAGCAAGACGCCACCGTTCGCATGCGGATTCGCGCCCATGCGGCGCGGGCCTCGGGGAGCGAGCTCGGCAATGTCCGGATTCAGACGGCCCTGCGCATCGAACAGCTCTTCGGGCCGGTAGTCCCGCAGCCATTGCTCGAGAAGCCGCAGGTGCTCAGGGTGTGTGCGTGGATCGGAAAGCGGAACCTGGTGTGAATGAAAAGTACCTTCGATCGGCACGCCATCGACGATTTTCGGCCCGGTCCAGCCCTTGGGTGAGCGTAACACGATCATCGGCCAACGCGGCCGGGTCGAGTTCGCACCGCTGCGTGCCTGCTGTTGGATCGAGCGGATCTGGGTCACCACGGCATCCAATGTCGCGGCCATCGACCGATGCATGCGAGTTGGGTCGTCGCCGGCCACGAAGTGAGGAATCCAGCCGCAACCTCGCAGAAACTGCTCCAGCTCTTCAGGCTCGATGCGCGCCAGGATAGTCGGGTTGGCGATCTTGAAACCGTTCAGGTGCAGAATCGGCAGCACCGCGCCATCGTTCACAGGATTGAGAAACTTGTTCGAGTGCCAGGCGGTCGCCAGGGGGCCTGTCTCCGCCTCACCATCGCCAACGACACAGGCAGCGATCAGATCGGGGTTGTCGAACACGGCTCCAAAGGCGTGGCTCAAGGAATAGCCGAGCTCCCCGCCTTCGTGGATCGATCCGGGGCATTCCGGTGAGGCATGACTCGGGATGCCGCCCGGGAAGGAGAACTGCACGAACAGGCGGCGCAGTCCCGCCTCGTCCGGGCTCACTTCGGGATAAATCTCACTGTAGGTGCCCTCGAGATAGGTATTGGCCACCAGCGCCGGTCCGCCGTGCCCGGGGCCGGACAGGTAGATCATGTTCAAGTCATATTGCTTGATGGCCCGATTCAGGTGGGCGTAAATGAAGTTCTGGCCGGGCGTGGTGCCCCAATGCCCCAACAACATCGACTTCACATCGGTAGGCGCGAGCGGACGCCGCAGAAGCGGGTTGTCATACAGGTAGATCTGTCCCACGGACAGATAATTCGCCGCGCGCCAGTAAGCGTCGATGCGAGCCAACAATTCAGGGGCAAGGGGTGAAGAGTCCTGCGGCATTGCGCTTCCCTCCCGAAGATCACCGTACTGAGTTTCCATCATCGCTCCAAATCGCTGCGGCTCAAAGTTCGCGAGGGTGCGTATGAGGCTGCGGTAAGTACTGATGGTCCGGAGGTGGCACTGGAGGCTATTCATGTCACCAACGCTCGAACGGAGATTCGCACCATGACCGACCAATATCACGCCCTCGTCTGGATCGATCACCAGCAGGCCAAGATCTTTCACGTCGATGCCAGCGGCTCGGATCGGGACGTGATCCGCAGCACTCACCCCCATCAGCACCTGCATCACAAGGCCAACTCCCAGGACAGCGGTCACGTCGGGCGGGACACGAATTTCCTCAAGCGAGTGACGGCTGCGCTGGCGCCGGCCGGTGCGATCCTGATCCTCGGCCCGGGCACCGCCAAAACCGAATTGGTCGCGTACATCCAGCGCGCGCACCCTGACCTCGCGGGGCGGCTCTCTGGAGTTGAAACCGTGGACCATCCTACCGATGGTCAGCTCGTTGCGCTGGCTCGCTCCTTCTTCGAGAGGGATGATCGCATGCACTCTCAAATTCCTTCGCGAGAAACGCGGGCATGAGTGCAACTCGCGCCGATATCGGCGCGGTGTTGCAAGCCGATGCATGGGAGCACGGCGTCAGATTGCGATTCGGGGACACACTAGTCCGCTCCAACGCGCGAACGCCCCCTCCAATGCCGGCAACTACGACGGCTTTGGCTCAAGGAATGTATCGAAACCTTGACGCGATCGATCGTCGCTCGAGACGAGACGGGGTTGGCGCGTGATGGCGACGTTCTGCGACCAGAGCCGCTCCAAGTGGAGATCAGCCTTGCGCCCGTGTACACCGATGTTCGCGATAACGCCACCTGCAGGTCGGTCCCGCAAATGGTCGTTTTCGTCACTTTCACGACCGCATCACCGGATCCTGAACCACAGGTTTGGGGCGCTCCTCGAGGTCCTTCATGCCGGGTCCACGGTAAACCAACGCTTTCATATGTCGCTCCTGAGTGTCTGTGGAACGATCCTAACTCGCTGGTTGGCATAAATTCAGTACGTACTATCCTCGATGGCAAGCGGTGCGGGCGATCAGGCCCCGGGGTCGTAGATGGCCCCAACGAAGAGCAGAGCCCCGCTGCGTTTATCCTCGATCGCGCAGAAGAACGGACGGTCTACTATCATTTCAAACGGCTGCTCGGGACGCGCGACCGCTGTAGTCCTTACTCCGATGCTCGTCACCGCCGCCGCCTCGGCGCCTTCCTCGTCGACTTTCCAGTAGATTGATTGAAGAACCGATGAAATGAAGAAGCGTGCTGTGAGGGGCTGACCCGGAGCCGGCGAGAACATGCCGGCCAATTGCGCGCCGTGGGGATCGAAAGCGCGCCTCATCCCCAGACTCTGCAGCGGGCCCTTCAGGCCGTACTTGGCCCTGAGCTCGAACTTGGGCAGCTCGATCGTTCCGGAGCGGCGTAAATACTGCGGTTGCCACGCTGTCCACTGCTCGCGTGTCAGCTTTTCTTCCAACGCAGCGACACTGGATGATTTCGCTGGAAGAAGCACCTCCATGACAAGATCGCCGTCGCCGAACGGCAGTCGGATCGCCTGCATGTGAGGAGTTTCGAAGTAGTCGAAACGGCCGGATTGCTTCATCCGGGAAACCTGCCGGATGGAACCGTCGGCACGCGTAAAGTCGCGCGCCTTGGTCTGCGCCTTGTCAAACTTATGTGCCCATTCTCCCTTGAAGTACACTGCATTAAGGAGTATCGCAAGGTCGGCAGAATCCATCTGGTCGATGATCTTGGGAATCGCACCGTGCGTCTCTTTGGATACCCAGGTGTTGATCCGCGAAGCGGAGCTCGGGTTGGAAAAATCAAGAGCCACTGGCGTCGCATCGTACGACGCCTGCACCTGCCGCACGTAATCGTCCTGAAATCTCGCAAACCGGCTATCGACCCATAAGGAGTCAGCCACCGACAGGATGACGCTCCTAACCGGCGTGCGGGTGAGGTGAATCAGCTGCGCGTTTGCCGTATTGACTGCGTCCAAATCCGATGCACTGAGCGACAAGACGCTCAGTATCTCCTGTCGAGTTTGACCGTCAGCGCCATTGAGCGCCATCGAAAGATCGAGCGCGGCGCTGACAGGTGAAAGAATGACGTTGCCGTCAGGGCTCGCCTTCTGGACTGCGTTCAGAAGCTGGAAGCCAAATGCGTTGTCCGCAGCGGCCACATCGACCGATACCGACGGTGGCGAGGCGCGGGAGGCTGCTGTACCAAAAAGGATCGCTACGACGAACGGCAGTAATCGCTTCATGATGGTCGTGCTCAAGAATGTGAAATGTGGGTACCGGTGTCCAACTCTGGTCGCCTCAGGTAGTTCGCGTGAGCTCGATGATACGGTAGCCCACGAGTCCGCACGCCGGCACCGCCGCGAAAGCAGCGCCCATCAGAAAAGTCGCTGACGGGCCCGCGTGACTCCACAGAAGACCAGCAACGGGACTCGCGACAAGCAGCGCGACGCCGCAGCAGAGGTTGAATACACCAAAGGCGGTTCCGCGCAATGCCGGCGGCGCCGGATCAGCAATAAGCTTGCCGAACAGGCCTTGAGTCGCTGCCATCTGCAAGCCCCACAACCCCGCTCCAACGAATGCCCCGACTGGGGAACGCGAGATCATTGGCGGCTAGCTGGACAAATGCCACGCTACCAGCTCCTCGAAACCGCTCTGGACCGGGGCAGGTCATAGTGCAACTCCCCGCGCGCCCCGTACTGACAGTCCAGCGCCCGTCGCGAATTCGATCATCCGGATGACTACTGGCAGATAGCGAATTCCGTACGGCTATCTGTGACTACGCCTACCTTCCCGGCCTATCGCGAATAATTGAGACCAGCATCACAGTCGAGCACCCTCGAGTGAAAGGATAGTCCGCTCTGATTCGCTTTGCAGCACAAAGCCACCATGCTATACAGGAAGCCAAGTTCTCTTCCATTGAACCTAACAGTTGGCCGTGCTTAGTTTTCCTGCGGAGCGCACGTCGATCATTTATGCCTGATCGAGACATCGACCACATCGTTCGCACAGCAGTACCTTTGCTGCCGGCAATGTCAGCGGAAAACAACACAACCTCCTCCCAGGGGAGGATGGTAAATGCATGCGGCGCGGCGCTGCATTCCTGCCAACGTGGCCGCGAAATCTTAGGGGGGGTGACCCTGGCATGATCGACCAACGCACTGCCCCCTATGCGGCGCTTCTTCTCAGGGTTTCGCTCGGGGTACTGTTTCTCGTGCACGCCGGCCTGAAGCTGTTCGCGTTCACTCCCGCCGGCACCGCCCAGTTTTTCGCATCTCTCGGCCTGCCGCCGGCAATGGGCTATTTCACCATCGCCTGGGAAATTGGCGGGGGTGTCGCGCTGATTCTCGGCCTCTGGGCGCGCATCGCGGCGCTTTGCATGATCCCCGACCTGCTTGGTGCCATCGCGCTCGTGCACGCACGCGTCGGCTTTTTCTTCACCGATGCCGGGGGCGGTTGGGAATACCCCGGATTGTGGGCAACCGCCCTGCTCGTCCTCGCCCTCAGCGGAGATGGCAAATGGGCAATAAGGAGTACGCGCTCATCCAGCAGCACTTCACCATACTAGTATAGACAAGGGGGCATCCGATGGTTCGTCGCTTGTTACTGCCGATTTCGGCGCTCTGCACCGCGTTGACCGGTTTCTCTGCGGCGGAGGCCGCGGATAGCTCCGCGCCAGAAGGACCTCCGGCCGAACAACTGCAAGAGATCGTCGTCACTGCGACCAAGCAGGGAAACGGAGTCGACGTCAGCACGGTCCCGATCAGCATCAGTGCCTACACTCAGCGCGACCTGCAAGCTCAGGGGGCCAACTCCATCGATCAGATCGCGGCGATGACCCCCGGGGTGCACTTCACCCAACAAAACCAGTATGGCGGGAGCGCGCAAACTAACATAGAAATACGCGGCATTCAGTCACGTACCGGCGCGCCCACGACGGGTATCTATTACGAGGACACACCGATACTCGTCAGCGCGAACGAGTTCAATAATGGCGCCACCCTGATGTATCCCGTTGTATTCGACATGCAGCGCGTCGAAGTGCTGCGCGGTCCGCAGGGTACCCTGTTTGGCAACAGCGCCGAGGGTGGTGCGGTGCGTTTCATACCCACCCCACCCAGCCTGACCCAGTTCAGCACCTCTGCCGTAGCTTCGCTCTCTGGTACCCGATATGGCGATGCGAGCTATGAGGCGGGAGTTGCCGAAGGCGGGCCCCTCATCGAGAACACCCTGGGTTTCCGCGCGAGCGCCTATTACCGCAAGGACGGCGGCTGGATCGATCGCTGCGAGCCTCTCGTTGGGCAGAGTGGATGCGGCTCCACCCTGGGACACAATGTCAACAGTCAGGACACCGCCGCAGTCCGGCTGGCGGCGCTCTGGGCGGTGACGGATTCAGTGAGAATCACACCGGATCTGTACTATCAGCGGATTCATTACAACGATGGCGGCGGTTATGAAATCGCCGACTCCAACCCTTCCGCGGGACAGTACGCGTTCGCTCTGAATCTGCCGATACCCGCCACCGATCAGATGCTCATCCCGACTCTGAAGGTTGAGGCCGACTTGAGCAATGATGTGAGCATGACGTCCATCACCTCATACGTGTGGCAGAACCAGGACTTCTCGAACAGCTATACCGAGTACCAGGGCTTCGCGTTCTTCGGTACCCCCTACCCGTTGACCCCGACTGACTACGCGCAGGCCGAATACACCACCAAACGCAACGACCTGTATGAAGAGCTGCGCTTCGCATCCACCCACCCGAATGACCGGGTAACCTGGGTCGCCGGAGCGTTCTTGCAGGCTGCGCGCCAAGCGGATCACTCCCGGGTCGTGCACCCGGACCTGCCGCAGCTCATTCAACAGAACTACGGCCAGACGATCGAGCAGGTGCTCGGAGTGGGACCTTATCTCGGCACGTATGTTTACTGGGCTGACAGTCCAACCTATGACAAACAGGTTGCGCTGTTCGGGAATGCGGATATCAAGCTGACCGAGACCCTAAAGGCGAATCTTGGCCTGCGCTATGCGCATTTCAAGACGGACTCCACGCTGTTTCTCGCCGGACCGTTCAATGGCGGCAACACGAGTTTCGCCGGCGGTGCATCCTCCAATGCCGTCACTCCGAAGGTGGGCTTCACCTGGCAGCCGAACGACTCGAGCCTCTACTACATTTCCGCCGGAAAGGGCTACCGTGCCGGCGGCGTCAACGACCAGACGACCAGCCTGATACCGACCTGCCACGTCTCCACCCCGGTCGACATCAAGCCGGACTCGCTGTGGAGCTATGAGCTGGGTGCCAAGAACTACTACTTTGATCGCCGGGTCGCTGTGGATGCAAGCGTGTACTACGTCGCTTGGAACAACATCCAGAATTTCACCGACATCCCGCAGTGCGGCATTGGCGCGACACTCAATCTCGGTGACGTGGTAAGCAAGGGGTTTGACGTATCCATGGAGGCGCTGCTGACACACGACCTGAAGGCGGACCTCGACATCGCCTATACCGACGCATACTTCAAGAATACTGTCGTCGTGCCGTCGGGGGGCATCGGCCAGATCGTGACTTCCGGCGACCGGGTGGCAGGCGCATCGGATACTTCCGGGCCACCAGTGCCCCCATGGACGGTCAGTCTGTCAGGCGAGTATGACTTCCATCCTCTTGGAAAAAACCTCTACGTTTCTCTACAGGACCTGTACACCAGCCGTAACAATGGGCCGTTCTTCACTCATGACCCGGCCAACGCGCTGTTGTATGACCCGACCCTGCCGACCGATCCGTCTACCAATCTCCTCAATCTCAGACTCGGATGGAGGATGATGAATGGGTGGGATGTGAGGCTGTTTGCCAATAATGCCCTCAACGCCCACCCGCAACTTTCGGTAAACCACGCGCTGCCGTCCGATCCTCGCCTGTCCGCCAGCACTTTCCGGCCATTGACCATCGGCATTTCGGGAACGTACAACCCGTAGGCACAATCAGGAAGCACGGCGCCGGACTTCGACCCAGTCATGGAAGAATCCGGTGCCGGGCCTCCTGTTCGGAATCCTCCGCGCGCAAGCGCCCCTCAAGCGGCTATGCCTTCACCAGGACAAAATCACAATCGACCGCATCTATCAACTTTGCGGTCAGCGTTCCCACCAACGTCCGGGCCCACGCCGCGCTTAACATTGCGGACCTCTCGAGGATGCCTCGGGCGAGACCCGCGGTTTCCTCCCCGGAAACATTAACGGCCGCTGCAAATCTTGGCCGAGAGTGCCACTGACGACCACGCGTCATGAGAAGGAACGGATAGAATCCGGCCATATCAGGTCCCGACCTCCTACTTACCCATCGACCCAAGCCGACGTACATGGCGCGCAAAGGCGGCTCGGCCCTCCGGGCTGATCGCCTCGATCATTCCGGCCACAGCGGTGCGCACCGGCCGGACACCGCAGAACTCGAGAATGCTGCGTTGCAAGCTCTTCACACCGTGAGCGTGGAAATACCAACGGAATACCGGTGCCGGCATGCCCATAGTGACAATCAGCCGGGCCGATCTACCGGTGAGCAACTTGGTCGGCAGGTGCCGCGGAAGGGCTGCGCCGAAGGCAAATCCGGGACGCAGCACCTGCTCGAGGAATCCTTTCAACAGCGCGGGCAGGGTGCCGTGCCAAAGGGGAAACAGTATGACCAGGTGCTCCGCCCACAGGATTGACTCCTGACAGGGGCGGATGACATCGGGCACTACCGCATCGGACTGGAACTCCTCCGCGTAGCGCAGCAACGGAAAGCTCAGATCGCCCACCGCTACCAGCCGCACCTCGTGCCCGGCAGCGCGCGCACCCTCTGCGTAGGCCTGGGCGAGCGCATGAATGAAGCGCTCAGGACGGTTATCCGGGTGGCCATCGATGATGAGAATTCGTTTGCTCACGTTGAGCCTGCCTCCGCTGGTGTAATCCCTTTAGAGAGTCTTCTTGCGCACTCGGCACACTTTCGCGTTAACCGCAACCGGGGCGCATCGGGGAAGATGCGTAGACGAGCGCACAAAAACTGAAGTTACCTAAGCATTTGCCACGATGCCCCGGCTGCCCGGATGGCCCAAGCTAAATCATCAGGAACGAGGCAGTGTGCGCATGGGCAGTGTGAACCGCATTCTGGTGGCTACGGATTTCTCCCCAGGCGGGCGACTCGCCGTCAGGAGGGCAGGACAACTGGCCAGTCAATACAACGCAGAGTTGCACATCGCCCATGCGTCGCCGGACTGGAATCTATTCTCACGGTGGACGGTGGCGCGTCAGGAGCACTATCAGGCTATCTCGCGACGCGCCGAGCTCGCGATGCGTGATGAGGTTGCCTGGGTACTGAGCGAGTACGGCATTCATGCGCACGGCGATATTCAGCTCGGCAAAGCCAGTCGCGTGATCGAACGCGTGGCGAGCGAACTTCGGCCAAGCCTCATTGTGGCTGGCGCACGCGGGGAACATCAGCCTAGGGTATCCCCCGAGTCGTTCGGCGGCACCACCCTCAAACTGCTTTGGCACACGCAGTATCCGTTATTGTTGGTTCGAGGGTGGGACTTCAAGCCGTACAGGGTTTCGATCACTGCCATACATGACACGTGTGATATCTCGAAGCGCGTCGTGTCGTGGGGAAGCTCCCTTGTCGGCGCAGGGGAATGCCATGTTATACACGCCTACGAGGCGCCCTACTTCGAGCGCACTCGGGCGTGCGATGTCAGCGAGTCTTCAATCGCCGCATGCGTGGCCGCCGCAGAATCCGCGGCGCGCGCAATAGTGGACGATGTGGTGAAGGCCGCCGCTCCTACGGCACACATACACCCGCACATTGTCAGGGGCAATCCGCTTGGGGCATTGGTGAGCGAAATCGCACTCTATCAGCCGACGCTGGTGGCGCTGGGAAGGTGCGAGGCGCACCCTGGTGAGCCGCAAGAGCCGTTCGGAACGGAAGGCTTCAGGATGGCGTACCACTGCCCGGTCGATACCCTGGTTGTTCCCTGATTCGGTTTCATCTGCACAGGTTGTTATCATGGCCAAGTCTGGACGTTATCTCCTGATGCCGACGTTGCTATTGAGCGCTGCGGCAGTTTCGTGTGCCGCTAATGATGTGCGCCCGACCGGCGGACGAGTCACCGCCGGCCAAGCTTGATGCGACAGTGAAGTTGACAGGCGGTGTGATGGGCGCGGGGTCGGATACAAGTGGGGCCATGGAACACTGACCTACCAGAGTCAGGAGTTCAAATTCTGCGTGCGTGGCTTATCGCTCGGCGATGTGGGAGCGGCGAGCGCGGATGCACCGGTCAGCCCGGATGCAAGGCCAGGTGATATTTATTCGTCCACGAGGGCACTGGACCCGGTCAGCAGATCCAGGAGCTCGGACGTAATCTCCTCCTGTCGCGCCGCTCGCACGGATTGGTCCAGCTGAACGAGCCGCCGGGAGACATTGTCGTGAGCCGACTCCATGGCCACAAAACGGGCTGCATTCTCACTTGCAATCACTTCGACGCCGCATCACCCGGCTGGCGTGATCCGGGAAACTGCGTATGGGCAATCCGCCAGCGTCGTCGCAGCATTTGTCCCATGGACATTCGCGCCGCAGTTGGAATCACCCTCCTAGCCGTTGCCGCTTCAGTGGCTTGCGAGGCTCAGAGTACGACCACATTGAGTCTGCTGCAGAAAGCCATGGCACTGACGCCGGACCCGCAGAGCGGCGGGCACTTGTACATTCAGTATTGCTCCACCTGTCATCATCGTAGCGGGTGGGGAAGCGGTCCGCGCGAAGTGCCCACGCTTGCCGGGCAGCAAGACCTCTACCTTCTCGAGCAGCTCATTCAATTTGCCACACTCGACCGCAAAAAGGCCGAGATGCACGAAGTCGTGACGAAACCTGAGCTCGACAACGCCCAGGCCCTGCGCGACGTGTCTTCTTACATTGCTACGCGCCCTCACAATCCCGACCCTGCCAGAGGTGATGGCACACAACTGTCCGTGGGCGAGCATGTCTACGTGCAATCCTGCGCGATATGTCATGGCAAGAATGGCGAAGGCAATCGCGATGACCTGATTCCGGCAATTGGAGGTCAGCAGTATGGGTATCTGATCGTGCGGCTACGCACCTTCGCGCGAGAGCACGGATCGCAAGAGCACAGCTCGCTAGAGCCAGCGGTGGTCAATCTGTTGGCGCGCCTCTCGCCGAATGAGATCGAGGCTGTCGCTGACTACACCTCGAGATTGCCCGCCTTGCGGGCGCGCTAGTCTTGGCCCTCGCGAGATGCGGACTGTCCCCACCCTCCTCGTCAGCGTGGCCACCCTCTTGGTCGCCGTCCCAAGTATTTTCGGACATGATGTGGCGGACGCCGGCCCCTCCAATAGCACTTCGATAGAATTGGAGATCCGCGCCGCGCTGTCAACCACGCCCGGCGCCTCGGTCGAGGAGCAATCCAGGCGAAACGTGCTGTTAAAGGTGTATCAGCAGCGGGCTTTTGCCCCACTGTGGTTTGCCGCCAGGCAACCAACCCGACAAAGTGTTGAATTGGTGTCCGAGCTGCGCCGCGCAATCGAGCGCGGATTGCGGGCGGAAGACTACCTCGCAGACGTGGCGCCGACGTCGGAGTCTGCGACCT